>Ga0209943_1000605_pt1 | contig 24420 bp, 23 predicted proteins | sample SalPonR1_B_D2_MG_FD_185698 | JGI IMG/M metagenome (GOLD analysis project Ga0209943, IMG submission 185698) | Salt pond soil microbial communities from South San Francisco under conditions of wetland restoration - Salt Pond MetaG R1_B_D2_MG... ... | reverse complement strand
AACTATGATAAATGCGAGGCTATAGTATTACCTGGAGGTATGCCTGGCACAACAAATCTAATGGAGAATAAATATTTGATAAGTAAAATAGTTGAGTTTGACAAAGAAAGAAAATTATTGTGTGCCTTATGCGCAGCCCCAATGTTGTTGGAAAAAGCCGGTATACTAAAAGACGTTAAAGCAACAATATATGAAGGTTTGGAATGTCATATTAAAAGCGCAAACTATACAAATGTGGAAGTGGTAAAAGATAATAACATAATAACGTCCAAAGGACCGGGAACTGCCATGCAATTTGCTTTAGAGATATTAAAAGAACTAAAAGGAAATGATAAATATAATGAGGTGAAAAGTTCCTTACTATTTTAAATATTTTTAAGATATTCAATCTCTTCTTGTTTTAGCTTTCTGTAACCACCCACCATAAGTCTTCCTAATTTAATTTCCCCAATGGAAATTCTAGTTAGTTCAATAACAGGTCTATCTACAGCTTTTAGCATTTTTCTTATTTGGCGATTTTTACCTTCAGCTATTGAAAGTTCAATTAAAGTATTCTTTCCAATAATCTTAACAACACTAACCTTAGCTGGCTTTGTAACATAACCACCAATATCAACACCTTTTGTTAATTTATAAAGCTGTTTATCAGATACAATTCCTTTCACCAAAGCTCTATACGTTTTATAAATATCATGTTTAGGGTGTGTCATCTTATTCGCTAAGTCCCCATCATTTGTTAAAACCAATAAACCTGATGTGTTAAAATCTAGCCTACCTACTGGAAACAATCTAACATCTGCATCGGTAACTAAATCCATAACCTTTGGCCTTTTTTTATCATCAGATACTGTTGTAACATAACCTACAGGTTTGTTTAATGCAATATAAACCATTCTCTTTTCAGGTTTAACCACTCTACCATTAACACTAACCGTATCGCTATCTGTAACATCATAGCCCAATTCGGCTACGGTTTCACCATTAACCTTAACATTACCATTTGCAATTAAGTCATCTGCTTTTCTTCTGCTGGCAATTCCTGCAGTTGCTATATATTTATTAATTCTCATATTATATTTCCATTTCTATTTGTTCATGAAGCTCTGGTATACCTTCGATTTTTTTCTCATTGATTGTATCTTCCAAATCATCTATTTCCGGTATTTCTTTAATACTTCCAAATCCAAATTTTTTAAGAAATTCGTTTGTTGTCCCATATATCAAAGGTCTCCCTATCTTTTCAGACCTTCCCCTTACTTCAACTAGCTCTTTCTTTTCTAAGCCTTCTATTACTCTATCACATTTTATTCCCCTTATTGCATCAATTTCACTTTTAGTAATCGGTTGTTTATATGCAATTATAGCCAATACTTCAAGAGCTGCTTGGGAAAGTTTTTTAACCTTTACAGGGGTGCATAGTTTTTCAACATATTCTTCATTTTCACTGATAGTAATATATTGAAATGCTTTGTTGATTTCTCTTATACGAATACCTCTTCCTTCTTGTTCATACTCATTTTGAAGTTCCTTAAATAAGCCGTATGCATCATCTTTATTTATATCAAATATATCTGCAGCTTCTTTAGCTTCAAGGGGATAACCCCATACGAACATCATAGATTCAAAGGCAGACTTTATTTTCTTTTTACTATTCAATTTCATTCTCCTTCTTATCAATTTTTTTAACTAAAATATTTCCGTAATTTTCTTCTTGCTCAGCAGTTACTATTTGTTCTTTCATAAGCTCCAAAACAGAAACAAAAGTCAAAGCTACATCATAGTTATCATCTTTGTTTGGAATTAATTCACTAAATTCATAATAATCACTTTCAAGTTTTCCATTAAAAACTGAAACGATTTGGTTAATCCTTTCTTCTATAGAAGCTTTTTGCTTTTCAACTCTTTGATAATTCTTACGAACATCAGATATCTTTTTCTTTCTTTCCAAAAAAAGTATAAATGCTTTAGCAAATTGATCTACATCCAGATTTATCATTTCATCTGGGTTATCAAGGTATTTGGAAATATCTTCTTGGGGTTTCTCAAAAACTCCAGAAAAGTATTCCATTTTTTTTTCAAGCATGGCTGCCCTATACTTTGTTAACTTATATTCCTCAAGTTTATGAACTAGCTCAACTCTAGGGTCATCTTCAATTAGAAATTCACCATTTTCACTAAACCTTGGGATTAGCATTTTTGATTTTAGGTTTATCAATACAGCTGCTAACACAATGAATTCTGTAGCAACCTCAACATCCAAATCATCTAAAGCTTCCAAATAATCCACATATTGCCTTGTTATTTCAGCAACTTTAATATCATAAATGTTCATTTTGGAGTTCTCTATTAAATATACTAGAAGATCAAATGGTCCTTCAAAGCTTTCAAGTTTTATTTTATACATTATTCTTTGCCGTCTCCCTATTATAGTATAACAACGCTCCAACTACCATAATACTGCCTATTATTTGCCAAGATGTAGGTATTTGTTTTAAAAAGATTATACTTAAAATGATTGCAAAAACCGATTCTCCTGAACTCCAAGTTGATACATATAATGCATCTACGTGTCCTATGCATAGATTAAATACAGCATGAGCTCCAATCTGACATACCAAAGCATAAGCTACTAACAATATGTAATCCTTTACATCATATCCAAAAACAGGTGTATTGGTAAATATTATTCCCAAGATAAAGAAAATCCAACAAAATATAAAAACCAACATTACATAAGGCCTACCTGATACTCTTTTCCTAGCAGCATCTCCCACAAGAAAGTATGCTCCCATAAAGCTTCCTGCTAAAAAAGCTAATATATCTCCTAAAAAAACTCCTTGAGAAAGCATTTTGTAGTCTAGCCCTGCAATAATAGTACTACCAATCAGCGCCGCAACAATTGCAAGTACTGCTTTATATGTAATTTTGCGTCTCCAAATAAGCACACTAACACATAATACTAATAATGGATGTAACGATGCTAATACAACGGCACTAGGTACATTTGTTATTTTTACTGCATTAAACCAGCAAAAGAAGTGGGCAAAAAGAAAAAAGCCCGCTAAAATTGTAAGTAAAAAATCTTTTTTTGATATTCTTTTAAGCTCCTCTTTTTGATTTCGAACAACTGGAACTATAAAAAAAGGTGTTGCTATTAATAGTCGCCAAAACCCTATGGCTAGCGCTGGCGCTTCTATAAGTGCTCCAAAAATCCCAGAAGTAGACCCCGCTAAAACTCCTAATATTACAAATATTTTGGCATACTTAACAAAAAATGCTTCCTTTGACTGATTCATATCTCTCCGTCCATTAATTTTTTTATGTTAACATCAAAAGGAGGTTTTATAATACCTCTTTCAGTTATAATCGCTGTTATATATTCATGGTTTGTAACATCAAATGCTGGGTTATATGTTTTTATCCCCAATGGAGCCATTGGTTTCTCGTACCACATTTTATATATCTCATCGCCATCTCTCTCTTCAATTAAAATATCATCGCCACATTTAGTGCTCATATCTATTGTTGAGGTTGGAACAAACATATAAAAAGGTACATTATATTCTTTGGCTAATATTGCCACACCAGAAGTGCCTATCTTATTTGCGCCGTCTCCGTTTGATGCCATCCTATCGCAGCCTACTAAAACAGCTTTAACCCATCCGTTTTTCATTACTAAAGAAGCCATATTATCACAAATCAATGTGACATCTATACCTACTTTATTTAATTCCCAAGCGGTTAGTCTTGCCCCTTGCAAAAGTGGTCTTGTTTCATCAACATAAATTTTAAAATTATACCCTTGCTCATGACCTAGATATATCGGAGATAAACTTGTTCCATATTTTGCGGTTGCAATAGTCCCCGCATTACAGTGAGTTAGTATTCCCATTCCCTTTGAAAGCAAACTTAAGCCATACTCGCCCATTTTCTTGCAATTTTCTTCATCTTCAAGCCTTATTTTTTCAGCTTCAACAAAAAGAGCATTTATCCCCTCTTCTACCAATTCTTTTCTTGATTTGTTGAAGCAAAGGCCCGATTCTCCACAGTATTCAAAAAACCTTTCTTCCATTCTGTTTAATGACCATTCTAAATTAACCGCAGTAGGTCTTGATGTTACTAAATATTTTTTTACTTTTCTAAGATTTTCACCTAACTCGCTTAAACTTTCACCATCATAATCCTTAATGGATATATACAGACCGTAAGCAGCTGCAACTCCTATAGCAGGAGCACCTCTAACTTTAAGTTTGTTGATTCCCACCCATACATCTTCTTCATTTTTGATTTCATAATATATTTCTTCGCCAGGGAGTTTTGTCTGATCTAAGAAATACAATTTGTCATTTTCATATTTTACTGGAACTATATCAAATACATTCATTTTATACTCTCCGTCTATCAAATTACCAAATAATTATACCACAATAAATAAGCTAAGCCAAATAAAGAAATGTTATAAACGCATCATAAAATATGATATAATCAATTTGGAGGTACAATTATGGATAGATACTTAAGTAAAGAAGATGCTTTACAACTACTGAAAAGAAATAACACTGGTATTATTTCTATGATAACTAAAGAAGAAAACCCTTATGGCGTTTCAGTAAATTATGTTTACGATGAAGAAACAAATGCTTTATACTTTCACAGCAAGCCTATAGGCAAAAAAATAGAAAGCATAGAAAGAAACTCCCATGTTTCATTTTTAGTATTTGATAATAATAATGTAGTAGCTGATGCTTATGTTACCCACTACCAAAGTGCTATAGTAACTGGGAACGCAGAGTTGATTAAAGAAGAACAGGCTAAAATTAAATATTTAAAGAAGTTATGTCTTCATACCGTGCCAGAAAGAATGGATCGCTTTGATAATGTGGTTAGTAACTATATTAAAGGTATGGTTATGGTAAAAATTTCCGTTACGGAAATCACGGGTAAACAAAATAGAGATGATTAGTAAATTACCTTTAGCAAGTATAGTCCTTGCGGTGGTGCAGTAGGCCCTGCCGCTATTCTATTTTTTGTTTCCACAATTGTTAAAATATTATCTGCATTGATTTTCCCTAAGCCTATTTCAACCAATGTCCCTATTATGATTCTTACCATATTATATAAAAAACCATCCCCTGTAATATAAATTGATATAATATCATTATCCTTTACTATTCTTATATCACTTATTGTCCTCACTGTAGTTTCCCTTGGTGAGCCTCCTGAAGCTTCAAAACTCTTAAAGTCATGTGTTCCAATTAAATATTTGCTAGCCTTTAAAATATTATCCATATCCAAGGATCCTTTAACATAATATGCGTAATTTCTATGAAAAATATTGCCTTTTTCATTATTTAGAATATCATATCTGTAAGTTTTACCTTTTGCTGAAAATCGGGCATTAAAGCTTTCATCCATATCCTTTGCTGAAAGAATCCTAATATCGCCTTGCTTTTCATTATTGTTCTTCCCTCCTGAAAATGAATTATTTAAAATATATGGCAACTTTTCCGTCGGTATATTAACATCCCAATTAAAGCTAGCACATTGGCCATAGGCATGAACTCCCCTGTCTGTACGGCTAGTTCCTGATATATTAATATCCTTTTTTGCAATATAGCTTAAAGCCTTTTCAATTTCACCTTGCACTGTCCTTTTATCAATTTGCTTTTGCCAACCATAAAAATTTGTACCATCATATTCAATTTTTAATAAAACATTCTTATTCATATTATACCTACAAATTCAAAGTAAAATCCCATAGAAAAAGCGTATATATAATAAACGATGCAAATATATATGGCATCATCGGTCTAGAATCCTTCAATGAAATTCTTTTTTGGGCTAATAAATATGCAAAATGTATCGCACCTAAAAATGTGCTTATTATAAATGTAATTATTATACCATTTAAGCCTAACACCAAACCTAAAGATGCATACATTTTAATATCCCCACCACCGATTGCATCCTTTTTGTATACAGCTTTTCCAATGGCCCATAACACCAATAAAATGAATAGACCTGCAATAGCTCCGTATAATTGATTAGTCCAATCATCATGAAAACCAAAAAAGCCTATGGCAGAAATAGCCACTAAAATATTTATTTGGTCAGGTATTATACCATATTTTATGTCAGAAACAGTAGCAATAAGTAACAGATTCATGACAATCAATACTGTAATAGAATATATCAAAGACATTGTGATTACAATATAAATAGAAGTGGCACCGAACAGTCCTGTGAAAATCCATTTCCATGGAGTACTAGTTAACCTTTGTTGATTTTTACCAATTATATCTTCAGTCGGACTCTCTCCTTCATTTAAAAACCACTTGTATGGCAAATGATTGAATAACACAACTACTCCATTACCTAAAAAGAAGGATATTATTATAACTATTGTAATTCTTATTAATAAATATACAGTAAATTCCATTTAGTCCCCTTTCAATTAGTTCATTCTATCAAACAAACAATATTAAAACAATCCTTTAAATAAATTTAATACATAGTCTGTTATAATGATTTCAGATAAAAAATTTCGGAGGATTGTATGAGTATTTTTGATTTCGATTTAAGTTCGTTAATTCTTAATCCATTTGTTTTAATGTTCCTAACTGTATCCGTAGGTTTAGCTCTAGGTAAAATCAAATTTGGAGTATTTAGCCTTGGTTCATCAGGGGCACTTTTTTTAGGCATTTTTTTGGGTTGGCTTGTATATCGTTATGGATTAAATATATACAATGGTTCGGATGATGGAGGTTTGGCCTACGATGCCGCTATGAAAATATTTGAAGTAAATGGAGGACTATTAATTAACAAGTATTTTTTCATAACTTCCTTGATATTTTTTGTTGCAGCCGTTGGCCTTCTTGCTTCAAAGGATTTGGGTATTGTTCTTAAAAAATACGGTGGCAAATTCATTGCTCTTGGAATAATAATAACCTTTGTAGGTGCTGCATCAACTTACGCTGCCACAGGCTTCCTTGATAACGCAAATCCTTACTCAATTAGCGGGGTATACACTGGAGCATTAACCAGTTCTCCCGGATTAGCTTCTGCTTTGGAAACAGCAGAGTCACAATCTTCATATAATGCTGAATCATTTGATGAACTTGATGATAATACGCAAAACGTAATCGTTGATGTTATAAATCTTACTGAGGATGAAAAACTCCCTTATGATATAAACGAATTAACCGAAAAACAAAAAACAACTTATATAACAAATGCCACAGGTCAAGTTGGTACAGGTTATGCTGTTGGTTATCCCTTTGGCGTCATAATAGTTATTTTAAGTGTTAATTTTTTAAGCAGAATATTTAAATTTGATATTGAGCTGGAAAAAAAGCGTTATACTGAAGAAATGTCCAAAGCAAGGGATATATCAACTGTAAAAAGAATACCAACATCTCCTTTTAGTACTATTTCCTTTGCCATAGTCTGCATAGCAGGGTATTTATTTGGAAATTTTAAAGTTTTTATGGGACCCCTGGGTTATGTATGCTTGGAATCCACAGGAGGAGTATTAATAGCAGCTCTTTTGCTAGGATATATAGGTAGAATCGGACCACTTTCCTTTAGAATGAATGAAAGCACTTTATCAACAATTAGGGAATTATCCTTAGCTTTCTTTTTGGCGATAGTAGGCTTGAATTATGGGTATGGTGCCATAACCTCCTTAACGGGTTCTGGCCTTACCTTGGCGATGACTTCAGTAGGTGTAGGAGTAATATCAATATTAGTAGGCTTCCTTGTGGGAAGATACGCATTTCATTTGAATTGGGTAATGCTAGCTGGGGCTCTTTGTGGAGGGATGACTTCAACACCAGGTCTTGGCGCTGCTACTGATGCATTGGACAGTGAAGACCCTGCAGCCGGATATGGTGCCACTTATCCTTTCGCCTTATTTGGAATGATAGTTTTTACTATAATTATGCATAAATTACCGATGTTATAAATAGCAAAGCCCCTTTAAAGGGGCTTAAGCTATTAAGATATATTGTTATTTGAAAATTTCTATTTCATCGCTTCTACTATGATTTCCAGTTATGGAAAATTCAACCCATTCTGAGATATTAACTGCATGATCGCCGATTCTTTCAAAATACTTAGCAATCATTAAAAGATCGAGCCCTGATTCAGCAGAATCTCTGTTGTCCGCAATATTTTCAACTATTTCACATTTTACTTGATCAAAACGCTCATCAACAACATCGTCGTATTCCATTACTTTATATGCTAAAGCTAAATCTTTTTCCACAAAGGATTTAATAGAATCCCTAACCATGTTTATTGTAGCTTCGCCCATATTCATTATATGTGTATTATCCTTTATATTGGTTCCCTTTACGTATTTACTGATTTCTGCAATATCAGCAGCTTGGTCACCAATTCTTTCCATATCTGATATCATTTTTAATGCAGATGAGATCATTCTTAAATCCTTAGCCACTGGCTGTTGTCTTAACAAAAGCTTTAAGCATAAATCTTCAATCTCTCTTTCAATATTGTCTATCTCTTGCTCATTTTCATTAACCTCTTTTATTAATCTCTTATTATTCTCTGTCAGCGTTGCAACTGCTAAATTAATTGCATTCTCACATAGATTACCCATTTTTATTAAACTTACATTTAACGCTGCCAATTGTTCATCAAATTTACTTCTCATTATCCAAACCTCCCTGTGATATAGTCTTCTGTTTTCTGCTCCTTTGGAGTAGAAAATATAATTTCTGTATCATTAAACTCAATTGCTTCACCAAGTAAGAAAAAAACTGTCTTATCTGAAATTCTAGCAGCCTGCTGCATGTTATGCGTTACCATAACTATTGTATAGTCTTTCTTAAGCTCCGTTGCAAGTTCTTCAATCTTTAATGTTGATATTGGATCAAGTGCAGATGTTGGTTCATCCATTAATAGAATCTCTGGTTGAACAGCAAGTGCTCTAGCTATACATAATCTTTGTTGTTGTCCCCCTGATAATCCTAAAGCATTTTTGTGCAATCTATCTTTAAGTTCGTCCCAGATTACTGCATTCTTTAGCGACTTTTCCACTATTTCATCTAAGGATTTTTTATCTTTTAGCCCATGTGTTCTTGGTCCATAGGCAACATTATCATATATTGACATTGGAAACGGGTTGGGACTCTGAAAAACCATGCCCACTCTTTTTCTAAGCATATTTATGTCTAAATCTCCGTATATATTTTCATCATCCAAAAGAACTTCACCAGTTATCTTGCAACCTTCTACTAAATCATTCATTCTGTTTAATGATTTAAGCAGTGTGGATTTGCCACAGCCAGATGGTCCAATAAGTGCCGTTATTTCGTTTTTAGGAAAGATTAAATTTATATTCTGTAACGCTTGGAATTCGCCATAGTACAAATCTAAATTATTTATTTTAATTTTATCCATTATTCACTCCTTACTTTGTATTTTTAGCAAACTTACCAGCTATAAATGTTGAAACCGCATTTATCAAAAGTACCATAATCAAAAGCACTACAGATGTGGCAAAAGCTGCATCCACATATATGCCTTCATTAATCAAAGCATACATATGTATTGATAGTGTTCTTCCAGAGTCCATAGGGTTAAATGCTTGCCCTGTAACTGTACCTGCAGTATAAATAAGCGCTGCAGTTTCTCCTACTATACGACCAACAGACAGAATTATACCTGCCAAAATACCCCTTGCTGCACTGGGAAGTACTATTCTTATAACAGTTCTAAGTTTGCCAGCGCCAAGTCCATAACTACCTTCTCTATAACTGTCCGGAACAGCTTTTAATGCTTCTTCTGTGCTTCTCATTATAAGCGGTAAACACATTATAGCCAAGGTAAAAGCCCCTGCCATCAAAGAATAACTCCACCCTAGGGTCATTACAAACAGTAAAAATCCAAATAGACCGTATACTATTGAAGGTATTCCTTGCAAGGTTTCCGTAGTTAATCTAATTATTCCTACTAATCTGTTACCTTTTTTTGCGTACTCCACTAAGTATATCGCTGAACCTATACCAAATGGCACTGATATTAAAAGCGCCCAAAATACCATTAATAATGTATTTACTATGGCTGGCATCATGGAAAGATTGTTTGTTGAATAATCCCATGCAAACATATTTAAGTTTAAATACGGTACCCCTTTTACCATAATATATATTATTATTAAAAGTAATAGACCTACAGTTATTAAAGCTCCTAACACAGTTAATAATGCCAAGAATAAGGATAAAGGGCTTTTCTTATATTCTTTTAATTTGTTTTTAAATGTTCTATTGTTTATACCTATTGTTTCTGCATTCATTATAAACCCCTCCTTTTTAAAATATTAAAGACAAGGTTTATGATAAGTATAAATACAAATAGTACCACTGCAGTCGCTATTAAAGCCTCTCTATGAAGTCCAGCAGCGTAGCCCATTTCTAAGACTATATTTGCAGTCATAGGTCTTACCCCTGATAATATACTTTCAGGAAGAATTGCCTGATTACCTACTACCATAATCACCGCCATTGTTTCACCAATAACGCGGCCTACGCCCAATACTACCGATGCTATTATCCCTGATTTTGCTGCGGGTATTACTGTAAAGAAAACACTTCTTTCATGGGTTGCACCTAGTGCTAATGCCCCTTGATAGTATGCCTCAGGTACTGCTCTTATTGCAGATTCCGATAAACCTATTATTGTTGGCAATACCATTATAGCTAGTACAACAGAAGCTGCTAATATACTTTTTCCGCTTCCTCCAAACATAACTCTGAATGCGGGTACAATCAGCATTAGTCCGAAGAAACCATATACGATTGACGGTATACCAGCTAGCAAATCTACCGCTGGTTTTAACCATTTATATACTCCTTTAGGGCAAAATTTTGCCATGTACGTGGCACAAAATATTCCGATGGGTACTCCTAGTATTATTGCTCCTAATGTAACATATAAACTAGCCATTATCATTGGAAATATGCCATATACACCATTTAATGGTTTCCATGATGTTCCAAGAAGAAAATCACCAAAACCTATTTCTGCCATAGCGGGTATTCCACTGGCAAACAAAAATATGCATATAAGAAATACTGCAACTATTGAAGCACATGCAGCTAGCAAAAATACATATTTCATTATTATCTCTTTGTTCTTCTTCATAATCTCTCCAACATATCTTAATTCTGCTAATTAATATTATAGCAAGGCCCATTTAAAGGCCTTGCTTTTGTTTTTGTTACTGTACTTCCGACCAATCTGTTAATTCACCTATGAATATTTTACAAATTTGATCAAGAGTTAATTCTTGAACTGTGTTGTCATTGTTAACTACTACTGCTATACCATCTTTAGCAATTACTGTAGCTTCGATATCATCAGATTTTTCACTGTCTTTAATTTCTCTTGAAGCCATACCGATATCTACGATACCATTAGTTGCTGTTTGTACACCTGTAGTTGAATCAGACTGTTGTACTTCTACTGTTACATCTGGGTTTAATGCTACATATGCTTCCTTCAAAACTTCCATTACCGGAGTTACTGAAGATGATCCACCTAACATAATGTTTCCAGATAATCCTTGAGATTCATAAGCTTCAGCATCTGAAACGCTAATGTATCCTTCTTCTTCGATTATAGCTTGTCCATCAGCACTCATAATAAACGAAATTAAATCCCCTGCAACTTCACTCAATCCTTCAGTTTTAGTTACGATATTGAATGGCCTAGCAATTGGATAAGTTCCCGCTTTAATGTTATCAACTGTAGCTTCTGCTCCATCTACTTTTACTGCAGTTACTGTGTCACTTAGCGACCCTAGTGAGATGTATCCGATGGCCTGTGGGTTTCCTTCAACACTAGTAATTACAACTTGTGTACTGTTTGAAATTTCAGCAGTATCTGCAGTCCTATCAATTTTTTCTCCACTATCATCTTTAACTTGAATTCCTGCTAAACCTACGAAAGCTCCTCTAGTTCCAGAACCTTCTTCTCTAGATATTACTGTGATATCACCTGAAATTCCTTCACTATCAGTTGCCTCACCATCATTAGCTCCGCAACCAGTAAAGATTCCTGCAGTTAGAGCTAATACGCATCCTAATGCAATTAATTTTTTTAGATTTTTCATTTAATTTTTCTCCTTATTTATAATTATTATCAAACTATAATATGGATTATACGTTTGAAATGTTAAATCTAAAACCATAATTATATTAAATCTATGTAAAATAAAAACGCCCTTAGGCGTTAGGCGTCTTTACTAATTAATTCATTTAGCACTTCATAATTTGTTTTGCATTTCATTTTTTTGTTTCCAATTATCTGATAATCATCTCTACTCTTACCTAGTATGAGTATTACCCAATCGTCCTTTGAACCTTTGGTATAATTAAAGGCTTCCCTAATTCCTTCCTCTCTACTATTTAGTATTTCTACAACTTCAGGACCTGGAATCATATGAGAAACTATATCTTTGCCTATATTTTTATAGTTTTCTTCCGCTGGGTTATTTGGAACTATATAAATATTGTTTGCATATTTTGATGAAACCTCTCCGGTTTCCTTTCTTCTGTTATATGCTTTGCCGCCGACACATCCAAATGTAACTGCAATTTTCCTATCAGTATAATTCTTTTTAACATGTTCAAATATCTTTTCAAAACTGTCTCCATTATGGGCATAATCTATAATTGCTACAATTTTATTATCATTTGATCTGAACATTTCCATTCTACCTGGGACAAAACTATTTAATAATCCTGTTTTTATGACCCCTACAGGAATGCCATAATCATAAGCCACAGCAATTGCCGCCACAGCATTATACGCATTAAATTTGCCCGCCATGGGTATTGTGAAATCAAAGTCCTCTTTATAAATCTTTAAACAAATATCTAGTTCATTATTCTTTTCGATTATATTTTGCACCGCTATATTGTCATTTTTCGATAACCCAAAGGTTTTTAAATCACATCTTGCATATTTTTTTATTTCATTTATTTCGTCTATTTCAGAGTTGACCCATGCCTTTTTGCAATCATTAAAAATCAACAATTTTGATTTAAAATAATCTTCATATGTGGGATGTTCCCTATTGCTAATATGATCATTGCTTATATTTAACAGAGCTGCTATGTCAAATCTTAACCCATGGCATCTTCCATACTTTAAGGCTTGGCTGGAAATTTCCATAATAACAGCTTTTTTATTCATGTTTATAGCATTTCTAATGTGCTTAAATAAATCTAATGTTTCTGGAGTCGTAAGTTCGGCCTTTTTATTATTAACACCATCATAAATTTCTATGCCACTAATAAATGCACATTCATCTTCTCCTATACTTTTCATATATTCATTCATAATCGATTTAAGCATATAAGTAGTAGTTGATTTACCTTTAGTACCAGTGATACCTATAATATCTATATCATCTTCATTAGGAAAATAGAATTTTTTAGCTAGTATAGACATCGCTTTTCTAACATCGCTAACTATAATTGTTGAAGTTTTATGGGCATTGTCACCCATAACCACATGTTCAGAAACATAGCATACAGCTCCTCTATCTATAGCCTCTAACAGATATTCCTTTCTAAATGTTTCTCCTTTACAAAAAAATGCAGCCCCTTCTTTAACTAATTTAGAATTATATTCTAGCTCTTTTACGATATCTTCTCCCTCGTTAAAAAGTTTTACTACTGTTACAAGCTTTGCTTTCATCAATTCTTTATAGCAATCTATAATTTTCATTATAACCTCCAAATATCTTGTAGTTATATTATATCATATAGTTTTATTTTTGTATGCAAAAACTCCCCGTTAAAAAACGGGGAGCATATATATACACATATCACACACAATTTATAAATCGTCTCTATTCACAGGGCAAGACATACATCTAGGGCCACCTCTACCTCTAGATAATTCTGCACTTGGTATTGTTAACACTTCCACGCCTTTTTTCTCCAATAACGCATTTGTCACATAATTTCTCTCGTATGTAACTACCTTGCCAGGGGCAATACAAAGGGTATTTGAACCATCATTCCACTGTTCTCTTTGCGCCGCCATTAAATCATCACCGCCACAACGGATTAAATCAACTGCTGGCAATTTTAAAGCCTTTTTAAGAATATTGGTTAAATTATCAGTAAACAATTTGAATTGAGATTTTCCATCTTTATCCAAAGTTATTTCAAATACCTGTAAAGGACCTTCTATTTCTGGATGAATAGTAAACTTATCAAAATCCACCATTGTAAATACCGTATCTAGATGCATAAAAGCTCTTTTTTTAGGAATTGAGAGCACCAATACTTTATTGAATGTAGATTTATTAAGCATATTTTCGGCAAATCTTTCTATGGCTTTAGGTGTGGTTCTTTGACTCATCCCTATAGCTACAATTTCGTTGGAAAGAACTAATACATCTCCACCTTCTATGGAAGCTTCGTGGTCATAATCATACCATAACTGTGATCCCTCTGGAGCGAAGTCTTTGTTATGTAAATACATATACTTAAGTAACAAACATTCTCTCCTTCTTGCTGCCGTACTCATATGATGTACGCTTAATCCATTACCTACACATGCACCTGGATCTCTTGTAAAATAAAGGTTTGGCATAGGATCTAGATAGAAAGGGTATTCTGATGTTATAAAATCAGCTAAACTTTTAGCTTTTATTTCACCTATTTCATCTTTCTTAATACCAGATATAGTTTTACTTACCATGTCTTTAACAGGCATATTATATAGATAATCATAAATAGCTTCTTGAACGCCTTTAGAATTTATATTACTCTCATCTAATAATTTGTTCAAAAATTCAGCTTTTACCTTTTCGTCTTTCAAAGCTTTAGCAGTTTCGTTAACATAATAAACTACTTCAACGCCATTTTCTCTCAATAACTCAGCAAACCTATCATGTTCTTTTTGTGCTACGCTCAAAAATGGAATATCATCAAACAATAATCTTTCAAAGTTATCTGGAGTTAATCCTTCTACTTCAGGCCCTAGCCTATGAAGTAATACTTTATTTAATTTTCCTATTTCAGAATAATTATGTATTCCTGGATGCATAATAAACTCCTTTCAAATACTTAACTATGTAATATTATGCTATAGTAGCAACAATTACAGCTTTAATTGTATGCATTCTGTTTTCTGCTTCATCAAACACAACTGAATGCTTTGATCTAAACACTTTATCTGTTACTTCACGAATATCGTATCCTAGTTCTTTTTGGCTACTTGCCATCTTTGTATTAAAGTCATGGAATGCTGGCAAGCAATGCTCAAATATTACATCTGGATTACCTGTCTTTTCTACCATTTCCATTGTTACCTTATATGGAGTAAGTAATTTCACTCTTTCTGGTATTTCTGCTTCTTCTCCCATGGACGCCCATACATCTGTATATAGTACGTCTGCTCCTACTAAGCATTCTTCGTCAGATCTGATTTCGATTACTGCTCCTGTTTCCTTAGCTATTTCTTCCGCCTTTGCTACCACATCTTTATCTACTTGTTCTGCCAATTCTGCAGGTCCATAAGCTACATAGTGCATTCCCATCTTCGCACATCCGTACATCCATGCATATGACATGTTATTTCTGATATCTCCACAAAATACTACTTTTACCTTGTTAAGTGGTTTTGCAACATGCTCTTCTATCGTTAATAAATCTGCTAATATCTGTGTTGGGTGATCAACATCTGTTAGTCCATTCCATATAGGGACTCCTGCATGTTTAGCTAGTTCTTCTACTACTGTTTGCTCATATCCTCTGTATTCGATACCATCATAAAATCTTCCTAGTACCTTTGCAGTATCTTCCAATGATTCTTTCTTGCCCATTTGTGAGCTACTAGAATCCAAAAAAGTTACTCCTGCTCCTTCATCCATTGCTGCTACTTCAAAAGCACATCTTGTTCTAGTAGAGCTCTTTTCAAATAGTAAGCAAATGTTCTTTCCCTTTAATAAACTATTAACAACACCTGCTCTTTTCTTTGCCTTTAAGTCATGTGCTAGGTCAAGCATATATCTGATTTCAAGTGGAGTGAAATCCATTAATGTCAAAAAACTTCTTCCTTTTAAATTTACAGCCATTTTGTTTTCTCCTTTTCAAGTAATAATCATCCTAATTGCATAATACATCCAACATAATTATAATTAAAGTGCCAGTTAATTAGATTATTCACGTGCCAGTGTTTCTTTTTCCATTAGTTTTACAAGCTTATAAATACCGTCGCTAATTTTCTCACAGCTTTCATATGAATAGTTTAGCCTTATTCTATCGTGTCCTTTTTTCCCTTTAGGATAAAATACTTCTCCAGGTATTAGTGTTATACCATGTTTTTTCGCTTCTAGGTATATTTTTTTTGATGTTACACCTTCGGGAAGCTTGCACCAATAATATACCCCTCCTTTGGGAACACTAAACTCATATCCACAATTCAATAAAGGATTTAATCTTTCGCCCATCAAATCTCTTTTCCCTTGATACAGTTTTCTTATCTCATCCATGGACTCTATAATGGTTCCGTCCGATAGATATCTACTTAAAAGCCTTTGTTTAATCCAGTCAAGGGACATAAGCCTAGTTGATACTAAATTGCTTAAACTATCAACAACTTTTTTATTACCAACTACAAATGCCATTGCTAGTCCTGGAATGAATGTGAATTGAAAGGTATATATATAGATGACATTATCATATTCATCCATTGATTTTAATGTAGGCATTTCAAAGCCTTCATAATACAAGTCCGTATTCTCATCTTCTTCAATGATAGGTATTCTATGTCTGTTAGCTACATCCAATAATTCTTTTCTTCTGTCTAAACTAGTAATAACACCACTGGGATCTTGATATCCAGCATTAACAAAGATTAGTTTTGGTTTTTTTAATTCTAATAATTCATCTAGTCCACTAGTGATTATTCCTTGGTCATCCATTTCAATAGTGAATATTTTAGCTCCTGCTAGTTTAAAAGTTCTATATACATCTGGAGAAATAGGTTCTTCTAAAAATACCATGTCTCCCTCATTGATTAGTATTGTAACTATAAAATCTAAAGCTTGATTCATTTCTGGCATAACTTGAATATTTTTTTCTGAAGAATTAATACCTTTAGTGCTTAAAAATGAGACCAATTCTTTTCTTAAGACTTTATCCCCCTTATATAGGGTAAAATATTGATTACTACCTTCTTCATTTTTAAGTATATCCTTGAACATTTCTGCAGTTTTAGCTTCAGAAAAAATTTCTTTTGAGGCCATTCCTCCTCCAAAAGAAATAACCCCTTCTTTCTGATTACTTATGAAAATATCATCAAATGTGCTCTCGTAATCCAAATAATAACTTTTAATGGCATTATGCCAATTAACTTTATTTTTACCATGTCTTAAATTGTTTTCATTTTTAATGATTGGAGATACTATATACCCAACTCCATGCTTAGATTCAATTAATCCCTCTGATTTTAATTCATTATACGCTTTAGTAATCGTATTTCTATGCACATCAAGTAATTTAGCTAATTCCCTTTCCGAAGGCAGTTTCATCTTAGCTAGCAATTCTTTTGCTAAAATTTTATTCTTTAAGTTATCTTTAATTTGTAAATATATCGGTATCGTTGAGCTTCTATCGACACTAATTCTCATCTTTTTTTCTTTCTCCGTGGAATTGGTAATAACATGCCTCTAATCGTCCGTTATATAGTTTTCTCCTCCTATTAGCTTCTTTATTAAAGACTTTTCTTTCAATATCCTTATCAGTGGTTATCATAAATAAAGACCATCTAGGATTTTCTTTTGTTAATTCGTTTAGTTTATTGTAAATCTTATTCATAATATTGGTATCTCCAATTCTTTCACCATACGGAGGATTGGTGATTATAATACCATTGTCTTCATTGGTTATTTTTAATTTTTTCATATCCATGTTGATAAATCTAATATCCTCATCAACACCAGCTTCCATGGCGTTTTCTTTTGCTGCTTTTATTGCATATGATTCTATATCAATACCTGTTATATTAAGTTCACAATCATGATTAATTTCTTTGAATGCTTTTTTTCTTTCCTCTTTCCATACCTTGGGATTTATACAATCCCATTTCTGTGAAATAAACTCTCTATTCAAACCTGGGGCAATATTTCTACCTATCATAGCAGCCTCAATCACGATTGTCCCTGAACCACAGCACGGATCAATTAAAACCCTATCTTTATTCCAAAAAGAAAGCATAACCATCGCAGAAGCCAAAGTTTCTTTTATGGGTGCTGTTACATCATTTACCCTATATCCCCTTTTATGTAAACCCACACCAGTAGTATCTAAAGTCAAAGTTACTCTATCTTTTAATAAAGTTGCTTTTATTGGATATTTTACACCACTTTCCGCAAATGTTTCTTGGCAATAGAATTCACCCATTCTTTCTACTATAGCTTTTTTTACTATACTTTGACATGCTGGAACACTGCTTAGCTTTGATTTTACTGAACTTCCATTAACAGGGAACTCTCCGTCTATAGGTATCCATTCTTCCCAATGCAACGCTTTAGTTTGCTGAAAAAGTTCTTCAAAGCTAAGAGCTTTAAATTCTCCCATCTTAACAAGTACTCTTTCGGCAGATCGTAACCAAAGATTACTCCGAGCAATTGCATATTCATCTCCTAGATATGTAATCTTGCCATCTTCTGCTGATATGATTTTATATCCTAAATTTTGGATTTCTCTTTTTACCACTGCTTCTAAGCCGAATGTGGTTGTGGCTATTAATTCTAATCTCATGCTATTTTATATTTTTTTGAGTACTCCAAATACATTTTTTTGAAATCCTCATCTCCTTGTGTTTTTATCCTACTTATATATTCATGGGAACTAGTACCATCGCCTGCTATTTCAATAACCTTAATAGCTATATTTGAGCAATGGTCAGAAACTCTTTCATAATTTGCAAGTACATCGATTAATTTTAAGCCACTTTCTATAGTACTTAACTTTTTCTTTAATCTTTTTACATGATTACTGTTTATTTGTTCAACAAGATCATCTATTACTTCTTCTAGCGGCTCAACTTTTTTAGCAAGTTCAACATCTGAGTCTTTATATGCTTTGCGGGTTAAACCAATTATCTCATTTAATGCTTCAGTTATAGTTACTAGCTCTTGTCTAGCTATTTTCGTAAATTCTTTGTTCTCTTCATGTAATAAATTTGCAATTTTAGCAACATTCATTGCGTGGTCACTTAATCTTTCCAAATTTGATATCACATAAAGCTGTTTTGAAACTTCATTTGAGTCCTTATCAGACAAATCATTTGACGAAACTTGAATTAAAAATTCTCCAATATTGTCTTCGTACTCATCAACTTTCTTTTCTATTCTATCTATATTATTATATCTAATTTGATTATAGTCTTCGAAAAGTGTCATGGCTACACTTATATTATTAAAGGCCATCTTTGCCATTTCCTCAGTTTTCTTACCACATTCCGCCAATGCCAATGAAGGGGTGTTCAATAATCTTTGATCGAGAAATTGAACATTTTCTTTACTATCATCATCTGGTATGATTTTAACTACTAAACAAACTAACTTATCGGTAAATGGTAATAATACTGATACAATGAATATATTAAATACGCTATGAACTATTGCTATTCCAACAGGATTTATATTTCCACTAATAAATTTGAAATCTAGAATAATGGTGAACACGTAAAATACTGTTAAGAAAATTATAACGCCTATAACTTTTACCATAACATGGAAAGCAGCTACTCTTTTAGCGCTTTTGTTTACTCCAACGCTAGATATAATTGCAGTTATACAAGTACCAATATTTTGTCCCATAATTACTGGCAATGCTATTTGGTATGTTATTCCATTTGTTAAAGATAGTGCTTGCAAAATACCTATTGACGCCGACGAACTTTGTATTACTGCTGTAAGTAATAATCCTGTTAACAAACCGAGGAAAGGATTATTAAATGCTGTCAATATGCTAGCAAATTCTGGCATATCCGCTAGAGGTTTCATAGAATCACTCATCATTTCCATTCCAAACATAAGTAATGCAAATCCTATCAAAACTGTTCCTATGTCTTTGTTTCTGTTATTTTTGCAACTCATTATCATCGTTACCCCAGCTAATGCTACTAAGGGTGAAAATGATTCAGGTTTAAGCATTTGTATAAAAACATTTGAACTTTCGATACCTATTAAACTTAAAGCCCAAGCAGTTATTGTGGTCCCGATATCGGCACCTAATATTACTCCAACACTTTGATTCAATGTCATAATACCTGAATTAACAAGTCCAACTAGCATTACAGTAACAGCCGATGAACTTTGTATTACTGCAGTAGTACCTATTCCCAAGCTTAAACTTCTAAGTTTATTTTCGGTCATGGATTTTAGTATTGATTCAAATTTGCCACCAGCAATTTTTTCTAGCCCTTGAGACATTATATTCATTCCATATAAAAATAATGCTAATCCGCCCAATAATGTAAAAAACGAAAATATATTCATCTAGCCCTCCACTTATATTTTATATTGCTTAGAATATTTTTCATATAATTTAACGAACTCTTTATCTTCTTGAGATTTTATATTTTTCATATATTCATGGGCGCCAAAGCTATCCCTATCAATTTCAATAAGAGTAACCGCAATGTTTGAGCAATGATCAGATATTCTCTCAAAATTAGTAATTAATTCAACCAACATTAATCCTTGCTCTATCGTGCAATCGCCCTGCTTCAATCGCCTTATATGATTAGCTTTCATTTTGGCAACTAAATCATCAATTACTTCTTCAATTGGCTCTACTTTAACCGCTACTTCAATATCATTATTTTTGTATGCAAATAAAGTATTTTCAAGAACCTTGTTCATTGCAGCAATTAAAACCTTCATTTCTCGATCTGCTTCAACAGAAAAACACTTCTTTTTCCCCATCATTTCTTTGCTTATGTCGGCAACATTAATAGCCAAATCACTTATTCGTTCTATATCCCCAATACTATGTAGTAACTTTGTGATTTCTGTCGACTCTTTATCAACCAAATCAGCAGCTGATAGTTTTATCAAAAATGCTCCCAATTTATCTTCATATTTGTCAACCTTGTTCTCATTTTCATATATTTTATTATAATTCTTTTCGTCGTAGTTATTAACTAGTTTCATTGCGTCATCTATATTTTTAAAGGATATTTCTGCCATATCTCTCGTTTTATTTGAAGCTTCAGCCAATGCAACTGCACTGGTATTCAGTAATCTTTCGTCTAAGAAAGAAACACTTTCTTCATAACTCTCATCCGTCTTAATTACTCTTTCTGCAATTCTTACAAGATTTTTACCAAAAGGTAATAGTACAAACGTTGTTGATAAATTGAAAATACTATGAACTATGGCTACTCCAATGGGCTTAATTGAATTACCAATAAATGCAAATTCAAACATCGCATTTAAACCATAAAATATTATTAAGAATATAAAGGTACCTAACAAATTGAATGTTATATGAAGCACTGCTACTCGCTTAGCATTTTTATTTACACCAATACTAGATATTAAAGCAGTTATACAAGTTCCGATGTTTTGACCCATTATAATTGGAATCGCCATTCCAAAAGTTATACCATTTGTTAAAGATAAAGCTTGCAAAATACCGACCGATGCTGAAGAACTTTGAATTATCGCGGTTAAGGCTAAGCCCGTAAATATTCCCAAGAGTGGATTATTAAACGCCGTTAATATGGATGTGAATTCTGGTATTTCAGCTAAAGGTTTCATTGCGCTACTCATGAAATTCATTCCGTACATAAGAACTGCAAAACCTATAAACACCGTACCTATATCCTTTTTCCTTTGTGACTTACTCATAAGCATTATTACGCCAATTAATGCTAATATAGGCGAAAAATTCTTTGGTTTTAAAAGCTGCACAAAAAGATTACTGCTTTCGATACCAATCAAACTCAATACCCATGCAGTAACTGTAGTTCCAATATTAGAACCCATTATGACACCAATAGAACCATCAAGTGTCATTATTCCTGAATTTACAAGTCCAACGAGCATTACAGTAACAGCTGATGAACTTTGCACCACCGCAGTAACGCCTATACCTAAACCTAAACTCCTAAGCTTGCTAGCAGTCATTGTTCTTAAAATGGCTTCTAGCCTTCCACCTGCTAACCTTTCCAATCCTTGGGACATTACACTCATCCCATACAAAAATAATGCTAGTCCACCAAACAAACTAATCACTGAAAAAATATCCATTTTACCTCCAAGTAACAATATATTCTAATTAAACTTAACTGTAATAGTTGTACCTTTACCGACTTCTGATTGTATTTCAATTTCCGCATTATGATAACTGACTCCATGCTTTACTATCGAAAGTCCAAGCCCTGTTCCTCCAATTTCTTTAGAGTGACTTTTATCCACTCTGTAGAAACGTTCAAAAACTCTTTCAAGTTCTTCCTCTTCCATTCCAATTCCCGTATCTTCCACCTTAATATATGGAACGACGGAATCTTTTGCCACCTCAATTGTAACTTTGCCATTAAGCTTATTATACTTAATTGCATTATCACATAAGTTATATATTATTTCTTCTAATATTTCTTCGACACCATCAATATATATATGATTTCCTACTAATTCTAAGCTAATATTATTAGCTGATGCAATGGGCTCTAGTAAACTAACAGCTTTTTCACATATTGCATAAATATCTACCTGCTCCTTGATAAGACTTACTGAATTTTCATCCATTTGAGATAATTTTATTATATCCCCCACAAGGCCTATAAGCCTTATGGCTTCACTGTGGATTTTCTCTGCAAAATAAGGGACATCCTCTTCTTTTGCTATACCTTCTTTTATCAACTCTGCATATCCAGAAATTGAAGTTAGTGGTGTTTTTAGTTCATGTGAAACATTGGCAGTAAATTCTTTTCTGAAATTTGCTTCCCTGGTCTTTATATTTACAGCATCCTTTAATTCAGTTATTTGTCCTTCTATTAATTCGTTCTGTTCGTTAATTTTATCAACTAAAGGATCTAGTTCAATATATGAATTACTCTCTTTGGGTTTTTCCAAATTCAATTCATTGATTGGTCTTACTATAGAGTCAGATAATTTAAAAGCCAAAATAAGCGTAGTTATAATAGCTATAACTATAGCTCCTACTATTGGATAAATAAGGTTTAAGAACATTTGTACAAGGGTAATTCTGTTAGCACTAACTCTAATTATATAGTCATCTTCCATAATAAGCGCATAGTAAACCGTTTTTTCTAATAATGTATCCGAATCCCTTTCAGACTCTCCATAGCCATTATTTCTAGCAGCAATTACCTCAGGTCTTGTGTTGTGATTATCCATGTAATCCGGATTGGCTTTATTATCATATAAGACTATACCTTCTTTATCTATTAGAGTTATTCTGTTTTCACCAATTTTTTCAACATTATCAAAATATGCTGTACCAATTTTATCATAGCCTACAGCAAGATACTCAGCCTCATTCTTTAACTCTACTCTTATTTCACTTAGTGAAGAATAATGAAGTATGCTAACAAGGGAAATGATGCTAAGCAGTTGCACCACCAACACCATAAATATTATTCTAACAAATAATTTCTTTTTCATTGCTTTTTATCGCTTATCTTATATCCTATTCCTCTAACTGTTTCTATTATATCTCCCGCTGAACCTAGTTTTTGCCTTAATGATCTGATATGCACATCAACTGTTCTACTTTCTCCATCGAAGGAGTATCCCCATATTTTGCTTAATATTCTGTCTCTATCAAAAACTATCCCAATATTATTAGCTAATAAACATAAAAGTTCAAATTCTTTTAGTGTTAGATTTATTTCTTCATCGTCAACTATAACTAAATGCTTGGTATTGGAAATAATCAGGTTCCCAATTACAACATCCTCATCTTTTGAAGTTTTGCTTTCTGTTCTTCTGAGTAATGCTTTAACCCTAGCCATGAATTCCATCATACCAAAAGGCTTTGGCATATAGTCATCAGCTCCATAATCAAGGCCTATTACTTTGTCATATTCAGACCCTTTGGCAGTAAGCATCATAACTGGAATATCTTTAGTCTCATGATTTTTTCTGATTTTTTTTAATATACTAAGACCATCTTCCTCGGGAAGCATGATATCTAAAAGTATCAATTCTGGAGTTTCATCATGCATATTTAACCAAAACTCTGATGGTTTATTAAATCCTTTACTTTTATAACCACCGTTTTTTAATGTGTAAATTATCAATTCTCTGATGTTATCATCATCTTCCACTACATAAATCAAAATACCCTCCTAAGTAATAAAGAACAAAATGTACCAATTACATTCTACATTATT
>Ga0209943_1000600_pt1 | contig 24611 bp, 22 predicted proteins | sample SalPonR1_B_D2_MG_FD_185698 | JGI IMG/M metagenome (GOLD analysis project Ga0209943, IMG submission 185698) | Salt pond soil microbial communities from South San Francisco under conditions of wetland restoration - Salt Pond MetaG R1_B_D2_MG... ... | reverse complement strand
GTTCATGCCGGCATGGTACCCGCTCCCGTGCGCGTGCCGGGAAACGCCGGCGGACGCGGGGCTATGCTTCGGGCATGGCACCCGACGCCGTCGCGCCTGCGGCGCGCTCCTCCGGCTGGACCTGCTCCGCGTGCGACTACGTCAATCGCGACGGGCTCACCTGCGACCGCTGCGGTCTCGCGCGACGCTGGCAGGAGAACCCGCCGCTCGACCTTCCACCGCAGCCTGGATGGTTCGAGCGGCCCGCCGGCTGGCTCTCGCTGATGCACGGCGCCGGCCTGGCGCTGGGCGCGCTCCTGCTGATCCGACCCGAGGTCGCCCCGTGGCTGGCGCTGGCGGAGCCGGCCCAAGCGACCCAGGTCGCGCTCTCCGCCGCCGCGACGCTGGCGGCCGTGAACCGGGCAGCGACCGAGCGGCTCCTGCACGACGTCGCCCTGGACGTTCCGGACCGCGCCGCGGCCGGTCAGACCCTCGTCGCCGACGCGCGCCTGGTGCCGTACGCGCGGGTCCAGCGCACCAACGTGACGCTGGAGCTCGTCGAGAACACCTACGAGCGCACGCCCGGCCGCAACGGCGGCACGAACATCCGTACCCGCACGCGCCGCCTGGAGCGCTACCGGCTCGTCAGCGGCGCGTCGCTCCCGGGGCGCCGCGCGTCGCTGTTCGAGGCGAGCTTCGTCGCGCCCTACCCGTCCCCCGGACTTCGCGACGTAGGGGCGGAGCTTCAGGCGTCCGTCCTGAGCGCGTTCGCCTGGCTGGTCCCCGGCCTGGGCGAGGCGGCGCGGAACCTGCGCGAGCACGGTGGGGTGTGGGTCCGCTTGACGGTCCGGGTGGGGCCGTTCCGGCGCCGCGTCGACAGGCGGGTTACGGTCTACAGCCTGGTCGAGGACGGAATCCGCATCGGCTGACGCGGGAACGAGGGCATGGCGCGCGAACGCTCACTCCGGCGCGTCCGGCGGCGCGTCCTGCGGCCCCTCCGGGCGGAACGCGTACCTCGCCAGATCGACGGCGCCGTTCACGACCCGAACCCCCTCGCGCGTCAGCAGCGCCTCCTGCAGCTCGCCCGCGCCGACCTTGTACGTGCTGATCCCGCCCTGGGCGTTGATGATCCGGTGCCACGGAAACGTCGGGTCCTCGGCAGCCAGCGAGCGGAGCACACCTCCGACCACGCGGGCCGCTCCGGGGCGCCCCGCCCACGCCGCGACCGCGCCGTAGGTCGCGACCCGGCCCGGCGGGACGGAGCGGACCACGAGAGCGATCATGTCGCGGAACGGCCTGAGCGTCGCGGCTTCGAGGTCGTCGGTCGGCATGCCGAAGCGTACACCGCGGCGCGAACGGCCCCAGCGCCACGCTCCGCGACGGATCGCGTGACGGGCTGCGTGGCCACCGTCGTCGCGCCGCCGGAGCGGTATCGTCCCGGAATGCGTGCCGTCGTGTCGATGCTCTTCGCCGTTCTGACCACCTCCGCCCTCCTCGCCGGCGCCGCCGCAGCGCAGACCGGCGACGAGACGTCGGTCGGCGAGCCCCCCATCGGCGAGGCGCCCGTCCCGGCCGGAGCGATCGCGGATCTGCACGTAGCGACCGACGCCGCGCGCGCCGCGCACGGCCTGCCACCGCTGCGGCCCGATCCCGGCCTGGCCCGGGCCGCCACGGCGCACGCGTTCGAGAACGCGCGCCGCGGCGTCCTGGATCACGGCTCGCCCGATCCGGCGCGGGCCACGCCGGCCGACCGCGTCGCGCTCGCGGGGGTGGCGCTCGTGGAGATCGGCGAGAACCTCGCTCGGATCCCCGGCGCATCGGTCGCGCGGCGAGCCGTCGACGGCTGGCTGGCGTCGCCACCGCACCGAAGGAACCTGCTCGATCCCGGCTTCACGCACGTCGGGTTCGGTGTCGCCGACGGACCGGGCGGGCGCTACGTCGTGCAGCTGTTCGGAGCTCGACCGATCGAGCGGATCGCGCTGGGCGCGTCGGCCGCGCTCCGCACCAGCGAGCGCTGGCGCTTCACGCTCGACGGCCCCGCGGGAACGGACGCGATGGCGTTCATGGACGGCCGGCCGGTGGCCCGTGCACGGCTCGGCGAGGGCGGAACGACGGTGCGCGTGGACGCGCTGCCGGCACCCACGCATCTGGTGCTGGGCGTGGCGAGCGGCCGCGGCAGCTACGTGCCGTCGGATGCGGGAACGTTGGACCCCGCCGCGGGCTGGCGACGGGACGCCGGCGCGCCGTTCGGTCCCGTCCAGCTGTCGGACGCGGCGTTCGAGGCCTCCTCCGAGCCCGGCGTGGAGGTGCGGATCGGCTATCGCACCGCTCCCGCAGCGTTGCATCTCCTCGTAGGCGGCCGGCACCGGCCGGACGTCCGTCAGGAGGTCGCGACGGACGGCGTCTGGCTTCGCGCCTGGCTTCCCGTCGCGAATGAGCGCCGCTCGGTGTCGGTCGGTGTCTTGGCCGATGACGATACGATCCGCGTCGTGGAGAGCTTCACCCTGACCTCGGGACCGGCGCCGGCCCTTCTACCGGGACGGCCGTCCACGGTCGCACCTACGGCACCATGAATCCCACCTGGGACTGGCTGATCGCGGTCGCCGCCTGGCTGTTCCTGGCGGGCACGCTCCTGGTCGCCCTGTCGGCGCTTCCGGCCGTGTCGCGTCGCTGGCCACGCGCGATGGCGATGGGGTTCCTGGCCGCGGTCGCCAGTTTCGCGCTGGTCCTGGCGGCGTGGGGCCTGCCGCGGATGCTGAACGCGGTCTTCGGAGGCTGATCGCCTGACGAACGGGGGGCGACCTCTCGCCACGGTCGCTCGGCACGGTCGCTCGCCAAGACGCCACGTCGCCGTGGCCCGCCGCTCCGCCGGCACGACTGGTATCCTCGCGTCTCGCTCCGGGGCCGGTCCCGTACGGTCCCCGCCCGACATTCCCTTGGAGGTCCCGCGTGCGTGCCCACGTGATCACCTACGGTTGCCAGATGAACGAGTACGACACCCACACGATCCGCTCCGAGCTCGTGGCGGGTGGGCACCGGCTCGTCGACCACCCAGGCGATGCCGAGCTGCTGCTGGTCAACACCTGCGCGGTCCGCGGCAAGCCGGTCGAGAAGGTCGTCTCGCTGCTGGGCGAGCTCCGCAAGCAGAAGCGGCAGGGGCGCGACGTGACGGTAGGAATGATGGGCTGCCTCGCACAGCTCGAGGAAGGCCGGGCGATCGCCGAGAAGTTCGGCGTCGAGATCCTGTTGGGGCCCGGCGCGATCACCGACATCGGGCCTGCCCTGGACGCACTGCGAGGCGGCCAGGAGCGCTACGAGAGCCTCCGGTTCAAGACCGACCTCGAGACGCTGATCCCGCCCGCCCCCGACGCGCTGACCGGCTTCCTGACGATCATGCGCGGCTGCGACCATCACTGCACCTACTGCATCGTGCCCACCACGCGCGGACCCGAGGTCTCGCGTCCCGTGGACGTCATCCTCGCCGAGGCCCAGGCGATGCGCGACACGGGCGTGCAGGAGGTCGTGCTGCTGGGCCAGAACGTGAACAGCTACGGCCTCAAGGACGACGGCCTCCCCAGCTTCGCGGAGCTGCTGCGCCTCGTGGCGCAGATCGGCATTCCGCGCGTGAAGTTCACGACCAGCCACCCGATGAACTTCACCAGCGACATCATCGACGTCATCGCGGACGAGCCCAACGTGTGCAGCTTCATCCACCTGCCGGTCCAGTCGGGCAGCGACGCCGTCCTGCGGCGCATGGCGCGCGAGTACCGGCGCGAGCGCTACCTCGACATCGTCCGCGAGATCCGCGCCAAGGTCGAGGACGTCGTGATCAGCACCGACCTCATCGTCGGCTTTCCCGGCGAGACGGAGGCGGACTTCGACCAGACGATGACGCTGTTCGACGAGGTCGCCTACGAGCACGCGTACATGTTCATCTATTCCGCCCGGCCCGGCACGCCCAGCGCCGAGCGCTTCGAGGACATGCCGCGCGAGGTCAAGGTCGAGCGCCTGCAGCGACTCATCGACAAACAGAAGCGCTACGCGTTCGAGGCGAACCAGCGTTGGCTGGGCCGCGAGACGCGGGTGCTGATCCGGGAGATCCAAGCGGACAGCGACTACGCGGTAGGAAGCTCGGACCAGAACCACACCGTCCTCGTCCCCAAGGGACAGATCCAGCGCCTGGGCGTGCACCGCGTCACCGTCGAGCAGGCGACGCCGCATACGCTGTACGGGACGGTGGCGGGCGCCAGGACCGACGCGGTGCCGCTGGTCATGGCTTCGTGACGCAGGATCGAGGACGCCCGGCCGTGTCGCCCGACCACGCGCGAGCCGGCGCCGCGTCGCCCGACGACGCCGCACACGACGCCGCGCCGTCGACCGCGGTGGACCGCGACTGGTGCGCCACGGCGTTCGTGGTCTGGAACGGCGCGCTTCTCCTCCACCATCACGTCAAGCTTCAGCGCTGGCTCCCGCCGGGCGGCCACGTCGAGCCAGGCGAGCTTCCCGACGACGCCGCCGTGCGCGAGGTCCTCGAGGAGACCGGCGTGGACGTCGAGCTGGTCGGCGAAACGGCCATCGACGCGCCCGGGCCGCACCAGCTGATCCGTCCGCGCGGGATCCAGCTCGAGGCGATCCGCCCCGGCCACGAGCACATCGACCTGATCTACTTCGCTCGGCCGATCGAGCCGTACGACGGCGATCTCCCCCGCGGCGACGACGATCCCAGCCTGGGCTGGTACGACGAGGCGGCGCTCGTGCGCCTCGATCTGAGCGACGAGATGCGGGCGTGGTGCGCGCTGGCACTGGCCGAGGCCCCCCGCCTTGACATTCCCACTCGGCGCCGGAACACTTAGGGCGTTCGCCCGAGCTCGCGCGGAGGCACATCGTCGGGGCGTAGCGCAGTCTGGTAGCGCACCTGCTTTGGGAGCAGGGGGTCGGAGGTTCGAATCCTCTCGCCCCGACCAACCTTTCTTATGTCAGAGACGGCGTTCGTAGGATTCTCTGTACTTCCACTTCAGGACCGAGGAACACCGGTGGTGTGTCGCTGGTGTGTCGGTGCGGTACCGAGCGTCGATTCCTTCAAACTTGGTGAGCGTCTTGGCTCTAGTTCGTTCCGGAGCTTGGTACGTTGCGGAACATCCGCGGTCGACACGAGTACGTTTCGTCCCCGGACCTGAGCTCCGACGTGATCAGGCTATCGAATCAATGCGTCGGCCTGCACAAGCGCCTAGCCCGTCAGGAGACGACGTGGACATTCGGGTCGAACAGCTTCTCCGCTGTCTCGCGTATCTCCGTGGTCGCCTTCGGGTTGGCGCCACACCCGTCTTGGAGCCGTTCCGGATCGACCCCGCCGACATCGGATCTGTGAATCGGGCAGCGTCCCGAATAGCGCGTCATGCCGGCCTCGGTCGTTTGCTCTTCATCGTGACTGAGTCAGCCATGGCTGATCATGTAGCTGGCAACATCGAGCTTCGCATGGGTGGCACCGAAGTGTTCGTCAACATCTCTGCGACCGCAAGGCGCTTCGGGCCCACGACCTTGGCGTTGCTGGCGCACGAGACCGCCCACAAGGCCCTCTTCGACGTCGGTGTGAAACCGAATCCTTTCTTCCACCAGGAGTACGAAGTCCTGACCGACGTAGCTGCCGTCTATCTTGGCTTCGGGAAGCTTCTCCTGAACGGCTACGAAGTGGTCACTGTGGAGAACATGCCAGGCGGCCAGCAGCGTTCTCGGCATCGATTCGGGTATGTGAGCGTACCGGAAGTGGCGTTCGCCCACGCCGTTACGGTGTCCATGCGCGGACTCTCCATGTCCGAGTTAACGGATGGCCTCTCACCGTTCGCTGCGCGTGCCCTCGACACCCTTTACGACGACGCTTCGTATCTGTCGCACATCGCAAGGGCCGATCAGCTCGTCCCGGCCCGTGACTATGTTTGAGTGCGTCAGCTTCGGCGCCTTCACCGTGCGGCTTCGTTTGGTGCGACAATCTCGGACGGCCTTTGAGACAGGTAGAGCCTAGTTAGGTGCGACGTCAGACCGGTCGCTATCCCGGGCATCGACGGTCCTCGAGGATCCTCTGGTACGCCAGGAAGCGATCGGCGTCCGTGAAGCGGCGGCCTTGCCAGCGCCTCGTGATCGACCCATCGCGCCTCCCTCTTCGCCGACGCTACGACGTCAGCAGGCTGGGTGTTGCGTCGATGGATCGAGCAGCTGTCTTGGCGTGTCAAGCCCTCGCCGGTTGGCCCTGGGCGTGGGTCCAGGGCGTGCCCGTCTTCAGGATGGCGATGAGGATGAGCAGGAGCTTGCGCATGCAGGCCGGATTGAGCCTGCGCACGAGAGCCCTGGGGGTCTGGATTGGGCGGCCACAGTGCAGGAGTGACTGTTCGGGCGCCTGCGAGAAGCCCTGACGACGTTGCGACATTCCGTGGCACGGTCCGAGGTCCATGCCGAAGCCGCCCGACCATCGATCCTCATTCGAGCTTTCGCTCGCCACGCCAGGCCGTTGTGCTATGCTTCTGCGCGGCGCCGAGCGGGAGTAGCTCAGTTGGTAGAGCGTCAGCCTTCCAAGCTGAATGTCGCGAGTTCGAATCTCGTCTCCCGCTCCACTCTTTTCTTCGCGCGCCAGCGGTCTTCACGCACCAGTAGCTCAGGGGATAGAGCAGCCGCCTTCTAAGCGGTAGGTCGAGGGTTCGAATCCTTCCTGGTGCACCACGCGCCGGGCGGGCCTCGTCCGCCGGGTCGCTTCGTCGTGCCCCCGCGACGCAGCCGCGTGCCGCGTACCGCGCCACGGCCCCGGGCCCCACGTTCCGCTTGGTAGCATCGCGCGGTGGACGCCCTCGAACTGGTCCGACTGAACCTCCTCTCGCCGATGATCCTGGCGTTCGCGCTGGGCATCGTCGCGACGCTGGTCCGCAGCGACCTGCGGCTTCCCGACGCGCTCTATTCCGCCCTTTCGATCTACCTGCTCCTCGCGATCGGCCTGAAGGGCGGCGTGGCGCTCCGCGCGACGCCGCTCTCGGAGATCGCCGGACCGGCGCTGGTGACGCTGCTCGCCGGAGCCCTGATTCCGCTGTGGACCTACCCGATCGCCCGTCGGCTGGGGGGCTGGGGCGTTGCGGATTCGGCAGCTCTCGCCGCGCACTACGGCTCCGTCTCCGTCGTCACGTTCGTCGCCGCGCAGGCGTTCCTGGACCGCGCGGGCGTGCCGTACGAAGGCTTCCTCGCGACGCTCCTGGCGCTGCTGGAGGTGCCGGCCATCCTGGTGGCGCTGCTGATCGCCCGGCGGGCAGACGCGGCACGCGACACGACGCGCGGCGCGGGGACGCCCTGGACGGAGACGCTGCGCGAGGTGCTGACCGGCAAGAGCATCGTGTTGATCGTCGGTGGGCTGGCGATGGGGGCGGCCGCCGGCGCGGCAGGGATGGAGCGGGTCGCGCCGTTCTTCGTCGACCCGTTCGAAGGCGCGCTGACGCTGTTCCTGCTCGAGATGGGCCTCGTGACGGCGCGCCGCTTCGGCGAGGTGCGGTCCGCCGGGGTGTTCCTGCTGGCCTACGGTACGATCGCGCCCCTGGCGCACGGCACGATCGGGGTCGCGGCGGGACTCGCCTCGGGCCTGTCGCCGGGCGGCGCGGCGCTCTTCGCCACGCTGCTCGCGAGCGCGTCGTACATCGCGGCGACGGCCGCGGTCCGCCTCGCCCTTCCCGAAGCCAGTCCGGGGCGCTACCTGACGGCCTCGCTGGCCATCACGTTCCCGTTCAACCTGGTGATCGGCATTCCGACGTACGCTCGCCTGGCCCAGGCGTGGGGAGGAGGCGGAGGATGAACGACGAAGACGACGGACGCCCGCGTGGCGACGACGCGATCCCCGCTCCAGGCGGGAACCGCTCGAGGACCGGCTGGACCGAGCGCCGCGTGGTCACCGTGATCGCGGAAGCGGTCCTGCACGAGCGACTGCTGCACGACCTGCGCGGCTGGGGGGTCGAGGGCCTCACCGTCGTCCGCGCCGAGGGCGATCCGTTCGGGTCGCGCGTCGGCGACGTCGAGGGAGGCTTCCTGAGGATCGAGTGCGTCGTCGGCGCGCACGTGGCCGATCGCGTGCTGGAGGGCCTGAGCGAGCGCTACCTCGGACGCTTCAAGGTCGTCGCGTACGACCATGCCGTTCGCGTCGTGCGCGGCGCCAAGTACCCGTGAAGCAAACTCTCGTGAGGGCGGGCGCTGCGGCGTCGCCCACGCCTGGACCGCGAGGGAGAACGCCGTGCGTCACCGTCCGTTCGAGCCGTCGAGTCGACGCCTGATCCCCGTCGCTTGGCGTCCCCCTCGCTCGGCCGGGTGGACGGGCGTCGGGGTGGCGCTGCTCCTGCTGGCCCTCACGGCGGCGCATGCGCAGGTGGGCGCAGGCGACCGCCTGGTGGATCAGGGCCGGTTCGAGGAGGCCGTCGAGCTCGCACCGGACGATCCCGGCACGCACTTCGAGGTCGCCCGGGCGCTGGGCCGTGCGGCGCAGTACCGCGGCGTGCTGGCGTCGCTGAACCTTGCCGCCCGCGTGGCGGACGCGCTGGACCTGGTGCTCGAGATGGATCCGGACCACGCGGCCGCCTGGCATGCCCACGCGCTGTACCACCACGAGGTTCCCTGGATCGCCGGGGGTCGCGCCGGCCGGGTCGTCCCGTCGTTCGAGCGCGCGATCGAGCTCGAGCCCGACGAGATCTCGCACCGTGTCGGGCTCGCGGGCGTGCTGATCGACCGTGAGGCGTACGACGAGGCGGCTCGGCAGCTCGACGTTGCGCTGTCGCTGACGCCACGCACGTACCTGGACGAACGCGACCTCGCGGAGGCTCGCGCGCTCGTCGATCGGCTGCCGTGAGCGGCCGCGATCTTGGTGTCGGCGTCGCGCAGGACCGCTTGCACACCGGCGCCGGTCTGGTACACTTGGCCGCGCGTGCGCGGTGGATGTAGCTCAGGGGTTAGAGCACCGGATTGTGGTTCCGGGGGCCGTGGGTTCAAATCCCATCATCCACCCCACCTATTCTCTTCCCGGACGGGCCTCGGGGACGACGCGACGGGATGTTGCGCGCACGCCCCGCTCGCCAGCCTCCTGCGGGCCGTTCGGCCGCGCGTCAGCGTGGGCCGCGTGCGAGGATGGCGGAATTGGTAGACGCGCCAGATTTAGGATCTGGTGGCTTAGTCCGTGCGGGTTCGAGCCCCGCTCCTCGCACCACCATCGGCAAGCTCGCGCTTGCCGATTCTTTTTGCAGGCCGGGCCGCTCCCCGCGGCCGTGAAGGGATGCCGACATGGAGACGACCCTGAAGGACAAGCAAGCGGTGAAGGCGACGGTCGAGGTGACCGCCGAACCGACCGAGGTCGACGCCGCCTTCGACAAGGTGCTGAGCGCCTACGCGCGCCAGGTGCGCGTGCCCGGCTTCCGGCCCGGCAAGGCGCCCCGCGGCGTGCTCGTCAAGCGCATCGGCGAGGAGGCCTTGGCCGAGGAGGTCCGCGAGGCCCTCATCGACGACCTCTACCCGCAGGCGATTCGGGAGCACGACCTGACGGCGATCCACGCGCACGCCCACGGCGGCAACCCGTCGCAGGGCGAGGCGTTCCGCTTCGAGCTGCACGTCGATCTCTACCCCGACTTCGACCTGCCGGAGCTCTCCGAGATCGTTCTGGACACCGAGCCCGAGCCGATCGGCGAGGAGCAGGTCCAGGAAACCGTCGAGAACCTGCGCCGCGAGCACGCCACGCAGGTACCGGTCGATCGTCCCGCCGAGGCGGGCGACCTCGTGCTGATCGAGACGGTCGGCGCGGACGACGCGCCCTCGGAGGAGGGCAGCGTGATGCCGGTCGACCTCGAGACGGTGGGCGAGGAGCTCGCCGAGCAGCTCGTCGGTCGCGGGATCGGCGACGTGGTCGAGCTGCAGCTCGACGACCCGTCGAAGTCCGGTGACGAAGCCGAGCGCGCCCCCACCACCATGCGGGTCCGGATCTCCGACGTGAAGACGAAGGAGAAGCCCGACGCGGACGACGAGTTCGCCAAGACCCTCGGCTTCGAGGCGTGGGACGAGGTCGTGACGGCGATCCGCGGGAGCCTCGCGGGCCAGGCGAAGGAGCGCGCCGACGAGGAGCGCCGCGAGGAGCTCGTCGAGAAGCTGATGGAGCACACCGAGGTCGAGCTTCCGCCGTACCTCGTGAACCGGCGCAAGATGCAGCTGCTCGAGAACCTCGCTCGCGACCTGCAGCGACAGGGCATGCAGATGGACGCCTACCTGCAGAAACTCGACGAAGACGGCAAGCGCGAGGAGTTCGACGCCGAGCTGCAAGAGAGCGCCGAGCGCGGCGTGAAGCGCGACCTGGTGCTCGAGAAGCTGCTCGAGGTCCGCCCGGTCGAGGTGAACGAGGACGAGTTCCGCGACGCCGTCCGCTACCTCGCGGCGCGCGAGGGGATGGACGCCGAGGCGCTCCGGCGCGAGCGCGGCGAGGAGTGGCTGCGCCTGCTGATGCGCGACAAGGCGCTCCGCCTCGTGGCCGACGAGCTCGCGAGCGACGGCGGGAACGGCGAGGCGCAGGCCGGCTCCGAGGCCGGCTCCGAGGCCGGCTCCGAGGTCGGCTCGGAGGCGGGGAGCGACGAGCCGGACGTCCAAGCGCCGTAGCGGCACGACACCGCTGGCCCGCCCTCGGCATCGGACGTGCGCACGTCCGGGGCCGAGGGCGGGCTCTGGTATCGTGCCGGCATGCCGCTCGTCCCGTACGTCATCGAACAAACCGGTCGCGGGGAGAGGACCTACGACGTCTACAGTCGGCTCCTGAAGGAGCGGATCATCTTCCTGGGCTCCCCCATCGACTCGGAGGTGGCGAACGTCATCGTCGCCCAGCTGTTGCTGCTCGAGTCGCAATCCTCCGAGCAGCCGATCAACATGTTCATCAACAGTCCAGGCGGCGAGGTGTACGCCGGGCTCGCGATCTACGACGTGATGCAGTACATCCGCGCACCCGTCCACACGAACTGCGTAGGCATCGCGATGTCGATGGGCTCGGTCATCCTCGCCGCCGGCGAGCAGGGCCACCGGGTGGCGCTGCCCCACAGCCGCATCATGATCCACGCAGGATCGGCCGGCTTCCCGCGCAGCAGCCTGCCCGACCTCGAGGTCCAGGCGCGCGAGTTCGCCGAGATCCGCGAGATCATGGAGGAGATCTACGAACGCCACACCGGCCACGGACGCGAGAAGCTGCGCCGCGACATGGAGCGCGACAAGTTCATGTCGCCCCAGCAGGCACAGGACTACGGCCTGATCGACCGGCTGATCGAGCCTCGCGAGACCACGCGCTTCCCGGGCGAGGATGGCGTCTGAGATGCCGCCGCGTTGCGGCTTCTGCGGACGCGGCCACGGCGAGGTGTCACGCCTCGTGGCGGCGGAGGACGGACGCAGCCACATCTGCGACGAGTGCGTCGCGCGCATCGACCGGGTCCTGGCGGAGGCGACGCAGAGCCAGTCGCCGCCGCCGACCACGCTGCGGGTCCCCACGCCGCGCGACCTGAAGAGTCATCTCGATCGCTGGGTGATCGAGCAGGACGACGCGAAGCGCACGCTGGCCGTGGCCGTGCACAACCACTACCTGCGCCTCCAGAATCCCGCGTCCGACCTTCAGAAGGCCAACATCCTGATGGTCGGGCCGTCCGGCACCGGCAAGACGCTGCTCGCCCAGACGCTGGCGCGCACGTTGCAGGTGCCGTTCGCGATCGCGGACGCGACGACGCTGACCGAGGCGGGCTACGTCGGCGACGACGTGGAGAACATCGTGCTGCGCCTGCTGCAGGTCGCCGACTACGACGTCGCCGCCGCCGAGCGCGGCATCATCTACGTCGACGAGATCGACAAGATCGCCCGCAAGTCCGAGGGGACCTCGATCACGCGGGACGTCTCGGGCGAAGGGGTGCAGCAGGCGCTGCTCAAGCTGATCGAGGGCACCGTGGCGCACGTGCCGCCACAGGGCGGCCGCAAGCATCCGCATCAGGAGCTGATCCCGGTCGACACCACCGGCGTGCTGTTCCTCTGCGGCGGCGCGTTCGAGGGGCTCGACGACATCGTCCGGGCCCGCGTGGACGTCAGTCGCGTCGGGTTCCAGGGGGGCGACGAGGCCGAGGTCCAGAACGCCGAGGTCGTGCCGGAGGACCTGATCCGCTACGGCCTCATTCCCGAGCTGATCGGAAGGCTTCCGGTGACCGTGAGGCTCTCCTCGCTCAGCGTGGACGCCCTGGTGGACGTGCTCACGAAGCCGAAGAACGCGCTGGCGCGCCAGTACCAGGAGCTGTTCGCGCTCAACGGCGTGGCGCTCGACTTCTCGTCCGCCGCCTTGCGCGAGGTCGCGCAGCGGGCGTTGTCCCGCGGGACCGGCGCCCGGGCGTTGCGGTCGGTGCTCGAGCGCACGCTCGGCGACCTGATGTTCGAGATTCCAGGCTCCGACGTGACCGAGGTCCGGATCGAGGCCGAGGACCTGGACGATCCCAGCCTGCCGCTGTCGCGAGCCGTGCGCCGCCGAACCGCCTGACGATCGAGGTCAGAGCGGGCCGAACGCCTCCGGCATGGCGCGGAGGCGTTCGAGGACCTTCGCGAACCGCTCGGCGGCGACGTCCACCTGGCGCTCGGTCGTCCGGGCGCTCAGCGAGAACCGGAGGCTGGCCCGCGCCGCCTCGCGGCTCAGTCCCATGGCGGTCAGGACGTGGCTGGGCTCGACGCTGCCCGCAGCGCAGGCGGAGCCGGCGCTGAGCTCGACGCCGGCGTCGTCGAGCGCCAGCAGCAGCGCCTCGCCGTCCGCACCGTCCACCCGAACGCTCAGGTGCTTCGGTCCGCGTGGTCCGCAGGCGTTCTCGTGCACGCCCTCGCTGCGCACCAGGGCCGTCGCCAGTCGGTCGCGAAGCGCTGCGGTCCGCGTCGCGTTCGCCGGCGCGTCGTGCGCCGCGGCCCGGGCAGCCGCTCCGAACCCTACGATCGCCGCGACCGCGTGCGTCCCGGCTCGCCTGCCACGCTCCTGGGCGCCCCCGAGCGCCTGCGGGACGAGCTCGTGCCCGTCGCGGACCCAGAGCGCGCCCACTCCCTGCGGCCCCCCGATCTTGTGCGACGACAGCGCCAACAGATCGACCCCCAACGCGCGAACGTCGATCGGCACGTAGCCCAGCGCCTGGACGGCGTCGCAATGGAACGCCGCGCCGTGCTCGTGGGCGATGCGCGCAAGCGCCGGCACGTCGGCCAGCGCTCCCGTCTCGTTGTTCGTGTGCATCACGGCCACCAGGGCCGCAGGGACGGGTAGACCGTCGAGCGTCCGTCGCAACGTGTCGGGCGAGGGGGCGCCAGCCTGCCCGGGATCCAGCCTCACGACAGGGCGGCCGCGAAGCGCCTCGCGCGACGCGACCTGAAGCACGGCGGCGTGCTCGGCGGCCGACACCACCAGCGGCGCGTCCAGCGGCGTCGCGTCGAGCGTTCCGACGATCGCCAGCGCGTCGGCCTCCGTCGCTCCCGAGACGAAGATCAGCTCGCCGGGCGCGCCGCCGATCGCTGCGGCGAGGCGCTCCCGTGCGGTCTCGACGGCTGCCCGGGCGCGCTGGCCGCTGCGGTGCACGGAACTCGGATTCGCGGCGACGCCGCCGTCCAGCCACGGCGCCATCGCCTCCCGAGCGGGAGGCACCAGCGGCGTCGTCGCCGCGTGATCCAGGTAGATGCGCATGATCGGTCCCGCGTCAGCTCCGCAGGGCGAACCCTTCGGGCAGCGGCTCGATGTTCAGCAGCTGGCGCTCGGCCATGAGGTCGGCCACCGTGGTTCCCCCGAGAACGCGCCGCACCGCGGCGTCCACTTCGCGCCAGAGCGGCTCGGTGCTGCACGCTCCCACACGACCGCAGGTGTCGTCGTCGTCGATGCAGGCGACCGGCGCGACGGAGCCTTCGAGCAGCTCGACGACGTCCAGCGCGGTGATCCGGTCGGGGCTTCGCGCCAGACGGTAGCCGCCGCGCGCGCCGCGGACGCTCTCGACGAACCCTCCGCGGCGAAGCAGCGCGAAGATCTGCTCGAGGTACTGGTGCGACAGCTTCTGCCTGTCGGCCACGGTCTTCAGACTGGTCGGGCGGTCCCCGCCGACGGCGATCTCGACGAGGGCGCGCATGCCGTACTGTGCCTTGGTCGAAATCCACATCGCGGGCCTCCTCGCTACGGCGGGTCGACTGCGCCGGCCTTGGGCGCCCACCGAGGGAGCCTTCGGCAGCGCGCACGCTCCTCCGCCGCAAGCACGATATCCCGACCCGCCCGGTCGGTCAACGCGAGGTGGACGTGCCCCGCTCCGCGGCGGGCAGGACCGTCAACGGGTCGAGCGCCCGGCCGGCCCGCCGAATCTCGAAGTGCAGATGCGGACCGGTCGAGGCGCCGGTCGAGCCGACCCTGCCGATCGCCGAGCCACGAGCCACGCGCTGCCCGGGCTCCACGGCGATGGACGACAGGTGGGCGTAGCGGGTCTCGAACCCGTCCGCATGACCGACATAGACCGCGTAGCCGTACGCGCCCATCCACCCGGTCCGCAGCACGGTGCCGTCCAGGGACGCCAGAACGGGCGTTCCCGTCGGCGCACCGAGATCCAGCCCCACGTGGTAGCGGTTTCCCGCCACGGACACGTTCCGCCAGCCGAACCGGCTCGTGACCCGGGCCGCCCCCGGCAGCGGCCAGGCGAAATCGTCGTCGGGGGGCATGAGGGCACGACCGTCCAGGATCTCGGCGAGCGCCGCGAGCGCCGGCTCGCGTAGCGCCGCGTGCGAGGCGACGGCGGGAGCCGCCCCGAGATCGACCGGACCCCCGATCCCCTCTGCCGCGATTCCCTCCGCTGCGCCCTCCTCCGCTTCGGCTGCCTCCGACACGACCGACGTGGGCGGAGCCAGCAGCGGCACGCCGGCCTCCACCGGGTAGGGCGGCTGCAATCCGTTGCGTTCCACGATCGCTCCGGGTGGAACGCCCAGCCGGGCGGCGAACGCGATCAGGTCCTCCCCCGCCCGCGGGGTGGCCAGGTGGCCCACGGCGGGGGGCACCCGCACCTGGGCGCCGGTGGGCTCGGCGAGCAGGGGATTCGCCTCGCGGAGCAGCGTTTCCGGAAGGCCGAGCTCGGACGCGAGATCCGGCCAAGCGACCCCGGCCGGAACGATCCTCGACGTCCAGCCCGCGGCGCCCGGCAGCTTCAGGCGGGTGCCGACGCCGAGCAGGTCGCCGCTCAGCCCGTTGCGCTCCCGGAGAGCGGTCACCGTCGTGTCGTAGCGCGCCGCCAGCCCGCTCAGCGTGTCGCCGGGCTCCACCACGTGCACGCCCCCTTGCCCGAGCACGGGCGAGAGGGAGAGGACCGCGAGCGCGATCAGGATGCGCACGAGGCCGGAGAGCCGGACGCCCGGCGCGCTCGGCGCGGCTCGGCGACGGCGGCCAGGCACCGGACGACTCCGCCTAGCCCTGTCCGAGGGTCGAGAGGAACTCCTCGTTGGCCTTCGTCCGCGAGAGGCGCGAAAGGAGCATCTCCATCGCCTCCGCCGCGTCCATGTCGCTGATCACCTTGCGCAACAGCCACATCTTGGCCAGCGCGGCCTCTTCGAGCAGGAGATCCTCGCGGCGCGTGCCCGACTTGAGGATGTCGATCGCGGGGAAGATCCGGCGTTCCTCGAGGCGACGGCTCAGGTGCAGCTCCATGTTGCCCGTGCCCTTGAACTCCTCGAAGATCACGTCGTCCATGCGCGAGCCCGTCTCGACCAGCGCGGTGGCCAGGATGGACAGGCTGCCGCCGCCCCGGATGTTCCGGGCGGCGCCCAGGAAGCGCTTGGGCCAGTGCAGCGCGCTGGAGTCCAGGCCTCCCGACAGGGTGCGACCGGTGGGCGGCGTGACGAGGTTGTTGGCGCGTGCGAGGCGGGTGATCGAGTCGAGCAGGATCATCACGTGTCCGCCCTCCTCGACGATGCGGCGGGCGCGCTCGTGCACGAACTCCGCGACACGGATGTGGTTCGTGGGCGGCTCGTCGAACGTCGACGCCACAACTTCGACGCCCTGCACCGACTCGCGGAAGTCGGTGACCTCCTCGGGCCGCTCGTCGACGAGCAGCACGATCAGCTTCATGTCGGGCTCGTTCGTCACGACGGAGTGCGCGATCGCCTTCAGGAGCGTCGTCTTGCCCGCCTTGGGCGGCGCGACGATCAAGCCGCGCTGGCCGCGGCCGATCGGGGCGAGCAGGTCGATCACCCGGGCCGAGAGCTCGTTCGGCGACGTCTCGAGCCGGATGCGCGTCTCGGGGAAGGTGGGAATCAGGTCGTCGAAGCGCGGTCGCTTGGACGCGAGGAACGGATCGACGCCGTTCACCGCCTCGACCCGGATCAGCGTGCCGTAGCGCTCGTTGTTGCGTGGGGCACGCGCCTTCCCCAGGATCCAGTCGCCGGTCCGGAGCCGGAACTGCTTGATCAGGCCGGCCGACACGATCACCTTGCGCGTCTCGTTCTGCAGCAGCGACTCCTGAAGGAAGCCGTAGCCGTCGCTCGAGATCTCGAGGTAGCCCTGAACGAGCTTCAGGCCTTCGGCCTCCGACAGGCGCTCAAGGACCGCGACGGCGAGGTCGTCCTTCTCCATCGCGCGGTAGTCCTCGAGCCCGACCTCCTTGGCCAGAAGGTGCAGCTCGGGAAGGATCTTCGTCTGCAGATCCCGGAAGTTGACGCGCTGTCCGCCGCCGCCACCGCTGCGCGACCGGCGCGAGCGCTTGCGCTGCCCGCCCTTGCGGCCTCCGCGGCCGTCGGCGTCTTCCTGATCGTCGCCCTCGTCCGTCTCGCCATCGTCGCTGTCGCCGTCGCCCGAGCGCGTCTCGGCCGCCTCGTCGTCGTCGCGATCCGGCGCGGCCTTCGCTTTCCCGCGGCCCTTGCGGCCTTTGCCGGAGCGGCCGCCGGAGCCCTCGTCGTCGCCGTCGGCGGCGCCCCGATCCTCGGCCGATCCGTCGTCGCCCGTCGCCGCGGCGGCTCCGGAGGGCGCCTCCGCGCGGGCGTCGGCCGGCGCATCCTCGGCGACCTCGACGTCGGACGCGGCCTTGCGCTTCCGCCGCGGCTTCGCGGGCGCCTTCTCGCCGTCGCCCGAGGCGTCCGGAGCCGCGGAACCGTCGCCACCAGCACCGTCGGCAGCGACCTTCTTGGGCCGGCCACGTCGCTTCGGGGCGACCTCGGCGGTCGCTTCGGGGGCGTCGTTCGCGTCGACGGCCTCGACCGCGTCGGCATCCGTCTTCTTGGCTCGTGGACTCATGATGGCTCCTGGGGACGCGTCGGCGTCGGGGTTGCAGGTCGGCTGGACGAGGTGGCGGCCCTCAGGACCGCACGACGTGCGCACCGGACACCTGAGCGCGGTGGCGTGCACGGACGTCAGGCACGCGGTCAGGTTGTGTCGGGGTCGCACCGGCGTATTGACGCATCACGTACCGGCTGCTAGCGTCCACTATACGCGCGCTGGCGCAGGCGGTGCAACCGCCGGCGATCCGCGCCGACAGGCGACGACGGGAACGAGTAGGTGGGCAGGCGTACGACAGCGAGCCGGGGACGGTGGGAGCCCGGCGGTCCGTCTCCACCGAACATCCTCCCCGAGCCGCTCCCCGAACGCGGGCCCGGAGTTCGGACCACGTCAGTAGACGGAGCCGCGTGGCGCACGTGATCGCGCCGGGTCCTCGCCGCGCACGCGGCGGGCGACCGCGAGGTCCGGGCCGTAGGGGGCCGGGCGACGCTCGGGTGGTACCACGCTCCACGGGGCGTCCCGACGCGAACGCGTCCGGGCGCCCTTGGTCGTTGGGGCACGGACGCGGAAAGGCGAGGCGCTGCATGTCCGATCCGCTGTTCGACGACGTTCCCGGAAGCCCCGACTTCCCCGCCCTGGAGCGCGGGGTGATCGAGCACTGGCGCGAGCACGACGTGTTCCGCCGCTCCCTGGAGAAGCCCGCCCCGCGAGGTCCGTGGGTGTTCTACGAGGGCCCTCCCACCGCCAACGGCAAGCCCGGCGTTCACCACGTGATCAGCCGCGCGTTCAAGGACCTCTTCCCGCGGTTCAAGACCATGCAGGGCCACCGCGTCGAGCGCAAGGGGGGATGGGACACCCACGGGCTGCCGGTCGAGATCGCGATCGAGCAGCGTCTCGGGTTCACCTCGAAGCATCAGATCGAGGAGTACGGCATCGAGGCGTTCAACGCGCTCTGCCGGGAGTACGTGTTCGAGAACATCCAGGACTGGAACGCGATGACCGAGCGCATCGGCTACTGGATCGACCTCGACGATCCGTACGTCACGTACGACAACGCCTACATCGAGTCGAACTGGTGGGTGTTCAAGGAGCTGTTCGAGCGAGGCCTGCTGACCGAGGACTACAAGACCACCTGGCACAGCCCGTCGAGCAACACCACCCTGGCCAGTCACGAGGTGGCGCTCGGCTATCAGGACGACGTCGAGGATCCTTCCATCTACCCCGCCTTCCCCGCGGACGCCGAGGCGCTGCGGGAGCGGGGCCTCCTGCCGAGCGACGTGGAGGTGCCGGTGCGGTTCCTGGCGTGGACGACCACGCCGTGGACGTTGGGCGCGAACACCGGGCTGGCGGTGGCCGCGGACGCGGAGTACGCGCTGGTGCGCGCGCCGTCCCGTCGCGGCGGCACCGCGATGGACGCGGCGTTCGTCCTGGCGCGCGACCTCGTCGCGGCGACGTTCGAGGACGATCCGCACGAGCTCGTCACGACGTTCCTCGGCAGCGCGCTCGAGGGCGTGCCGTACAGCCCGGTGCTTCGCGGTCGCGACGACGCCGGCAGGCCGGCCGCGGCGATCGAGCGGCGCGTCGTTCTCGACCCGATGGTCAGCCTGGACGACGGTACCGGCATCGTCCACCTGGCCCCCGCCTACGGCGATCTGGAGCTCGGCAGGACGCACGGCCTGGCGACGCTGTTCAGCGTGTCGCTCACGGGAGAGGTGCTTCCCGAGGTCGCACCTCTCGACCATCCGCACGACCAGCCCGGGCCGTACGCCGGACGCTGGTTCAAGGAGGCGGACGACGCGATCGCGGACGACCTGCTGGCCCGCGGACTGATGTATCGCCGGACGAAGATCCGTCACGCCTACCCGTTCAACTGGCGCGACGGCAAGCCGCTGATGAACGTCGCGAAGAAGAGCTGGTACATCCGCACGACCGAAGTCAAGGACCGACTGCTGGCGAACAACGACCGGGTCCGCTGGGTGCCCGAGTCGATCCGCACCGGTCGCTTCGGCAAGTGGCTCGAGAACAACGTCGACTGGGCGATCAGCCGCGAGCGCTACTGGGGCTGTCCGCTACCGATCTGGGTGGCGGAAGACGGAAGCGACCCGGTGTGCGTGGGCTCCGTCGCGGAGCTCGAGCGTCTCTCGGGCCGCGATCTCAGCGATCTGGACCTGCACCGACCGTTCGTCGACCGGGTGACGTTCGAGAAGGACGGCCGCACCTACCGGCGCGTGCCGTACACCGTGGACGTGTGGTTCGAGTCGGGCGCCATGCCGTACGCCCAGCACCACTTCCTGGGCGACGCCAGCGACCCGGCCGACCGCGAGGCGTTCGAGCGCGCCTTCCCCGCGGACTACATCTGCGAGGCGATCGATCAGACGCGCGGCTGGTTCTACAGCCTCCATGCGCTCGGGACGCTGCTCACCGACAGCGGCTCGGACCGGCGTCCGGCAGGACCGCTCGCCTATCTCTCCCCCGACTCCAGCGCGTTCAAGGCGGCCATCTCGCTCGGCCACATCGTCGACGAGAAGGGCGAGAAGATGTCGAAGTCGAAGGGCAACGTGATCGACCCGTGGACCGTGCTGGACGCGCAGGGGGCGGACGCGCTGCGCTGGTACCTCTACGCTGCCAGCCCGCCCGAGGCCACCAAGCGGTTCAGCGCCGCGCTGGTCGAGGAGTCCCAGCGCGACTTCATGATGACGCTCTGGAACGTGTACGGCTTCTTCGTGCTGTACGCGAACCTCGACCGGCCCGAGCTGTCCCGCCCGTTGCGCCCGGAACGTCGCCCCGCCACCGACCTCTGGCTGGTGTCCAGCGTTCACGCACTGGTCCGGGACGTCACGAAGCGGCTCGAGGGATTCGACGCCACCGGCTCCGCCAGGCGGATCCGCGACTTCGTCGTCGACGACCTGTCCAACTGGTACGTGCGCCGCAACCGCAAGCGCTTCTGGAAGTCCAGCGACCCGGTCGACCAGGCCAGCGCGTACCAGGCCCTGTACGAGGCGCTGACGACGGTCGCGAAGCTGATCGCGCCGATGGCGCCGTTCCTGGCGGAGGCGCTCTACCGCAACCTCGTCGGCAGCGTCGACCGGGACGCGCCCGTCTCGGTCCACCTGACGGAGTGGCCCCTGGCCGATCCCGATCGCATCGACGAGCGCCTGATGCGCGACATGGAGGCCCTCGTCCGGGTGGTCGAGCTGGGCCGCGCCGCGCGGGCGCAGAGCGGCGTGAAAATCCGTCAGCCGCTGCCGACGGTCCTGGTCCGGGCGCGCGACGAGGCCGAGCTGGAGGGGATCCGCCGGCTCGAGGATCAGCTTCTCGACGAGCTCAACGTCAAGACGGTCCGCTACCTCGATCCGACCGACGCGTTCGTGGACTACGACGTCAAGCCGAACCTGCCGCTGCTGGGCCGACGGCTGGGCCCGAAGATTCCGGCGCTGCGCGCAGCGCTGAGCGAAGCGGACGGCCGCGAGATCGCCGCGGCGGTCGGCGCGGGCCGAGCCGTCACCCTGACGCTGGACGGCGAGCCGGTGGAGCTCGAGCCGGAGGCGTTCCTGTTGGACGCCCGCAGCCCGGAAGGCTACGCGGCGGTCGAGGATCGCGGCTACCTGGCGGCACTGGACGTCACGGTGACGCCGGAGCTCAAGCGCGAGGGCTTGGCGCGCGACGCCGTCCGCATGCTGCAGAACGCGCGCAAGAATGCCGGCTTCGAGGTGTCGGACCGGATCGAGGTCACCTGGGCGTCGGACGATCCGGAGCTCGCCGCGGCGCTCGAGACGCACCGCGACACGGTCGTCGACGAGGTCCTGGCCACCCGCTTCGGGCGTGCGGACGCGGACGACCTGCCCAGCGGCGAGCACCGCGAGCGCGGCGAGATCGAGGGCGAGGGAGGTCGCGCCATGACCGTCGTGCTCTCACGCGCGTCGACGTGAGGCGCGCCGCTTCGGGGGCCGTGGCCGCTGCCGTCCGCGTTCTCGGCACCCCTCGATTTGCGGGTAGCCGGGCGGAGCGCGCTAGAATGTTGTCGCACGTTCGGAACGTACACAGCTACGCGACTCGAGGAGGCTTTCAATGAGGATCGGCATCAACGGATTCGGCCGGATCGGCCGTCAGATCTTCCGCATCGCGCATGCGCGCGGATTGGACATCGCACTGGTCAACGACCTCGTCGACAACGAGACGCTGGCCCAGCTGCTCCGCTACGACTCGAACTACGGCAAGTTCCAGGGCACGGTCGAACACGACGACGAGAACCTCATCGTCGACGGCAAGAAGATCCGCGTCACCGCCATCAAGGATCCGACGACGCTCCCCTGGAAGGAGCTCGGCGTCGACGTCGTCGTCGAGTCCACCGGCATCTTCACCAAGCGTGCCCAGGCCGCGATGCACCTCGAGGCGGGAGCGAAGAAGGTGCTGATCAGCGCGCCGTCGCCGGACAGCGACCTCGACATCATGATCGGCGTGAACGACGACCAGTACGACCCCGCGAGCCACGACGTCGTCTCGAACGCCAGCTGCACCACGAACAGCCTGGCTCCGGTGATGAAGATCATCGACGAGGCGTTCGGCGTCGAGCAGGCGATGATGACCACGATCCACAGCTACACGAACGATCAGGTGCTTCTCGACGGACCCCACAAGGACCTTCGCCGGGCGCGCAACGCCGCGACGAACATCATCCCCACCTCGACGGGCGCCGCCGTCGCGGTCGCCAAGGTGCTGCCCCAGCTCAAAGGCATCTTCGACGGCACCGCGCTGCGCGTGCCGACGCCGGTGGGCTCGATCAGCGACGTGACCGCCGTCCTCAAGACCGACGTCACCGCCCAGCAGGTCAACGACGCGGTCCGTGCCGCGGCCGAGGGGCCTCTCGAGGGCATCGTCAAGTACAGCGAGGAGCCACTGGTGTTGCAGGACATCCAGGGCGACCCGCACTCCGGGATCTTCGACTCGAAGCTCACCAAGACGAACGGCAACATGGCGAAGTTCTTCGTCTGGTACGACAACGAGTGGGGCTACAGCGAGCGCATGGTGGACGTGCTCGAGCTGATGGGCGGATCCGCCTGAGCGCGGCGTCCGTCCAGTTGGGCGACGTGCGGGGGCGGCGGGTCGATCCTGTCGCCCCCGCGTCGTGACGGAGCGCTCGATCCGAGCGCTCGCTCCCGCTCGCCGGGCGGCGAAGCCGTCCCGTTCGAGCGCTCCCCGAAAGAGCCTCAGGAGGTCTTCATGATCCCGACCCTTCAGGACCTGCCGTTCGAGAACAAGCGCGTCCTCGTCCGTGTCGACTTCAACGTTCCCGTCAAGGGCGGTGTCGTCGGTGACGACACCCGTATCCGTGCCGCGCTCCCCACCCTTCGCGAGCTTCTGGACGGGGGCGCTACGGTCGTCTGCATGAGCCACCTCGGCCGCCCCAAAGGCCCGCAGGACGACGCGCGCATGGGGCCGGTCGCCGACCGGCTCTCCGAGCTGCTGGGGCGCGAGGTCCGCTACCTCGCCTGCGACGGGCCCGGCTCGCGCGAGCAGCAGGCGTTCGTGGGCGAGGCGCCGGACAACTCGATCACGCTGCTGGAGAACACCCGCTTCGACGCGCGCGAGAAGAAGAACGACCCGGAGCTCGCCGCTGTCCTTGCCGGCTACGCCGAGCTGTACGTGAACGACGCGTTCGGCGCCGCCCATCGTGCGCACGCCTCGACGGAGGGCGTGGCGCGCCTGCTGGAGAGCGCCGCGGGGCGCCTGATGGAGCGCGAGCTCGAGGTGCTCGGGCGCCTGGTCGAATCGCCCGAGCGGCCGTTCAAGGTGATCCTGGGCGGCGCGAAGGTGAGCGACAAGATCGGCGTCATCGAGAACCTGCTCGGCAGCATCGACGAGCTGTTCGTCGGCGGCGCGATGGCGTACACGTTCTTCAAGGCCCGCGGTGGCGAGATCGGCGACTCGCTCGTCGAGGACGAGAAGCTCGACGTCGCTCGCGAGCTGATCGCACGGGCCGAAGAGGCGGGCGTCGAGCTGCACCTGCCTTCGGACTCCGTCTGCGCGGCCGAGGTCGAGGCGGGTGCCGAGACGTCGGTGCACCCCTCGGACCGGATCCCTGCCGGGCTGAAGGGGCTCGACGCCGGCCCCGACGCGATCGCGAGCTGGAAGCAGGCGCTGCAGGGAGCGAAGACGGTGTTCTGGAACGGACCGTTGGGGGTGTTCGAGGTCGAGCCGTTCGACGAGGGGACCCGCGCCATCGCGAAGGCCGTGGCGGAGCTCGACGCGTTCACGGTCGTCGGCGGAGGCGACTCCGTCGCGGCGATCAACGCCACCGGCCTGGACGACCGCATCGACCACATCAGCACCGGGGGCGGGGCCTCGCTGGAGTTCCTGGAAGGCTCCGAGCTGCCGGGCGTCGAGGCGCTGCGGCGCTGACCGTCCCGTGTGGATGATCGGGACCGCGGACGCCGAGGTAGCCTGCGGACGTGTCCACGGTCCCCATCCTCGAGCCGTACGGCGATGCGCTGCGCAGCGTGCTCGGCACCGCCGCCGACGACGTCGACGCCCTCAACCTGAACGGCGACTACGCCTACCTCTCGCACGGCTACTACGCGTCGCTCGACGCGGAGCTGGCTGGCGAGCGGATGCTTCCGACGCCGGAGGACGCGCTCGACGCGTACATCGTGCCGATTCTGGCGGACAGGGCACGTAACGCCGGGATCGCCGTTCCCGACGTCACGCTGGTCACCGACCGCTTCCCCACTCCTCCGTTCTTCGCCTGGCCGGTCAATCCGTTCTCGGTGAAGGGCGAGCTGATCCTCGACGACGCCACCTTGGCGGCGCGGCGTGGAGGTCTGACGTATGCGGGCAAGTACGCCGTGGCGTGCCAGAGGCTGCCCGGCGACTACCGCCTCGACACCGCTCGCGTCGTGGTCGGTCGTTGCTCCGTGCCGGAGTTCGCGGACCTCGCCGCGGCGTCGTTCCGTGCTCTGCGCCTGCCGTCGATGCGCCTGCAAGTGGTGGTCTCCGCCGAGGCCTACCTGCTTTCGGCCGCCCTCCCGCTGCCGTTCGCATCGCTGAACGACGAGGAGCGCGGCTGGCTGGAGGAGGTCGGCACGTGGCGCGTCTAGCGATCTTCACCGAGCGCACCACCATCCGCTCGTCGGTCGAGCTGACGGCCCTCTCGAACTTCCGGCTCGCGGCGTTCGAGGCGGGTCACCAGCTCGACTTCCTGTTCCGTAACGAGCTCGACTTCCTCACGCGCTACGACGGGGTCCTGATCCGCGCGCTCACCGACCCGCGGAACGCCTCGTACGTCGTGGCCCGACGGGCCGAGATGGCGGGAATGCGGGTCCTCGACCACTCCGCCTCGATCCGCATCTGCTGCGACAAGGTGAACATG
>Ga0209943_1000599_pt1 | contig 24613 bp, 22 predicted proteins | sample SalPonR1_B_D2_MG_FD_185698 | JGI IMG/M metagenome (GOLD analysis project Ga0209943, IMG submission 185698) | Salt pond soil microbial communities from South San Francisco under conditions of wetland restoration - Salt Pond MetaG R1_B_D2_MG... ... | reverse complement strand
TAATGCATTAATTCTTAAAATCTTCATGCAATAATAGCCTCCAAGGCAGGCACCTGTGCCTGCCTTAGGAACATTGAAGAAGGAACGGTGCGAAAAGGGCGCACCCTACGAAATACTACGAAATACTACGAAATACTACGAAATACTACGAAATACAAACCTTTCGGTGCGAGGTCAACGCACCATTTGTACCCGGTTTCCTGGTGCGCTAAAGCGCACCCTACGAATCCTATCAATATATGGTTACAAAAATTAAAACCTTTGACCCGATAACCCGATGGGAAACCAGCCCATTCTACGAAACCCACTAAACCTGATATCACAGGGTTTGTTGGGTTAATCCAAAATCGGCAATCCGAAATCTAAAATTGAAGGCCAGACCTTTTCAGTCCTTCGAGAAATGAATCAATATACTTTTCCCGCTCAACATAAAAACCTTTGTGGCCAAGACCTTTCATGGTTACAAATATCTTGTTTTGTGAAGAATAATTCTCAAAGACTTTTCTTCCAAGCCTGTAAGGCACAAGACGGTCTCTGTCACCGTGAAGAAAGACCACCGGACATGAAACGTTTCTCAAATGTTTCTGGGTATTGAATCTTTGACCTAATACATTTTTGGCCAGAGGGCTCAGAAATGAGGGCAAAAATGATGAAACTTCCTCGCTCAGGACTGGAAATGTAGACTCAAGAACAAGCAAATGCGGCATTTTTACAGATGCGAGAAAGGCTGCCACAGGACCGCCGAGAGATCTTCCAAATACAATTATCCTGTCAGCGGTTATACCCCTCTCCTTTACAAGATGATCCCATGCCCTTGAAGCATCAGCAAGAACACTTTCCCTGCTTATCTTCCCCGAACTTTCTCCTGTTCCTCTATAATCAAAAATGAACAGGTCCATGCCGGTCATTGAAAGAGTTCTTGTCAGGTCAACTCGAAATGGAGTTGTGAGATTGCCCTTGGTACCATGGCAGACAAAAAGTACAAGATCAGTGGTTTTGTTGGGTGAATGAACGAACCAGCCATGAAGCATATTCTCTTCCGAACCGATATAAACATCGGAATAGTTCAGGTCTGAGCGCTGGCAAACTGGGTAAATTATTCTGTCTGGATTGAAAAAAATACTATCAAGGTCTGAATATATCCACCAGACGATAAGGAAAACTAAAAGTAAAGATAACAATATGAGCAATATCATAATTTCAAGAAGACCTTATCAGAAAACATTTAATTCATGTTCCACATTCTCAACTGGATCAGTTTTAAACAGTGGCTCCGGGTCAACCTTATGACCATTCAAGCTGATCCCCAGATGAAGATGAGGTCCGGTGACCCTCCCTGTACTCCCTGAAAGCCCGACCAGGCCCTTTGCGGCTATGGACTGCCCCTCCTCCACATCTATTCTGGAGAGATGGCAATAGATCGATACGACGCCATTTCCGTGATGTAAAAATACGGACTTACCCGAGAAATAAAGATCATGTGCAAGGACGACCCTGCCATCTGCAACCGCTCTTACGGGTGTCCCGTTAATGGCTCTGAGATCGAGTCCATTGTGTCTGTAATGTTTAGTACCGTTGAGAACCCGTTTTTTTCCATAACAGCTTGTGACCTTACCCTCGACAGGAATACTGAAAGGAAGGTTCCACCAACGATCCGGGCTATCGGAGGAAAGAGCCTTCCTTACCATTTCTTTTTCACGGAGGATCCTGGATCTCAATTCTGAAGGCGGAGTTATCATCTCCTGGCTTACAGAAAAATGCTCTTCAGGATAGGTCATTGGCAGGACCTTGATCTGCCAGCTGAAAGAAACTGTCCTTTCATCCGATACAAGATGAACAGCAAGAAGCCTTGACCCCGCCGAATCACTTGAAACATCGGTACCGAGAAGGAAACTGGCCCTTGAAAGACCATCATCACCTGTAACAGCATTCGTAATACTGACATTGTCAAACCATTCTACCGAGACGGTATCCAGCTTTTTTTCAGTAGAGATACTAACGCTGAAAGGTTTTCCAAGGAAAACCTTCTGGGGGCATGAAAACCTGATCTCATCAGATGCAGAAGCAGAAAAGGAGATCGAAAATAATAAAATAATACATAGCGACAGTAAAACTGCTGTTTTTCGAATTGTGATCATAAAGTCTGTCATGCCTCCACTATTTTCTATATTTTATCCTATCTATCCAGAGGAGCTGATAGTACCCGGCCGTCTTCTGTTCTCAGAAGTACTTCAAATGGAACTTCCCCGCTGCTCAGTTTACCGTTATCCGCCACCCACAGCAAAAGTAATTTTTTGCCTTTTACAGGAATTGAGACACTCCCATCGGTATTGTTAAGAGGGGTTTCTCCTGTCGTAGTAACAAGGATGGCCCACCTACCATTGTCGGGGACCGTATCCCATCTCATGTCCATTTCCATGGAATCTTTGAGGATAACTTCTTTTATAGTCCCATCAAGACCTTCCACATATATCCGTATCTTCACATCCCTGTTGGAGTCACTTTTGATACGATCATATTTACCAACCCGATCCTTCATTGACTTTTCAATATATCTTGCCTTGAACTCGATCAGTTTCGGAAGATCGGGTATGACCTGCGGTTTGACCTGTGGTTTGATCTCTGCAAATGACTGATGTTTATCCGCCTTAATGGTATAAGTCTCACCCTGATCTGTCATAACTGTTACGACATGATCTATGCTGCTGTTTCCAAGAGAGCCGTTATCTGCTATCCATAACCATATTCTTGAACCAGGATCAACATCGATATCGATACTTCCGTTGCTTTCATTGAGAAGCTGGCCGTAATCATCTGTAACAGCTATAGCCCATCTGCCGTTATCCGGGAGAGTATCCCAGACACCGAATTCTCCACCTTCGTTCCTGATCTTGAAGGAAATTATCTTCCCTTCAAAACCGGGAGTAAAGGCCATGCCCCAGTCAGGATAACCATCCCTGGAGATATTCTCCGAGGCTGAAACATAGTCATTCTCATATTGCATTATCTCCGGGATATTTGCTCCGCTTTGCCCATCAGCCTTTCCGTAGAAAATTGCCGAATTTTCCTTTTCTGCAAGCTGTAACCCGGGAAGAGGTGTGATGCTTCCTGTTATCTGCGTATTGACCGGAACCTCGATCATGTTACCGTCGTTAAATCTGACTATAACCTTGTACGTGGTATCTCCTGCTTCAACAGACCCATTATCAGCAAACAGAAGCTTGAATTTTTTCGAATCAGATATGCCGTAACTGAAAGAACCATCCGTATTGTTAAGTATATTCCCCTGATCGTCCGTTACGACAAGAGACCATCTGCCATTAGAGGGTACGGTATCCCAAACAGAGAAACGTCCTGTAGCATTCCGGACTTCAAGTGATGATACAGTGAAATTGCCAACGAGCTGGAGCACTATCATGACATCATCATTTCCATCCGGTGCAAGAGACTCGTCTGGTCCTGCAAGATCTCTTTCTGAAAAACCACTGAGATATGCATAGGTATTCCCTGCCGGCTGGCCTTCTTCGTCAACAGGCTGGGGTTCCTCTTTGACCGCCTTTACCTCCACTGTTGAAGATGTGGATGATCCATCGACAAACCGGACTTCTACAATGTATTTTCGCGTTCTGGTCTCGAAAAAACCATCATTTCCCGGATAAAGCCTGAAAGAAGCCCCAAGGATGAAGGGAACTATTCCTGCAGAACCTCCCTTGTTGATCATGTCACCGTCACTGTCTTCAACTGCAAGGGCCCATTCTCCCGCCCCTGGAGACGAATCCCAGATAACGCTGCCATCTTCTGTCCTTACAGAAAAACCGGTTAAAGCACCGGCACCTGTAATAGTAACTGAAAAACACGGGTCAGCAACTGAGTCAGGCTGGAAACTTCCGTCTGTTCCTGCTATATCACTGGTAATACCCCTGTAAACGACATCTTCAATGCTTCCCATTGCAGCAGAGGAAACGGACACTGATAAAAAGAGTAACATGAGCACCATAATTATGACTGCCGGAATCGGGAAATTTCTTTTGCATACCATGATAAAAACACCTCCATGAATAAATATGTATCCGACTATTCATTCAGCTATTGGAATACAGTGTAACTATATTTATTCTACAACACAGGGACGATCCTGTAACTTTAAAAATCTGCCTGAGCAATAAATGAAAACGAGAAAAGTGCGGACCTGTTTTTCACGTAACATAAGAGTCAAGAACTTAAAATACTATTAACCGCAGAGAAGGTCAAAGGCTATTCACCACGGAGATCACGGAGGAAGATCTGAGGAAGTCAAGATCAAAAGCTGACCGCGGAGGGCGCAGAGGTTGCGCAGAGTAACGCGGAGGAGACCCAGGTCAAGGGCCTTTCAACCCGTGACATACGGACAAAAGAAAACATTTTTGTCCTTCCAGGCAATACTCAATTCTCATGTAAAATATCGATTTTACCTGCTCATTGACTCATTGCCCAGAAAAATGAAATCTTATTTTTTCTGTATGTCACGGGTCTTCAATACAGAATCTTCAGGCGTTAAAAATATGCAACTGAGCCAGGTTTTTTCAATTTTGCCTATCTGAAAGCTAATTCTTTTTTCAGATTTTTCCATTACCCGGAAAGTGATTTCATCACTTTTGTATTATACCCTGTGTTGAAAATATCATTCCATAACCTTGCATATCTACTTGCATGCGGGCAAAGTTAAAAAATACTTTGCTCAGATCTCCTAAAACCTCCTTTAATTTATATGAATGATGACACTCTATTATGAAACCCTGGACATGCACGAAAAAAAGAGTCGTTCCTTTTTTCGTGGTAATAAGAAAATGGACATGAAAGATCGTAAGAGTTTCCAGGGACATTTGCGATTACCTAAGAGCAAAACATTTTTTGTTTTGACCAGATGTCCTGAACATATGGGATTAATTGCCTAGATGGATTTATGATTCATATTGAAACCCAGGACGTATATGAAAAAATACGAAGTGTATTTTTGATAGCAATAAAGCAATGAACAGGGAAGATATTTATATTTTACCTGGGAATTGATTATTGCTGGATGAGCAAGGGACCCATTTTGCTCAGATATCCTGGGTTGAATAGCCCTTGGTTTCCTCTTCGAGACTATGCGTGTACTCGGCGATACTCTGCGGTTAGCTTTTGACCTTGACCTCCTCAGATCTTACTCAGATCTACCTCTGTGGTGAGCAGTCTTTGACTTTGATCCTGAACTCCTCTGTGCTCTCTGCGTGGGCCCGAAGGGTCCCTGCGGTTAAAAAATAATTTTTACAGGGGTGCTTCAGTCAATGTAGGATTTGCCAAAGAAATGTAGGATGGGCTTTAGCCCATCGAAACGAAACCCCACGAACCCCACGAAACCTGATATAACGGGGTTGGGGGTTAATCCAAAATCCAAAATCTAAAATCCAAAATTGAATGATATTTTAAGTCAGTTCCAGTAGTATATTTATGTATATGATCAATTTCCTGGAATATTCAGTGTCATTACTGCAGGAGGTTACCCTAAGATCATTTTGCTGATACATGGTAATTGTGTAATCTTTGGTTTTCCTTTTCTGAAGTCTGAATGAAAGCTGGTGAGAAAATTGCTCAAGTGCAATACATGTGCAAGAACCTATCCAGAATCCTCTCTTAAATGGAGATGTATTTGCGGTGGACATCTTGTTCTGGAAACGGAAGTTACTCCTTTCCTGGAAGATGCCGGGAAATTGTCTTTTCCCTTATCTCAATGGAGATACAGGAGTTCACTCCCTTTAACAGAGAATTCCTCTATCGTATCGATGGGTGAGGGTATGACCCCCCTTATCAGTGGGAACTGGTCCGGTTCAGAGATCTTTTTCAAGCTTGATTTTCTCTGTCCCACAGGCTCCTATAAAGACAGGGGGATCTCTTTTCTTGTAAGCAGGCTCAGGGAACTCGGCGTAAAGCAGCTGATCGAAGATTCCTCGGGTAACGCAGGAGCTTCGATGGCAGCTTACTGTGCAAGGGCCGGGATTGAATGTGAAATATACGTTCCGGAATATACATCTCAGGGGAAATGTATTCAGATAGAAATGTACGGGGCAAGACTTAAAAAGATACCAGGTACAAGGGAGGACACAACAAAAGCAGCAGAAAATGCCGCAGATAAAGTCTACTATGCAAGTCATAACTGGAGTCCATACTTCGTTCACGGGATCAAAACCATAGCATATGAACTATGGGAGCAGTCTGGCGGGTCCATGGTCGATCATATTATTGTACCTGCAGGGCAGGGCAGTCTCGTAATGGGGATCTACCTCGGGTTCAGTGAATTAAAAAATTCCGGGATCATAACAGAGATCCCGGCTATCCATGCAGTTCAGTCCGAGAGATGTGCCCCACTTTATTATGCATATATCAGAGGGCTCGATAAACCGGGCTCAATATCCAAAATGGAGACCATAGCTGAGGGAATAAGCTCTGCAAAGCCGGTAAAAGGAGATATTGTTCTTGATAATATTAGAAATAGTGGAGGTTCTGTTATCACAGTTGGAGAAGAAGCTATATGGGATTCCTTTAACAGGCTCGCTTCCATGGGGATATATGTTGAACCAACAAGTGCGGTAGTAACAGCAGCGTTTGATAAACTTATTGAAGAGAAGCGGATTTCAGGATCCGAAAGGGTAGTTGCTTTATTGACAGGATCCGGCCTCAAGGCTACAGACAAGCTTCTTCATCACAAAGATGATCTTGAAAATAAGGGTATATAAAGTATTATCCATATCTTGAGTCTGTTCCATTTTTGCCATAGATAAAAGAAGCCGGGTATGTTTCTGCGTTTACCCGGCTTCCTGTGTAGCTTACGGCCAGGAGTGTAAATCTATTCAGAACGTTACACTTGTAAACAGAAACCTTAATATAGTATAATTATAAATATTAAGTTAAGAGAAGCTGTTTTTGAACTATTCGTTACAGTGAGAAACTAACATTGTGTATAAATGTATACATCTATCTTGATTTTAAGCTTAATTTATGTTATCCTTAATATCCGGTTAAATAATTTGTCCTGTTGATATTTCTAAGGCCTTATATATAAATATATTTTCAATTTCAGAATTGAAACCTCTCAAAAAAATTGGTCCCATTACTTTTATATTCAAAAAGTATCCTTGCGAGAAGATCGAAAATATGTTTCCTGCAATGGAATCGTTGTCTATTACTTAAGTTCAGATCTTTGTTTGGATTTTTGTTATTCATGTATTCGTTTAACTTTGATCTATGGAGGTGAGAACATTAATATCGGGCTTTTTCTGCAATACTATTCCGGACGTATGATAGCTGAGCTTGTACGCCACTTGTTAATTGTATTCATAAGTATTCCCTGTTCGATCATTTTCAGTGTCCCCATCGGTATATATATCTCTACCAGGCCAAGACTTGCAAGATATGTCATATATATCGCGGGCATACTTATGACTATTCCCAGCCTTGCCCTTTTCGGATTAATGGTCGTGATCCTTGCTCCTTTCAATGCCGGGATCGGAATGGTTCCAGCCATAATAGCGATAACCATGTATTCTCTTCTGCCTATTACCAGGAACACTTATACAGCTATCAATAATGTACCTTACGGTGTTATCGATGCAGCAAGGGGAATGGGGCTTTCAAAAAAACAGATATTGTGGAAGGTGAAGTTGCCATTGTCAGTGCCTGTAATTATGGCAGGAGTCAGGACATCTGTCGTTCTGGGGGTCAGCGTTGCGACTTTTGCATCACTTGTTGGGGCTGGAGGCCTGGGATATTTTATTTTTTCAGGGATAAGCAGGGCCAATCTGGCAATGGTAAGTGCCGGGGCTATACTTGTTTCTATTCTGGGAATAGCTGTTAACTACCTGTTTATGTGGCTGGAGATCCTGATCACACCGAAAGGGCTCAAGATAGACAGGTCATAGGAGGTATCGACTATTGATACAAATTAGAGAAGTTACTAAAAAATTCGGAGAAAAGACCGCCGTCGACAAACTTGATCTAACACTTGAAGAGGGTACTATTACAATGCTTATTGGTCCCTCCGGTTGTGGTAAGACCACAACTCTCAGAATGATCAACAGGCTGATTCAGCCTACTTCCGGAGACATTCTCATAAAGGGAAGATCCGTAAATGATCTTGATCCGGTGATCCTGAGGAGAGAAATTGGTTACGTAATACAGGAAGTTGGATTATTTCCCCATTATTCTGTTTATGACAACATTGCACTTGTACCGAGGCTTCTCAAGTGGGATGAAAAAAAAATAAAGAGTCGTGTTGAAGAGCTCCTTGATCTTGTTACGCTCAATACAAGTTATGCAGATAAGTACCCTCTCCAGCTATCCGGCGGAGAGAGGCAGAGGGTTGGTATTGCAAGAGGACTTGCCGCAGATCCTGATGTACTTCTGATGGATGAACCCTTTGGAGCCATAGATCCGATCAATCGTGAAGTCCTTCATGAATCCTTTCTTGATATTCAGGAAGAGATCAGAAAAACAATAGTCTTTGTTACACATGATATCAATGAAGCAATAAAACTTGGTGACCGTCTGGCCATTATGAGAAATGGAGAGCTTGTCCAGTTCGATTCCGTCGAGGAGATCCTTGAGAATCCTGAGGATGAGTTTGTTGAAAACCTGCTCGGAAACGACAGGAACCTTAAAGCCCTCTCCCTTAGAAAGGTCAAGGACTGTGCTTCTTCTACGGGTTTTGTAAAGGTTACTGAGGATGATCCAAGGGATAAAGTAAGAGAAATGATGAAAGATAAAAAAGCTTCTGCCGCATATCTTGTTGATGAAAAGGGCAAATTGCTTGGAAGATATGTATACAAGAAAACAGGCAGGGGAAAAACTGCTGAAAGAGATCTATACCTGGAAGACTCTCCCGCTTTTCTCGACAGGAATGTAAATCTTACTGAGTCTCTTTCAAGGATGCTTGAGGCAGGAGAGAAGGTTCTTCCTGTAGTTTCGAAAAGAGGTAAGTTTATGGGTGTAATAAGTCTTTCCGACATTTTTGCACAGGTAGAACAGGTTGAGGGAAAACCCGCAGGAAGTTCCAGGGGGGTTTAGCGATGGGTTTCATTGAATATATAGCGATCAATTATACCGAGATCGGTATAGCTGTATGGAAACACTTTTATCTTTTCGCGATCTCCATGTTCTTTTCAGTTCTCATAGGGATATCCCTGAGTATTTTTATAACTGCAGAGGGAAGGGAAAAGATAGGCAGAATATTGCTTGCTGTAACGGGAGCTGCCCAGGCGGTCCCTTCTGTTGCTGTTGTAGCGCTTGTTTTTATTTTTGTAGGTATTGGTGCTGTGCCGGCAATAATCTCTCTTGTCATATACAGCCTTGTTCCCATAGTTTTTAATGCTACATCAGGTATCCTGAATGTTCCCCCAAGGGTTGTTGATGCTGCCAAGGGAATGGGTATGACAAATACCCAGATACTCTGGAAAGTAAAGATACCCATGGCGATCTCAGTGATCATGTCAGGGATAAGAAGTGCTGCTACGATAAATATTGGAACTGCGACTGTAGCAGCGATAATCGGTGGAGGTGGTCTTGGGGACATGATCTTTACTGGAATTAAGCTTAACCAGCCACGGCTGATAATAATTGGAGCAGTTCTTGCTGCATCAATGGCAATAATAGTTGACACGATAATTGGAGTTTTTGAGACGAGGATAACGCCAGAAGGGCTTAAGATTTCCTGACCGGATTATCTGCCTGCAAATGACAGATATTCCGGAAGGAAAAAGTAGATCATATACCAATTATCCAAAAGGAGGAATAAGCTTGAAGAAACTCTTAATGGTTTTTGTAGTGGTGGTTTTTGTGTTTTCGGCAATAGCAGGATTTTCCCCCGTCAGGGCGGATGCAGCGGATAAGATCACAGTAGGTGCAAAGAACTTTACAGAGCAGTATGTAGTTGGAGAAATGCTCGCGCTTCTGCTTGAAGAGAATGGTTTTAAGGTTACGACAAAAATGGGAACCGGAAGTTCCATTACCAGGGAAGCACTTGTCTCCGGACAGAGCGACTTGTATCCAGAATATACAGGAACTGCATGGCTCGTTTATTTTGGTCAGGATGAAGTGCTGACAGACCCGGATCTTCTATACGAGAAAGTCAAAAAAATGGATCTTGAGGAAAACAATATCGTTTGGCTTGACAGGGCTCCATTGAACAATACCTATGCTCTTTCTATAAGAAAGGCAGATTCAGACAAGTATGGGACTACCATTAGCGATCTTGCCGAGTATATCAATGAGAACCCCGGAGAGATAAGGGTAGGTATTGATCAGGAGTTCTATGCCAGACCTGATGGTTTTCCGGCATTAGCCAGGAAATACGGTATGGATGTGGAGAAGAAAAGTCTTAAGATTATGGAAATAGGTTTAACCTATGAAGCAATGGGAAGAGATCAGTTGGATGTTGCCATGACGTTTGCTACGGATGGAAAGATACCTAAATTTGATCTTCTCGTACTTGAAGATGACAAACAGTTTTTCCCTGTCTACAACCTTTGCCCAACCATCAGAAAAGATGTTCTTGATAAGCACCCGGAGATCGCTGATATCTTCCGGCCTGTTGTAGAGATGCTTGATGATGAGACAATGCAGCAGCTTAATTATGAAGTCGATGTAAACGGGAAGCCTGCAAAAATGGTTGCTGAGATATTCCTCAAGGAACATGGTTTTATAGAATAGGCCGTGTTCTTGAGACGAATCCTTCGCATAAAAGCAGCGGCCTCTCTTCTGAGAGGCCGCTGCTTTTATGCGAAATTACAATATCATATGTTGTCGATCTTTGTGTGAACTGTATCAGTTAGATTCCCGTGCATTTTTGAAGTCCATATGCGGGAATCTTTAGCCTTTTCTGTAACACAGGGAACTCTTTCCGGTACTTTATCTGCAAGATCCATAAAGTTTTTGAATATTTCCGAGAGAGGCTGCAAAACTGGCTTATCTCTCATGGAGGAAAGTCCAGGATGACCAAGTTTTGAAAGAAAGTCACTGTACTGTTCAATCAGCCCTTCAATGCAGAGATTGTCAAATTCCGGATGAAATTGAAGGCCATGACATAATGTTCCCGGGACCTGGAAAGCCTGAAGAAAAGTTTCTCCGGATAAGGTTGTTTTGGATATAGGGATGAAGCCCTCGACCCTGATCTTGTTGTAATGAAATTCATATACTGGAAGAATATCCGGCATATTTCTGAAAAGAGGATGTTCAGGAATATCAATATAGACAGATCGGGGACCAATTTCCGAATCTTTCAGGAAAGATACACTTCCCTGTCTGTATGATTCTGCAATAAGCTGAGCTCCAAAACATATACCAAGAACGGGAGTCCTGCTAATGCTCCCATCTTCCGGTAACATCAGTTTTTTCAGGAAATCCCTTGACCTGCATACCCATTCAAGGTCAGAGGTTGCTTCCGTCATACCCCCGGTTATTATAATTGGTTTTGTGCCGAGCAAGTGCAGTAATTCATGGTCTCTTACCAGGGATATTACGAGAGTTTTATAGCCAAGTCCTTCGATGCATTTACGAACAGGGAGCGAAAATCCATTTCCTTCCCGGTCTATGTTTCCTTCGGATTCCAGAATGATAATATCCGAAAGGGCATAGTTAAGAAGAAAATTTCCAACATAGTCTTTCATGGCAGAAAAATTCCTCCAGAGTTATATTAAGATCTTGAAAAATAAAAAAGAGAAGTTTAAGAGTTTAGACAGGCTTGTTTCTTTTACAATAATATTATAGCACACATATTCTATAGGAATAACGGGTAAAACGAAGAAATATGGTGAAACATGAGAATAAAGTTATACTAATTAGCTGCTATCATCACTGCAAGGGCTGGAGTTACCATAATAAAGAAAAAGGTTATCATCCCAAGGTTGCCTTTTAAGGGATTGTAACTTTCGAGTATAAGCAGCATTCTCTCACGGAAAAGAATATGCTTTACGAGGATCTCAATGAAAAATGAGCATATCGCCCATAATATACCTGTTAAAAGCAATGCTGCAACGGGTGCGGATAGTTCTGGATCAGCAAAAAAATAACTAAGAAGAAAAACAGTGATAATTAACAGTAGCCTTTCTATGATATGCGATCTTTTTTCCCCGAAAACCGGGATAAGAAATGCATTTTTTATCCCGGATATAACTATCATAACTACCGGGAATATCAAGCAGAAATGCAAGGTCCAGATTGCAAGTTTTATTGAAATGCTCGCCAATACGATCCCTCCATTTTCTATACTGTATCATCGTATTGAAATCGTGATCTAAAATGTTGAAATTGGCTTATAGACAGGGGAAACTGAGACTTTTTGATACTTGAAATAAATAGACTCAGGCGGATAATCCTGGATTTATGATCCTGGTTCATGGTCGTTCCTTTTCCTTTGTCTGCAGGGTAGTTATGGATGTAGTTGTTTGATTAATTCCAGCGTGTGTATGATCTCTTCTGCCTCTTAATTAGGACTTTACCCCTTGTTCTTTACACAGTCCTTTTTCAGCCAGAAACTGATCCAGGATGTTCTATGATTCTGCAGAGAACGAATCTTTAAAATTAAAAAATTAACCTTTAACTTAGATACGTTACAGCAAAAGAGAACTGGATGCAAGAAACATGCTTTTACGTCACGCTATTCTAAAACACAACTACTTAAATGTAAGGCAGTATATTTGACCATTGATCAAGAGAGATGTAAGATATTAACACTTCTACTATACGCACTGATAAACAGGCAACGTTATGGAGGGGTGATGTATGTATAGTTTACATAAAAGTTCAATGTATTTTGCGCTTGTTCTTTTGCTGACAGCTATCCTTATCCTTACAGGGAGGTTCCTTGTTGATGCAGGGTACAGTGAGGAAATTACGAGGGTAGGTGCTGAAGAAGCCAGAAGCGAGGTTTTCAAAGGGAAAGCACTCCTTGTATGTGCATATGAAGGAATAGAAGCTTACAAAACTTATGCTCTTGAGGGTTCCATTTCCCTTGATAGTCTTAATGAATTTTCAGAGGAGATAGACAAAGACAAAAAGATCATATTCTATTGCAACTGACCCAGCGAGGCAACGTCTGCCAGGGTGGCAGACTCGTTCTTAAGCAGAGGATATAACGCAGTTGCTCTTAAAGGGGGAGTTGAAGCCTGGCTTTCAGCAGGCTACATAGATCTTTCATGTGAGTAACTGTTATTTTAACCTTATTTTAAACAGGACAGCGAAATTTCAGGTAAAACGATATTTTCCTGTCCTGTTCTTTCCTGAGTTCAAGTTCGTATCTTTTGGTATTTCAGGTAACTGTTTCCTTCCCCTTTCTAAATTATAATATTCCCGAAAGATCATTTATATTAATGTCATTACCCTGCTTTCCTTAAATATAAGTTTTATCTATTGCCAACTTTTATGATCGTTTTATGGTAGAATCGTCTCCATTTGGATAAAAATTTAAAGATCGGAGTCGACCTATGAACGAAAGAGTGGATAAACTCGGGAAGGAAAGGCCCGACAAATTGTTGTTAAGGCTTTCTCTTCCAGCTGTAGCTGCTATGATGGTTCACTCTTTCTACCATATGGTGGATACAATTTTTATAGGAAGAGGCATAGGCCCTTCCGGAATAGCTGCTTCATTTATTGTTCTACCATTCATTATTCTCTGTTTTGCTACTTCTCTGATGGCAGGGGCCGGGGGCGCATCCATCCTGTCCCGAAGCCTTGGCTCAGGTGATATTAATAAGGCAGACGATACTGTCGCCAATGTATTGACTGCATGCGTTATCACGGGGGTCATATTTCTATGTGTCGGGTTCTTGTGGGGCAAAAAACTGTTGAGTTTACTTGGCGGAAGCCCTGACATAGTGCCCCTTGCCTGGGAATATTTCAGAATTGTTCTTGTTTCCTTTCCCTTCCTCTGTTTTTCTGTGGGTGCAGAAAATATTGCAAGGGCCGAAGGACGTGTAAGCGTGACTATGTTCGCCATGATCATGTCATCACTTATAAACATTTTTCTGGACTGGCTCCTTATATTCCGTTTCGGGATGGGTATGAGCGGAGCAGCATTGGCAACACTCATCGCAGAATTATCAATGGCCGCACTGTTTCTTGGATATTTTCTCTTCGGCCACAGCATAGCAAAAAGAGGATTGAGGATAAAGATCCAGCCTGCTCTACTATCCAGGATCCTTGCAGTCGGGTCGGCAAGTTTTGTCAGACCGGCAACAGGAAGCATAGTTGTTCTAATAATCAATTCCACTCTTTTCAGATACGGAGGAGATGTTTCAGTGGCAAGTTACGGAATAATCAACCGTACTGTCATGTTTTCCGTGATGCCCATGATAGGTCTTGCCCAGGGCCTCCAGCCGATCCTTGGTTATAATTATGGAGCAGGTATGTATAAAAGGGCATTGCATGTTATCTACCTTTCAATAGGAGCCGCGACCCTTTTTTCTGTTCTGGGTTTCCTTGCGTTCCTGCTATTTCCGGAATGGATCACCCGCATATTCACCAATGACCCGTTGCTGATATCCGAAACAGTCTTTTCCATAAGGGTAGTGGCTGCTGCCTTTTTCCTGGTGGGATTTCACATAATCGTTTCGATACTTTTCCAGGCCATTGGCAAGGCCAGGATATCTCTGTTCCTGACCCTGTCGCGTCAGGTCATATTCCTGATACCTCTGCTTCTTTTACTGCCCATTTATTTCCAGACTACAGGTGTCTGGCTGTCATTTCCCCTCGCAGACCTTATGGCAGGAATAGTGTCCATGCTGTTTTTCCTTCCTGCTGTAAAGGACCTTAAGTCCCGTATCTAAGTGAATTGCCGCGTCAATACTCCTTATTCCATTGACATGAACAGAGGCCATTGGTATCATTCCCGTAAAGACTGATGCAACCGGTTGCATTAAAAATATGATTAGCAAAAGTCTTTGAATTAAACCTTGAAAGGTGGTTTTGGGGATGGCCGATACGGAAAAAGCAGTTGTTATGACAGACGATGATATGCACAGGATCCTGAGGCGCATCGCAATTGAAATAATTGAGCGTAACAAAGGGCTGGAAGATATTATGCTTCTGGGTATTCAGAGAAGAGGTGTTTTTCTTGCCGAGAGGCTGAAAAAACTTTTCCTGGAAATAGAGAATGTTAAAGTTCCTACAGGCGAGCTGGATATTACGCTCTACAGGGATGATATTCCGACGCTTCTTGAACAGCCGGTTGTTCACAGTACTTCTATCCCGGGCGATATCGCCGGGAAAAAACTGATCCTGGTTGATGATGTTCTATATACAGGAAGGACCATAAGGTCTGCGCTTGATGCTCTGATGGACCTGGGGAGACCCGATAATGTTCAACTGGTGATCCTTGTAGATAGAGGGCATCGTGAATTACCGATCCAGGCGGATTATGTCGGTAAACTGATCCCCACATCACGAAGCGAAATGGTAGATGTGAGAGTAATGGAATTTGATGGTGAGGACAGGGTAGTGATAACAGAGGGGAAGGAGGTTGATCCGGATTGAAATGGCGCCATCATGGATTGATAGATCTTGATGACTGGACCCGTGAGGAACTGGAGATATTTCTCCAGCAGGCTGATTATATGGAAGAGCTTCTTGGGCGTCCGATAAAAAAAGTTCCCGCCTTGAGGGGTAAAATGATAGTCAACTTCTTTTACGAACCCTCCACAAGAACCAAAGTTTCCTTTGAACTTGCTGAAAAAATGCTTAGTGCCGACGTTGTCAACTGGTCTGCATCAGGTTCAAGTGTAAGTAAGGGTGAGACCATGAAGGATACTGCCTGGACTCTCGAAGCTATGGGGGCTGATGCAGTAGTTATAAGGCATGGGGCTGTTGGTGCCGCTGACTATCTTTCGAAAAAATTATCAAGGGCTTCCGTTTTCAATGCCGGGGATGGTACTCACAGGCATCCTACCCAGGCTCTTCTCGACATTCATACAGCATGGAAAAAACTTGGCGGTCTTGAAGGCAGAAGGATGTCCATTATAGGAGATATACTTCACAGCAGGGTAGCAAGGTCAGATATAAAAGCATTTTCAAAGATGGGTGTAAAGGTAACTGTATCAGGGCCGGCCACTTTGATGCCCAGGGATATTCAGTCACTTGGGGCAGAATATGAGCCTGATCCTCATAAAGCAGTAAAATCAGCTGACATACTTTATCTTCTTCGCATACAGAAGGAAAGACAGCATCAGGGGTTGATCCCTTCCTTCGATGAATATCATAAAAGGTACGGTGCGACCTCGGAGCTGGTTAATGAAGCTGGTGAGAAATCTGTCGTAATGCATCCTGGACCTGTAAACAGGAGAGTAGAGATAGCCTCTGATGTTGTTGATGGAGAAAAAAGTCTTATCCTTAAACAGGTCAGAAGCGGAGTTGCGGTAAGGATGGCCCTTCTTTATCTATGCCTGGGAGGTGTAAGAAGTTGATCTTGTTAAAAGGAGCAACACTTTTTGATGGCGAAAAACTGCATGATGATCCTCGGGATATTCTGATCTCTGATGGCAGGATAAGAGAGATCGGAAAAATTCAGGAAACTGAGGATATTGAAACTATTGACCTCAGAGGCAAAATAGCATGTCCTGGATTTATAGATATCCATGTACATTTCAGAGAACCCGGTTTTGAGTGGAGGGAGGATATTACCACTGGTGCCAGAAGTGCCGCAGCAGGGGGCTACTCTACTGTTGTAACAATGCCCAACACGGAGCCGCCTGTCGATAATCCTTCAATGGTGGAATTTGCCCTCTGGAAAGGTCAGAGATCCTGTGCTGCAAGAGTCCTTCCTGCAGGTTGTGTTACACATGGACGGGCAGGAAAGTTTATGGCTGAACTCGGGAAGATGGCAGATGCAGGGGCAGTTTTCTTTACTGATGACGGTTCTCCAATAGCAACTTCAGGCCTTGTGCGTACGGCTTTGTTATACAGCATCGATACAGGGGTAAGGATAATGGAACACCCTGAAGAGACTTCTTTAACTGAAGGTGGTCAGGTCAATGAAGGCCTTGCTTCCTCTGTAAGCGGATTGAAGGGAATGCCTGCTTCAGGTGAATACATTGACATTGCAAGGGGTATAGCTCTTTGCAGGGAGACTTCTGCTCCGATACATTTTACCCATGTGAGTACTGCAATGGCAATGGAGGCCATCCAGAAGGCAAAGCTTGAAGGTCTTCCTGTTACGTGTGATGTTACCGCACATCACCTGTCTCTTGACGAAAACCATATTCTTGTCAGCAGGTTCGATTCCACCTACAAGGTCAATCCGCCTCTCAGAAGCCGCAGTGATGTGAGCTCTCTCTGGCAGGCGATCGCAAACGGTACTGTCGATGCGATCATTACCGATCATGCCCCATGGCATCTGGATGAAAAGGATGTGCCATTCCAGGAGGCTCCTTTTGGTATTGCATCTCTTGAATGTTCGGTTGCAGTTGTTCTGGATACATGGCTGAAACTTGGAAGGCCCGTATCACTGGAAAGCCTCCTGAAACTGTTTACATCAAGTCCAGCCTCACTTCTTCCTGAACAATGGCAGGGTCTGGGAAGAATAAAGGAAGACAGTATCGCTGATATTACTATCCTTGATCTTGACGAATCAAGGATCGTTGATACGGGCAATTGGGAGAGCAAAGCTGCTAACTGTCCATGGAACGGTGAGATGCTTTCCGGCTGGCCAGTGGCTACTTTTCTGAATGGCATTCCCTTTAAAAGGGAGGAAAATTGAAATTGTGTTCAGGATCCGCACATTTGCCTTCAGGTGACCACAAGGGGATAGTTTCTGATTCCAAAAGGATCACTGATGATATATTCTCGGTTTCTATAATATGTCCGCAGATCGCACGGCATTCATTACCCGGGCAGTTCATTATGTTGAGACTCCCGGGAAGAACTGATCCTCTGCTGGGAAGACCTTTTGCTATCGCCGGATGTTCAGGTGATATTTTTACAGTTATTTTCAAAGTAGTGGGTAAAATGACTGGTTTACTCGCATCTGTTATGTCCGGTCAGGAAATATCTGTACGAGGTCCCGTGGGTAATTCCTTTGGTGAACCATCATGTAAGACCATTTTCCTTGTTGCAGGGACCCTGGGGGCAGCCCCCCTTCTTTTTGCACAAAGTTCTCTTGGAGAAACTACGAACAGCAGGTTCATACTCGGGGTACCGGATAAGACATGGATCCCCTATGTTGAATGGATTCGAGGGAAGGTTCCCCATATGAATGTTTTTTCCGAGGATGGGTCTACAGGTTCAAAGGGAAATGTTCTTGCCGGTTTACCCCGGGAATTGCCGGATAACTCAGAGTTATGGGTTTGTGGACCTCTTCCAATGATGTCTGCGATCTGTAAAAGGTTCAGTGAGAGTTCAGAAAGAATACTTGTAAGTCTGGAAAAACGTATGGCATGCGGTATGGGCGGTTGCCTCGGATGCGTTATTGATACGACTTTCGGAAAAAGAAGGGTCTGCGTTGACGGGCCAGTTTTCAGAGGATCGGAGGTATGCTGGGATGAACTGTCATGATGGTCCCCTCAAAACAGAGATCGGTGAAATGAACCTTCGTTCTCCCATAATAATATCATCAGGAGTCTGGCCATATGACCGTCAGATGTGGGAGCCTTCTGCTCTTGTGGGAACCGGCGCTGTCTGTACGAAGGCAGTGACCTTAATGCCAAGAGAGGGCAATTCCGGCATAAGGGTCTGGGAGACCCCTTCCGGGATGCTTAACAGCATAGGCCTTCAGAATTCTGGTGTTGATTCTTTCATCAATGACTATCTGCCTGTCGTTTCAGGTGCAGATGTCCCTTTTGTCGTTAATGTTGCAGCAGAAAGGCCGCAGGAAACTGAATCCACTCTCCGGAAGCTTGATAGTTACAGAGATATTATTCCATGTGTTGAGCTTAATATTTCCTGTCCCAATGTTGATGGCGGAGGTATGGCATGGGGAATGTCTCCTGAAGGGACAAGAGAGGTGGTTGATATAGCTCGCAGATCCTGGAAAGGGCCTCTGTGGGTCAAGCTTACCCCTCAGGCGTCGGATATTGGATCAGTCGGGCTGGCTGCCCAGGAAGCCGGAGCTGATGCCCTTGTAGCCGGCAATACCTGGTTAGGCATGGATATTGATATTAATAATGCGAAGCCGGTTTTTGAGAGAACCTTTGCAGGATTGTCCGGTCCTTCAGTATTTCCTCTTGCCCTGAGAGTAGTATGGGATCTGTGCTCGGTGGTTGACATTCCTGTAATAGGATGCGGTGGAGTAGCAGATCATAGGGACTGTATCGCAATGATAATGGCAGGGGCGAGTGCTGTAGAGACAGGAACTTCGATGTTCGTGGATCTTGATACCCCCGCAATGATGTGCAGGGGTATCAAAAAGTATCTTTCAGATTTCGGGCTTTCCTGTATATCAGAGATAAAAGGTTCAGCCAGAAGATCATAAAGAAGCTTTAGTAATTACTATACTTTAAGGGTTTCCCACCATTCCCTGAAAGCATCAAAACTTCTTTCCATACGTTCCGTGCATGTATCTGTCATTTCATCACTGAAGTTGAATGATTGCCCCGCAACAGATATTAAAAATGTCTTTGGATATTCTATATCAAGGGATTTCATCAGATGAAGTATCCATGATGGGCCCATTGAATGGATATTCAGTCCTTCTATATCAGGGTCTGGCTCCATTTCGGTAAAATGGAAATCTCCTGTAGATGCGTCTGCGAGAGAATCGACGAATATAGCCAGATCTTTGTCCCTCATATCTTCAACTATTTCCGGTAAGAGCTGCTGATCTATCCATAGCTCTACCTCCACACCTTTTTTCTCAAGGTACTCGGCGACCATGGGAGCCAGTACATGCCCAACCTTGTCATCTTCTCTGAAAGGGTTTCCGTAACCTGCTACCAGAACTTTCATCTATGCACCTCTGGATCTGAATAGTTTAAAACAGAGAGAGCTGTAAATTACCAGCCCTCTCTGTTTATAATGTTTTTCTTTATAGAGCTTTAATGTTTTTCAATTGTTTTGATGTTATACCCCTCTGCATTATATATAGAAACAGAAAGAGGCATTTTGCCAACTGCGTGGGTGGAACATGAAAGGCAGGGATCGTAACAGCGGATAACATGTTCCATACTGTTGAGGACACCTTCATCAACGTTTTCACCTTTTATGTTTTCCATGGCTACCATCTCAACGCCCTTGTTCATGGCGTAGTTATTATGGCCAGTGGCAACGATAAGGTTGACTTTTTCGATGGCGCCCTTGTCGTTTACCTCGTAATGATGGATCAGGGTACCTCTTGGTGCCTCTATGACACCGATACCTTCGGGAAGGATATCCCTTGAGGTAACTCTAAGGTCTGATCCTGTAATGTCGCTGTCATTGAGGAGTTCCTCGGTTCTTTCAAAGGCGTAAAGGATCTCCAGAAGCCTGGCATAATGGTAGTAAAGTGTGTAGTGGACCATTCCATCTGAGGTTCTGCTGCGGAATTTCTTCAGTTCCGCGGAAGCTTCAGGTGTTGAGATATCGTCACAGGCATTGACTCTTCCCAGCGGACCTACCCTGTATGATCCGTGCGGGAATCCAAGGTTCCTGTAGAAGGGGAATTTCAGATAGCTCCACTTTTCCACATGTTCCCCAATATATTTGTAGTAATCCTTGTCTTTGAACTGATCCATTATCCTGCCTCTTGGCCCCTTGATCCGAATATCTCCATCAAAGAGTTCAAGGTTGCCATTCTTGACAAGCCCCATGTATGAACCGTCAAAAGAGGCGAAAGTCCTTGCCTGTTCATCATGTTCATCCAGGTAGTTCTTCACAAGCTCAATAGTTTCTTTCAGTTTTGCCTTGAGGCTTGGGATCCCCTCGAGCATCAGGTCTTTTTCAGTTTCGGTAACACTTCGGTTCACACCGCCGGGGATACTGTGCCAGGGGTGGACCTTCTTGGAGCCAAGTGTCTTAATTATCTCCTGCCCATATTTTCTCATTCCGATCCCGAGAAGAGCCAGATCGGGATGTTTCTGGGCCACTCCGGCAATGTTCCTGATAGCCGGATCGGCATCAAAACCGAAAAGGATATCCGGGCTTGAAAGATGGAAGAAGCTCAGGGCGTGTGACTGTATGATCTGCCCCATATGCATGAGTTCTCTCAGTTTGTGTGCCGTTGGGGTTACCTTCACTCCCATTATTGCATCACAGGCCTTGGCTGATGCAAGATGGTGGCTTACCGGGCATATTCCGCAGATCCTTGGTGTGATCACGGGCATCTCGCGGAAATCCCTGCCTTTGGAGAAGACTTCGAATCCCCTGAACTGGGTCACATGGAATCTTGCATTTTCTACAGAACCATCATCTTTCAGGTTTACGGTTATCTTTCCGTGACCTTCTATCCTGGTGATTGGATTTATTTCAATTGTTTTGCCGTTCTTGTCTGCCATTTTTTTCTCCTCCTAGTCGTACCGCATCATATCAGAAGGTACCTTCGGAATCCTGCCCTGCAGTATCTCCTCGAACACATAAAGGATAGTGTCTGCGTCTGGAGGACAACCGGGAATATAAACGTCGACTTTTACTTTATAGTCCACAGGGACAGCTTTTTCCAGAAGGTGGGGAATATTTTCCCCCGGGATAACGCCTTCAGGATTTACTGTGCTTACAGTATCCGTATAGGCTTCCCTGAGGACATCTTCCGGTTTCATAAAGTTCCGCATGCTGTTAATACCGCCGAATACTGCACAGTCTCCCCATCCGATCAGGATCTTGCACTGTTCTCTCATCTTTTCGGCGATCTCTACTTCTTCATCATTGCCAAGTGCTCCTGATATAACCCCTACGTCCACCTTGGGGATCTCCTTGAAATCAGTTATCGGTGTCGATGTCAGTTCTACTTTGTCAAGCAGATCAACGATCCTTTCATCGATGTCCAGGAAAGACATATGACATCCGGCACAGGCTTCAAGCCAGACAGTTGCTACTTTGGGTTTGGACATATCCTACACCTCCTCCAATACGGCCGTACGGGCCTTGTCAGGTGAGACCTTGCTTGTATAGATATTTTCACATGGCCGCACGTCGGAACTGTTCATTGGAAGTCCCATCTTTTCAGTGATAGTTCCGAATATTTCAGAAAGTCCTTTTAGTTCAGTTTTGGGTGGAACTAAGACATTGATCTTTCTTCTTTCTCCCTCAAGAGTGCAGAAATGGCCGCTTCTCTCATACCATGCCGGGGCAGGGAGAAGAACATCGGCCATGTTCACCAGGGGATTGACCATGTATGGTGTTTGAATTATACAGAAACGTGACATGCTCATGGCTTCAAGTGATTCTGGCGTCTCTGGAACAAGTCCGGTGGATGATACGAAGAGGCAGTCAAGATCAACTTCGTTGACCCATGGCTCGTCGCTGACCACTGTGTTCAGTGCAGCAAGACTGTTACCGCTTCTTACCATTGGAACAGTTGCTATACCGTCATCAAAGGTACCGCCGGAAACTATTGCAAGATTGACAGCCTGAGTGACTTTCCTGGCATCATCTGCCAGTTGCCCGCCGAGTACTATTACAGGTTTTTCAGCATCCTTGAGCATAATGGCCAGTCTTTCCGCGTCAGCATTTTCGAGAGTTTCTGATTTGCCGGTTTTAACGGCCTCGACAAGCTTTGTCAAAAGATCCAGTACATCTTCGGATCCAATGTTCAGATCAACGTCCGTTATACCCTTGAACGGAGTTCCGCCTGTTGATATATTGGCCAGTTTGCCGCCGTTCCTTACTGTGTTGACCCTGACATAACTTGCAGAAACCGGTGCTTCTTCCTGAGGATCAGCTTCCAGGGTAAGGACCAGATCACTTTCAAGAATGTTATGGGCAGCAGTGAAAGGACGAATGCCCTGTTCTGTAAAGGGTTTGAATCCTTTCTTGAAACCTCTCAGTACGTTACCGGAAAAACAGTCCATGTATTCCATGTTCATTGAACTCTTGAATACAGAGTTCAACATTGTCAGTTCCTCGTCAGTGGACATACCTGACACGATAGCACCCGCTCTTCCTTTGCTGTTGGCAGCCTTGAGTTTTCCAGCTGCAAGTTCAAGTGCTTCTTCCCAGGAAGCTTCCCTGAAAGTGGAGCCTTCTCTTATCATTGGAACAGAGACACGTTCTCTTTCTGTTGATTCTGGAAGCCACCATCTGCCTTTATGGCAAAGCTGTCCCCCGTCGGGGCCTTCAAGGTTGGAACCTTCAACTCTTGCAAGGCTTCCAGTTCTTACATAACCCTTTATTTCACAGCCCATGGAACAAAGAGGACAAATACTTTCGACCACTTCGTCGCAGTCATTTCTTCTGCCCCTGTAGACAAATTCTCTCAATGTTATCGTTCCGGTTGGGCAGACCTGGGCGCAGGCTCCACAGCTAACGCAGGTTTCGCTGTTGCCAAGCATTTCGCCAAGGTCGGAAATGACTTTTGCGTTCCAGCCTCTCTGCTCGAGGTCAAGGGTATGGGCTCCGACTTTTTCTGCGCACACACGGATACATCTGCCACAGAGGATACATCTGTTATGATCCATCTGAAGGTGTTCCGAGGTAGCGTCGTTATCGAAATCATGGTAAAGATAGGGATACCTGACACTGTCCATACCATGCTCAATAGCCAGCCGCTGCAGTTCACAGTCCCCACTCTGGGAGCAGAACATGCAGAAATGGTTCCTTCCAGCAAAAAGCAGTTCAAGGATCTGCTTCCTGTAGTTAAAAAGTTTTTCAGTTTTGGAGAATACGACCATACCATCCTGTGCAGGTGTAGTGCATGATGTAAGAAGTTTATTGCTGCCTTCTACTTCAACTACACACATTCGGCATGAACCCATAGGGCTCAGACCCTCGAGGTAACAGAGGGTGGGGATGTATATATCATGTTTCTGAGCAACCTGAAGGATAGTATCCCCGGCATTGCCTTTACATTCTTTACCGTCTATTGTCAATGTGATCTCGCTCATCTTTAAACCTCCCCTTGCCCTATTCTTTATCTATAGCACCGAAGGGGCATTTTTCGTAGCAATTGCCACACTTGATGCAGGCTTCCTGATCAATGAAGTACGGAGTCTGTCTGTCGCCGCTAATACAATTGACCGGGCAGTTTTTAGCACAGAGTCCGCATTTCTTACATTTTTCAGGATCTATGGTGTAACTCACCAGTTTTGTGCAGACTCCTGCAAAACATTTTTTGTCCTTTATATGAGCAACATACTCATCCCTGAAATATCTGAGGGTCGTCAATATTGGGTTTGGAGCGGTTTGACCAAGTCCGCAGAGGGACATATCCTTGACCATCCTTGCCAGGTCTTCAAGGGTCTGAAGGTCTTCCATGGTTCCGTTGCCATCGGATATTTTGTTTAGAAGCAGGAGCATCTGTTTTGTACCTTCCCTGCAGGGAGAACATTTGCCGCAGGATTCCTTCTGTGTGAACTCGAGGAAGAACTTAGCGACATCTATCATGCAGTTGTCCTCATCCATTACCACAAGTCCGCCTGAGCCCATAATAGCCCCGACCTCGGCCAGAGATTCATAACTGACAGGAAGGTCAAGATGTTCCTCGGTAAGACAG
>Ga0209943_1000598_pt1 | contig 24657 bp, 22 predicted proteins | sample SalPonR1_B_D2_MG_FD_185698 | JGI IMG/M metagenome (GOLD analysis project Ga0209943, IMG submission 185698) | Salt pond soil microbial communities from South San Francisco under conditions of wetland restoration - Salt Pond MetaG R1_B_D2_MG... ... | reverse complement strand
GAGGGCGGCATCATCGGCGCGGCCATCGGCATGGCCGTGAACGGGCTGAAGCCGGTGGCCGAGATCCAGTTCGCCGACTACATCTACCCCGGTTTCGACCAGGTGGTGAGCGAACTCGCCCGCATCCGGTACCGGACCGGCGGCGACTTCGACGCGCCGGTGACCATCCGCACGCCCTGCGGCGGCGGCATCCGCGGCGGCCAGACCCACTCCCAGAGCCCGGAGGGCATCTTCACCCACGTGAGCGGCATCAAGACCGTGATGCCCTCGAATCCCTACGATGCGAAGGGCCTGCTGATCAGCGCCATCGAGTCGCCGGACCCCGTGGTGTTCTTCGAGCCGAAGCGCATCTACCACGGCCCCTTCGACGGCGACCCGGACAAGCCGGCGCTGTCCTGGTCCAATCACCCCAAGGGCGAGGTGCCCGAGGACTACTACACCGTGCCGCTGTCGAAGGCCGACATCGTGACGGCGGGCGAGGACCTGACCATCGTCACCTACGGCACCATCGTGCACGTGGCCCGGGCGGCGGCGGAGCTCGCCGGCGTGAACGCCGAGATCATCGACGTGCGCACGCTGATGCCGCTGGACATCGACACCATCGCCGAGTCGGTGTGCAGGACGGGACGCTGCCTGATCGCCCACGAGGCCACCCGCTTCAGCGGCTACGGGGCGGAGCTGACGGCCAGCATCCAGGAAGCCTGCTTCTACTACCTGGAGGCGCCCATCGAGCGGGTGACGGGCTGGGATACGCCCTACCCTCACGCTTTCGAATGGAAATACTTCCCCGGCCAGAAGCGCGTGGCCGCCGGTATCCGCAAGGTGATGGAGGCAGGATGAGCGAGTACATCTTCAAACTTCCCGACCTCGCGGAAGGCACCACGGAAGCCGAGATCGGCGAGTGGAACGTGAAGGTCGGCGACCAGGTGGCCGAGGACGACGTCGTCTGCACGATGATGACCGAGAAGGCCGCGGTGGAAGTCTCCTCGCCGGTCTCCGGCAAGGTGACCAAGGTGGCCGGCGAACCCGGCGACCTGGTGCAGGTAGGCACGCCGCTGATCGTCTTCGAGACGAAAGATGATGTAGGAGGGCCTTCAGGCCCGACCGACGACGAGGAGAAAGGAATCGGGGCTAAAGCCCCTCCTACCGGAGGTACTTCAGACCAGGCAAGGGAACCTGACGCCTCGCCGAAGCATGTAGGAGGGCCTTCAGGCCCGACCCAGCAACCCGGGTCACCCAAACCCGCCCGCAAGGGCAAGGTCATCACCTCCCCAGCCATCCGCCGCCGCGCGAAGGAAGCCGGCATCGACCTCACCGAGGTGGAGGGCTCCGGACCCCGCGGGCGCATCCTGCGCGAGGACTTCGACCGCCATCTCGAGCAGCGCTCGGCCGGTGCGCCCTCGGCACCGCCGCGCCGCGCCACCGGCGCCACCGAGGTGAAGATCATCGGGCTGCGCCGGGTCATCGCCGAGCGCATGGCGAAAGCCAAGCAGGAGATACCCCATTTTGCCTACGTGGAAGAGCTCGACGTCACCGAGCTCGAGGCCCTGCGCAAACACCTGAACGGCAAGAAGTCCGACCCGGCCGAGCGGCTCACGCTGCTGCCGTTCATCGGCCTGGCTCTGATCCGCGCGCTGGCCGACTTCCCCCAGTGCAACACCACCCACGATGCCGAGCGCAAGGTGCTGCTGCGCCACAACCCGGTGCATCTCGGCGTCGCCACCCAGACGGCCGACGGTCTGAAGGTGCCGGTCGTGCGCCACGCGGAGGCCCGCGACCTGGACGACCTCGCCGGCGAGATACGGCGGGTCACGGAGGCGGCCAGGGACAAGAGCGCGAAGCCGGACGAGCTGAAGGGCTCGACCATCACCGTCACCAGTCTCGGCAGGCTGGGCGGCATCGTCTCCACGCCGGTCATCAATCAGCCGGAAGTGGCCATCATCGGCGTGAACAAGGCGGTGCAGCGCCCGGTGATCGTCGACGGCCAGGTGACGGCGCGCCTGATGATGAACCTGTCGTCCTCCTTCGATCACCGCTTCGTGGACGGCTACGACGCGGCCGCCATGATCCAGCGCATGAAAGAGCTGCTGGAGCACCCGGCGACACTGTTCATCTGACGCTCGCCACCAGACCCGCGAGGCCCGGGGGTACCGTACCCGCGGTATCCGCCGCCCTTTCCGCTGCTCTTTCCGCTGCTCTTTCCGCTGCTCTTTCCGCGGCTCTTTCCGCGGCCGCCCGTTACTCGCCGGCCGCGAGGCCGCTCGCGAACAGCCGGGCGATCTCCTCGTCCGGATAGCCGAGTTCGCCGAGCACCTCGGCGGTGTGCTGTCCCTGCCGCGGCACGTCATGGTGCAGCCCGAAGCGCTCACCCGCCATCTCCAGTGGCAGGGCCGGCAGCTTCGCGGTCTCCCCGGCGTGCTCGCCGTCCGGCACGGTGACCTCCACCAGGCCCTCGCCGGCATTGAGGTGCGGGTCGTCGAACATCTCCTCCGGCTTCGCGATGGGCGCGAACGGCAGGCCCGTCTGCTCCAGCTTTTCCATCAACTCGGCCTTGGTGTAGCGGCGGAAAGTCTCCTTGATGACCGGGATGATGCGGTCGCGCTGCCGCACCCGGTCGCCGTTCGCCGCCAGGGTCTCGTCGTTCGCGAATTCCGTCAGGCCGAACGCCTCGCAGAACAGGCGCCACTGGGTGTCGCTCACGACGCCGACGAACACCTGCTCGTCATCGCCGGTATCGAACACCTCGTAAACCGCCCAGGCGGAGATGCGCGCCGGCATCGGCGCCGCCGGCGTGCCGGTAACCGCGTATTGGGCCATATGCTGGCCCACCAGGAACACCGTGTTCTCGAACAGCGAGCTGACCACCTTCTGGCCCTCGCCGGTGCGGCGACGCTGCTCCAGCGCGGCCAGCACGCCCATGGCGCCGAACATGCCGCCCTGCACGTCGATGACGCTCGCCCCGGCCCGCAGCGGGCGCCCCGGCGGTCCGGTCATATAGGCCAGCCCGCCCATCATCTGCGCCACCTCGTCCAGCGCCGTGCGGCGCTCGTAGGGCCCGGCCAGGAAGCCCTTCTCGGAGCAGTAGATCAGGCGGGGATTCAGCGCGTGCATCGCCTCCCAGCCGAAACCGAGTTTGTCCATGGCGCCCGGGCGGAAGTTCTCGACGAGCACGTCGGCCGACTCCGCCAGCTTCAGCGCCGCCGCCTGGCCCTCGGCGGACTTGAGGTCCAGGCAGATCGAGCGCTTGTTGCGGTTGTACATCGGGAAGTAGCCAGCACCGGAGCCGAGCAGCCGCCGGGTGTTATCGCCTTTCACCGGCTCGATCTTGATGACGTCGGCGCCCATGTCGGCCAGCAGCAGCCCGCAGGCAGGCCCCATCACCATGTGGGTGAACTCGACCACCCGGATGCCGGCCAGCGGCAGGTCTTCTCGGTTACGCGTCATCGTCGTCCTCTGGCGGGTGTAGGAGGGCCTTCAGGCCCGACCCGATCGAAGCATGCAGGAGCGGCTTTAGCCCCGATTCAGCCATTCCACAGTCGGGCCTGAAGGCCCTCCTACGGGTTGGGCAAGGTAGCGTAGGATAGTATGGTTGTCATCCGCACATCAGCCGAGAGCGAGAGCTTATGAGCGCGCATACCACCCGCATCCTGGTCAGCGAGGTCGGCCCTCGGGACGGCCTGCAGAGCATCGATTCCATCATGCCCACCGAGGCGAAGAAGGCCTGGATCGCCGCCGAGGCGGAAGCCGGCGTGCGCGAGATCGAGGTGGGCTCGTTCGTGCCGCCGAAGCTCCTGCCCCAGTTGGCCGATACGGCGGAGATCGTCCGCTACGCGCGCACCCTGCCCGGCCTCACCGTGGCCGCCCTGGTGCCGAACCTTCGGGGCGCGCAGGACGCCGTGGCCGCCGGCGCCCACAAGATTACGCTGCCGCTGTCGGTCAGCGAGACCCACAGCAAGGCGAACCTGCGCAAGACCCACGCCGAGGTGCTGGAAGAGGTGCGCGCCATCGCCCAGCTGCTGGGCACGCTGCCGGCCGACGAGCGACCGGAGTTCGAGGGCGGGCTGTCCACGGCGTTCGGCTGCACGCTCGAGGGACCGGTGGACGAACGCAGGGTCGTCGAACTCGCCGTCAGGCTGATGGAACTCGGCTGCGACGAGGTAGGCCTGTCCGACACCACCGGCTATGCGAACCCGGCCCAGCTGCAGCGACTGGTGAAGCTGGTGCGCGCCGAGGTGGGGGACGACGCGCTCACCGGCGTTCACCTGCACAATACCCGCGGACTGGGTCTGGCGAATGCACTGGCGGCGCTGGACGCCGGCATCACCACGCTCGATGCCTCCCTCGGCGGCATCGGCGGCTGCCCGTTCGCGCCGGGCGCCAGCGGCAATATCGTCACCGAGGACCTGGTGTTCATGCTCGACAGCATGGGCTGCGACACCGGCATCGACGTCGAGAAGCTGCTGAGAGTGCGCGACATCGTGCGCGACGCCCTGCCGGACGAGGAACTCTACGGCTTCACCCCCGACGCCGGATTGCCGAAGGGCTACCGCGGGCCGTGGGGCCTGCCCTCCGCCGCATGAACGAGAAAACCGAAAAGAAAGAGGCCGAAGAGCGGCAACGCCTGCGCTCGCCGCTCATCTACGAGATCGTCCGCCGCGAGGGCATCGAGGAGCTTCGCCGACCCACCGCCTCCCTCTGGTGGTCCGGGCTCGCGGCCGGCGTCGGCATTTCCGCGTCGCTCCTCGGCACGGGTCTGCTCTTCCACTATCTTCCCGCCGCCGACTGGGCACCGGCCGTGAGCAGTTTCGGTTACTGTCTGGGCTTCCTCATCGTCGTCCTCGGTCGTCTGCAGCTGTTCACGGAGCAGACGGTCACGGCGGTGCTGCCGCTGCTGAAGAACCCGAAACGGGAGAACTGGGTCGCGCTCGGCCGGCTGTGGGGCGTCGTCCTGATCGCAAACCTGGCAGGCACTTTCCTGACCGCGCTCTTCATCGTGGCCGCGGGGCCGGTCCATCCGGAGCACTTTCAGGCCATGCTCGAGGTCAGCCGGAAATTCGCCCTGATGGCTCCGGGAGAGGCGATCGGTCTCGGCATCCCCGCCGGCTTCCTCGTGGCCGCCATGGTGTGGATGATCCCCAACGCCAAGGGCAGCGAGTTCTGGGTGGTGATCGCGATGACCTACCTCATCGCGCTGGGCGGCTTCGCCCACGTCATCGTCGGCTCCTCCGAGGTCTTCCTGCTTCAGCTCGCGGGCGAACTCGGGATCGTCGAGGGCGTCTTCGGCCTGATCCTGCCGAGCCTGCTCGGCAACCTCATCGGTGGCACCGGACTCTTCGCGCTGCTCGCCTACGGCCAGGTGCAGGAGGAGTTCTGAATGGCCGTCCGGCCGATCCTCCGCCTGGGCGATCCCCGGCTGCGCCAGGTCTCCCGGCCGGTCGAGGGCTTCGACACGCCGGAGCTGCACGACCTGATCGCAGACATGTTCGACACCATGGCCGACGCCGACGGCGCCGGGCTCGCCGCGCCCCAGATCGCCGTACCGCTGCGGGTCATGATCTTCGGCGTGGAATCGAACCCGCGCTACCCGGATGCCGAGCCGGTGCCGACCACCGTGCTCGTGAACGCCTCCTACGAGATACTGGACGAGGCTCAGGTGAGCGGCTGGGAAGGCTGTCTGTCCGTGCCCGGCCTGCGCGGCTGGGTGCCCCGCTATCGGCGTATCCGTTATCGAGGCTTCGACCCGTACGGCGAGCCTGTCGAATGCGAGGCGGACGGATTCCACGCCGTGGTCTTCCAGCACGAATACGACCACCTCGACGGCGTCCTGTACCCGGACCGCATCGTCGAGAAGGAAAAATTCGGGTTCGAGCGCGAGCTGATCGAGGCCGGCGTCTTCGACTAGCGGCGGAAGTGGATGGTGGTGATGGGTGGATTTGAACCACCGACCTCAGCATTATGAGTGCCGCGCTCTGACCAACTGAGCTACATCACCACGGCAGGGGACCCCCGGTTCGGGGGGCGTGAATTGTCGGCCGCGGGGACCGCGGAGTCAAGCGCCGCTGCCGGGTCACCGCTACCGGTATAATCCCGGACCTTCTTCGCCCCAGGCCGCCTCCCCGATGTTCGAGAACGCCGAGATACCGCTGGAATCCCTGCCCTCCGTGGAGGAGGTCAGCTGGCAACCTATCGCCCGCAGCTACCTGGCGGAACTCATCGCCGGGCACGTCGTCGGCCTCTGCATCGCGCTGCTCGTGGCGTTCGGCGGCACGGCCCTCGGCATCATCAACGCGCCCGGCTCCGTGCCGAAAGGCGTCGCGCTCTATGCCGCCGTCCATCTGCTCGTGGTCGCCGTCTGGTCGCCGCTGTCGGTCCGGCACCGGGGCTATGCGTTGCGCGAGCACGACCTCCTGTACCGGGTCGGCGTGCTGCGCCGCAAGCTCATTGCGATCCCGTTCAACCGCATCCAGCACGTCGAGACCACCAGCGGCGTCACCGAGCGTCTGTTCGGCCTGGCCACGCTCGTGGTCTACACCGCCGGCGGCAGCGGCGGCGATCTGAAGATCCGCGGGCTGGAAACCGACCAGGCACACAGGCTGCGGGAACACGTCCTGCGCCGTGCCGGGCAGGCCGATGAGTCCGGCTGAAGCACACGGCTGGCAGCGGGCCTCGCCACTGTCGGTGCTGTTCTACGTCGGCCAGATACTGCGCGGCGTAGCCCGCAACCTGTTCCAGGCCGTCGTGCCCGCCACCGCGGTGGTGATCAGCACCGGCTGGACCACCCGGGACCGGCTCTACGGTCTGGCCGGCGCCCTCCTCGTCGCGCTGATCCTGGTGGCAGTCGGGCGCTGGCTGCGATTCCGTTTCCGCATCGACGAAGAAGGCATCCGCATCCGCCAGGGCATCTTCCAGCGCGAGGAACTGGATATCGGCTACGACCGCATCCAGGGCATCAACACCACCCAGAACCCGATCTACCGGCTGTTCGGTCTGGTGGACCTGAAGCTCGATACCGCAGGCTCCGCGACGGCCGAGGGCCACCTGCCGGCCATCCCGGCCGACCTGAGCGAGCGATTGCGGGGACGCATTCGGCGCCGCAAGGACGACAGCGCGGATGGAGTGGCCGGCACGGAGGAAGCGGACTCGGACGAAGGGGAGACTCTGCTGGCGCTGTCCCCCGGCGACATGGTCCGGATCGGCCTCACGAGCAACGGAGCGCTGATCCTGCTCGCCGTGCTGGCGCCTCTCGCCGATGAACTCGGCGAACGCGCCGGTCCCTGGCTCGAGCGCACGTTCGGACCCGTCGCCGACACGCTGCAGGACCTGTCCGCCGGTGCAGCAGCTTTCGTGGCCGTGGCCAGCATCCTGGTCGCTGCCATGGTTCTGATGGGCATCTCGGTTCTGGGCGCCTTCCTGCGCCATCACGGCTACACGCTCGGCACCGACGGCGAGGTCATACGCTCACGCGGCGGGCTGCTCACTACCCACGAGCACTCGATGGGGCTCGGCAAGCTGCAGGTGCTGCGCATCCACCAGGGGCCGCTGCTGCAGCTGTTCGGCGCCTTCCGCCTGGTCGCCAAGCAGGCCGCCAGCCACGCCGTCAACACCGGCAAGAGCTTCCTGATCCCGCTGGCACCGCCGTCGTTCGTCGAGCGCGCGCCGGCCGTGTTCTTCGACGACGAGGGCCGAGAGCTCGACCTGCGCATGGACGGGAACGGCTTCCACCCGATCTCCCGACGCTACGTCCGCTCGCGGACGTTGCTGTTCGGCGGCTTCGGCGCCGTGGCCGGACTGCTGCTGCTCGCCATCAACGTCCCCTGGTCCGTCGCCGCCGTCATGGCCCTGCTCGTGCCGACGGCCGCCTGGCCCTTCATTCGACGTCGATACGCGCGCTGGGGCCTCGCGCTCACCGCGGATGCCGCTGTTGTACGCCAGGGCTTGATCGGCTCTACGCTGCAGGCGTTCCTGTTGCGCAAGGTGCAGCGGGTGGACGTGGTGCAGTCTCCGTTCCAGCGCCGCCACGGCCTGGTCACGCTGCAGTTCGTCCTGGCCGCGGAGACGGTGACCGTGCCATGGATCGACGAGACCGTGGCGCTGCGCCTCTGCGATCGGGTGCTCTACCGGGTGGAATCCAGCCGCCTGGCCTGGTTGTAGGAGGGCCTTCAGGCCCGACCCGCCTGCCGCTGGACCATGACCGGCTTCCGCTGCCGACGGAATTCCGGGCAGCCCGCCTGGTCAGAACAGGGACGCCATCGACCGGCGTCCGAAATACGCAGAGAGGTTCGTGATGCGAGAACGATCGGGTAACCCAGCAGCACCAATCCTGGCCATGACCATCCTGGCGCTCTCCTGCGGCGCGCAGGCGGATCCGCCGGACGAGCACAAGGCGGCGGCGACGACGGAAGACGCTGAGCGTCCGGCGTCGGACCCCACAGGAGTCTGGCTGTCCGCCGACAGCGAGACGACACGGACACTGACCCTGGACGGCGGTCGGCTGGAAGGGAGCTGGGGGCGCGATTCCGAAGACGGACGCTACCCCACGGGCCGGTACCGGCTTACCCGCATCGATGCGGAATCCTACCGCGGCACCGCCAGCGCGAATTGGCGATGCTGGTACTACAGCCAGGGCTACCGGCGGGAGAACGATTGCGCGGCGGAATATCCCATCGAACTCAGGCTGACCGGCGCCGACCGGATCGAGGGACGCCTTTTCATGCCGAGCCTCGACGCCCAGCTCACCGATGAACAGCGTGCCAGAGACTGCGATGCCTGCGGCGAAAACAGAGAGAGCGTCTGGCAGAGTTTCCTGTGGGTCCGCGAAGAAAACTAGAACACCGTGATGCGACGGGGCCGCGCCGCCTGGTCGCCGTGACAATGGCGGTCGCGGCCACGCTCGTATTCGCCTTCTGCGCATCGCCCGCCTCGGCCGCCGACCTGGAGTTCCACTTCGCGGACCGCTTCGACGCCGCCGAACGCGCGAAACTCACCGCCTGGGTCGGCAGGGTCGCCGACGCCACCGAGGAACTCGTGGGACCATTCGGCTTCCCGATCCACGTCCACTTCGAACGCACCCGCTCGTCCCAGCCGGTACCCTGGGCGCGGACGCTGAGGGGCCCTCGCCAGGGCATCCGCTTCTACGTCGACCCCAGCCACCCGGCCGAGGCATTTCTGGGCGACTGGACGGCCCCGCACGAATTCAGCCACCTGCTGTTGCCCTATCTCGGCAGCCGGCATGCCTGGTTCGCGGAAGGCTTCGCCAGCTTCATGCAATACCAGGTGATGCACGTGATGGGAGTGCTGGACGCGGCAGACGCCGCGCGGCGCTACCGCGAACGGCTGCAGCGCGCGGAGCGGGCTTACACACGGCATGGCGAGACCTTCGTCGCCGCGGCTCCCCGGCTGCGCGCCGAGCGCAAGTACCCCACCCTGTACTGGGGCGGGGCGGTGTTCTTCTTCCGCCTGGACGCGCGGCTGCGCGCCGACGCGGACCTGGGCCTGCTCGAACTGCTGAGGGAATACGTGGCCTGCTGCCGCCGCAACCGCGCCGATCTGACGGCACTCATGCGCGATTTCGACCGACTGCTGGGCGCGAATCAGTGCGCGGACGAACTCGCCGCTTTCGCCGCGGAGCGTGGCTTTCCGGATTACGACGATCTGGAGCCTGGAATACTGGGTTCACTCTCCGAAAGGTGAGAACCCACGGCCTGCGCTACTCGACGGAACACGCCTCGAGATGGGTTTCGTGGGCGGACTCCGGGTCGGCCTCATAGCCCGCGATGATCCGCTCCAGCGCCGCCCGGTCCGGCCGGATGGCGATGATCCGGCTGTCTTTGGCCCGGAACAGGCCCGGCGTCATCCCGACGTTGATGCCGAGCAGCTTGCCCTCTGCATCCACCAGCGCACCGCCGCTGTCGCCATCTCGCGCCGGCGCCGTGTGAACGATACGAGTAAACGGCAGTGCTTCCCCTGATTCCACATCGATATCGACGATGGTCCCCTCTGCCGGGCTGATCGTCCGCACGCCCCCCAGATAGACGGTCTGTCCGACAGATAAATCCTCTGACCACGCGAAAGGCATCATCTCGATCCCCTCGACCTTCACGAGAGCAACATCGAACTCTGGCTCACACCAAACCCAGACCGGGTGCCCGAATCGCTTGTCGCCCGGCTCACGCGGCAGCACCGCGGCGAGTCGCTCCCTGCCGGCGGGAAGCTGATAGCGGCTTCCCTGATGAATCGACGTCAGGGCATAGCCGTCTTGAGAAACAGGTGTGGCGGAGAACCAAAGGTGGCGGAATTCTTCGCTTCCCCCGCCGGCGAAAATCGTTGTGACTCCGGCGTCGTCGGTCTCGATCTCCGCCACCTCGATGCCGATGACGATATCCCGCAGCCGGCGGTCGAAGAACTTGCGACCCGACTGGCCGCTGCCGACGGGTATGTCTCCTTCGTAGGGATTGGCTTCACGGTGATCCGCGGCGCGCTGGTAGACCCAGGACGAGCACCCCGCGATCGACAGGCAGGCAACGACGCCGAGCAGCGTTGCCTGCTGTCGACCCATGATCGATCAGACGTTGAACCGGAAGTGCATCACGTCGCCTTCCTTGACGACGTAATCCTTGCCTTCCAGGCGGAGTTTGCCGGCCTCCCGGGCGCCCGCTTCGCCGTTCTTGGCGACGTAGTCGTCGTAGGCGATGACCTCCGCGCGGATGAAACCCTTCTCGAAGTCGGTGTGGATCTCGCCGGCGGCCTGGGGCGCGGTTGCACCGACCCGTGTCGTCCACGCTCGCACCTCTTTCGGCCCGGCGGTGAAGAAGGTCTGCAGGCCCAGCAGCCGGTAGCCGGCGCGGATCACCCGGTTCAGTCCGGGCTCCTCCAGGCCGAGGTCGGCGAGGAACTCCGCCTTCTCGTCCTCGTCGAGCTGGGCGATCTCCGCCTCGATGGCCGCGCACACCGCCACCACCTCGGCATCCTCGGAGGCGCAGGCCGAGGTCGGCGAGGAACTCCGCCTTCTCGTCCTCGTCGAGCTGGGCGATCTCCGCCTCGATGGCCGCGCACACCGCCACCACCTCGGCATCCTCGGAGGCGGCCAGTTCCCTGAGCGCGTCCAGATAGGGATTGTTCTCGAAGCCGTCTTCGTTGACGTTGGCGATGTACAGCACGGGCTTGCGCGTCAGCAGGAACAGCTCCCGCAGGTCTGCGCTCTCGTTGTCGTCCAGATCGAGGGTGCGCACGGGAGCGCCGGTATCCAGGTGCGCCTTCACCCGCTTGAGCAGGTCACGCCAGGCCACAGCCTTCTTCTCATTGGTCTTGGCCGCGCGCTCGGCCTTGTCCAGCGCCTTCTCCACCGACTCCAGGTCCGCGAGCGCCAGCTCGGTGTTGATGACCTCGGCATCGCCCACCGGGTCCACCCGGCCCGCCACGTGGGTGACGTCGTCGTTTTCGAAGCAGCGCACCACATGGGCGATGGCGTGGGTCTCGCGGATGTTGGCCAGGAACTTGTTGCCGAGACCCTCGCCCTTCGAGGCGCCCGCCACCAGGCCGGCGATGTCGACGAACTCCATGGTGGTGGGGATCACCTTCTCGGGCTTCACAATCGCCGCCAGCCGCTCCAGCCGGGAATCCGGCACGGGCACCACGCCCACGTTGGGGTCGATGGTGCAGAAGGGGTAGTTCTCCGCCGCGATCTCCGCCGCGGTGAGTGCATTGAATAGCGTGGATTTGCCCACGTTGGGCAGTCCCACGATGCCGCATCTGATTGCCATGGTCCGGGTCCGTGCGCCCGCGCCGGCAGCGGGGCTCTGTATAATTGAAGGGATCCCAAGAAATTCAAGGGGCGTCCGACAGGGCGCGTATCCTAACAAGAATGCCCGGCCCGCATAAGCCACCGAATCCCTCCCGGAGTACCCATGGTCAAGCTCTATCAGTTCGAGGTCTCGCCGTTCTGCGAGAAGGTCAAACGGGTGATGAACCTGAAGAAGGTCTCCTACGAGATCGTCGAGGTGCCGATGCTCGCGTTCCTGCGCGGCAAGGCGAAAGCGGTGTCGCCCACCAACAAGCTGCCGGCCATCGAGGACGGCGGCGTGCGCCTGGCAGACTCCACCGACATCGTCGAGTACCTGGAGGAGAAGTACCCGGAGCCGCACGTCTATCCCATCGTTCCGGCCGAGGTGGCCATGTGCCACGTGCTGGAGGACTGGGCGGACGAGTCCCTGTACTTCTACGAGTTCTACCTGCGCTTCGCGGTGCCGGAGAACGCCCGGCGCTGGGCGCCGGAACTGCTGAAATACGACCCCGAGTGGTTTCAGAAACTGGGGCCCAGGATCATCCCGCGCGCTGCCCTGAAGGCGACCCGGGCCCAGGGCATCGGCCGCAAGTCGCCGGAGACCATCGCCAGGGATCTCAATCGCCACGTCGACGCCATCGACGGGCTGCTCGGCGACCGGAAGTGGCTGGTGGGCAAGTCCCTCAGCATCGCGGACATCTCGGTGTTCGTGATGCTGCGCTGCCTCGCGGGCGTGCCCGAGGGCGAGGCTGCGCTGGCGCGGAAGAAGGACGTGCGACGCTGGATGCAGCGGGTGGACGAGGCCACCATGGCGCCGGTGCTCTAGACCACGGAGGAAGACCATGTTCAGAGACGACCTGCTGAAGGGCAAGCGCATACTGGTGACCGGCGGCGGCACCGGACTCGGCAAGGTGATGACCGAGCAGTATCTCCGGCTCGGCGCCGAACTCTACATCTGCGGCCGGCGCCAGTCCGTGCTGGACGAGACGGCCGGGGAACTGACCGACAAGCACGGCGGGCGGGTGAACACCCGCACGCTGGACATCCGCAACGCCCAGGCGGTGGACGAGGTGCTCGACGGCATCTTCGCCGAGGGTCCGCTGGACGGCCTGGTGAACAACGCCGCCGGCAACTTCGTCAGCCCGACCAAGGATCTTTCGCCGCGGGGGTTCGACGCCATCGCCAGTATCGTTTTCCACGGCACCTTCTACGTGACCCATGCGGTGGGGCGGCGCTGGATCGAGCAGGGCCACAGGGGCAGCGTCATCTCCATCACCACCACCTGGGTGCGCAACGGCTCGGCCTTCGTGGTGCCCTCGGCCATGTCGAAGTCTGGCATCGATGCCATGACCAAGTCGCTCGCGACGGAGTGGGGCCGCTACGGCATTCGCCTGAACTGCATCGCGCCGGGGCCCTTTCCGACCAAGGGCGCCTGGGAGCGGCTGAACCCGGGTTCGAAGGCGGCGGAGAAGCAGGCCTCGATGGAGCAGTCCAACCCCTGGGGACGCTACGGGGAGATGCCGGAGCTGGCCAACCTCGCCACGTTCCTGATGGCCGACGGCTGCGACTACCTCACCGGCGAGACCATCGCCATCGACGGCGCCCAGGGGCTCGCTACCGGCGGCAACTTCTACTCCCAGCTGATCGACGTCACCGACGACGAATGGGACGAGATGCGCGAGGAGATCCGCAAGGCGAACGAGCGGGACAAGGCCGCGCGGAATGGGTAATCCGCCGATCCAGCAGTTCTGCGCTCTGCTCGCCACGGTCTGTCTGCTGCCGGCGCTCGCAACGGCGGCAGGTGGCGGCGCCTTCTCCTGGAAGGCGGTCGAAGCGATCCCCTCACCCGCGGGTCCCGACAGCGGCCAGCCTCACCTCGCCGCGGCGCCGGACGGCACAGTGGTGCTGAGCTGGCTCGCGCCTGCCGGCGACGGTCACGCGCTGCGCTACTCCCGGCTGGACGGCGAGAGCTGGAGCGAACCCGTGGAGATCGCCCGGGGCGACGATTGGTTCGTGAACTGGGCCGACTTCCCCTCCGTCGTACCCGTCACGGACACCGTGTGGGCGGCCCACTGGCTCGCGAAATCCGCCGACTCCACCTATGCGTACGACGTGATGCTGATGGTGTCCGACGATGCCGGCGAAAGCTGGTCGGAACCCTTCAGGCCGCACACGGACGGCACTCCCACCGAGCACGGCTTCGTGACCCTGTTTCCCTGGCAGGATGCCGTCGGCGTCGTCTGGCTGGACGGACGCAACATGACCGGCAGCCACGGCGACCATGGCGGCGGCGGCATGACGCTGCGCTCGGCACTGGTGTCGCCCGAGGGCGAGCTGCTCGACGGGCAACTGGTGGACGGGCTGGTCTGCGACTGCTGCCAGACCGATGCGGTGGTGACCGAAGACGGCCCACTGGTCGTCTACCGCAATCGCACCGAAGACGAGATCCGCGACATCCAGGCGGTCCGCGCCGACGGCGACGGCTGGAGCGAGCCGATGTCGGTCCATGACGACGGCTGGAAGATCGCCGGCTGCCCGGTCAACGGTCCCGCCATATCCACTGACGGTCGGCAGATCGACGTCGCCTGGTACACGGCAGCCGACGAGCCGGCGGTCCGATTCGCTCGCTCCCACGATGGCGGTGAAACGTACTCCGAACCGCTGCACGTCGATCTCGCGCCCCGCCCGACCTGGGGCCGCGTCGATGTGGTGACGCTGGAGGATGGCAGCTCGGTCGTGAGCTATGTCGATCACACAGCTCCCGGCCGAGGGCATGTGATGCTGCGTGAGATCACCGCCGCGGGTGAACTCGCGCCAGACGCGAGTTTTCTCTCCGGAGACGAACCCGCGCGACAAGTCGGCTTTCCCCAGATAGCGCGTGACGACAACGACCTGATCGTGGCATGGACGTCTGCGGAAGGCGAGAACTCACACCGCGTCCGCACCATCCGCGTGACCCCGAACAGGTAGGAGGGCCTTCAGGCCCGAATCGCCAAGACAATCGGGCCTGAAGGCCCTCCTACGAGGGCGTCGTCTTCTTCTTGCGCTTCGCCTTTTTCTTCTTCGGCGCCGGCGGTGCCTCCGCCGCCGCTTTCAGCTCGCCCAGCGACTGGCGCAGGCATTCTACGAAGAAATCGATGTCCGGCAGGATGTGGCGGGTGGAGGTCACGTTGAACGTGATCTCGCCGTTGTAGCTGGGCGTGCCGATGAACAGCCCCATGCCGTCCGCCAGCGGCGCCATGCCGAACGAGTGCAGGTTCAGCGCGCCGGCCATGTACAGCGGCTGCTGCGGGCCCGGCACGTTGGAGATGAACAGGTTGCAGACCCGCTGCGCGGCACCGGCACGCAGCACCAGGCGCCCGGCCAGCGCCTGGGTGGCGGCCGGGATGTGCCGGGAGATATCGGTCATCAGGCGGGCCGAGACCCCGGACTTGGCCTCCTTGCTCTGCCGCGTGCCCGCCGTGATGGCGGCGAGACGGGCCAGCGGGTCGGCCACGTGAGTGTGCAGGCTCGCGGTCATCGCCGTGATCCTGTTGCCGGAGGCTTCCACGTCCACGCCCGTGCTCTTGCCCGGGCGGGCATTGATGGGCACCCAGGCCACCAGCGGGTCCTCGGGCAGCTCGCCGTGGTGCTCCAGGTAGCGGCGCAGGCCGCCGGCGCAGACGGCCATCACCACGTCGTTGATGGTGGCGTTCTCCACGGCCTTGCGGATCTGCTTGAGGTCGTCGAGCGCGAAGATGGCGGCATCGAACATCTTGTGCGGGCCCACCGGCACGTTGAAGCGGGTGAACGGCACGCGCTTGCTCTTTCCGTCGTCGCGGCGCAGCGCCTTCTGCGCCAACCCGGCCAGCGCCGGGACGGATCGCACCACCGCGTTGGCCAGCTGGAACGGCTCGCGCACGTTATTCACCACGGCGCGACCGACCATCTCCCGCGGCGTGGGCTCCGCCGCCGGCTCCTCTTCCCGCTTTGGCACCACCAACGCGGGCGTTCCCAGCGCATCCACATCGGACATGGCGGCGTAGAAGCGGATGACGGCGGCGCCGTCGACGGCCGTGTGATGCAGCTTCGTGGCCACGGCATAGGCGCCCTCGGGGAAGCCCTCGATGCGGTCGAGGCCCTCGATCACGTACATCTCCCAGGGCGGGCGCTGCATGGCCAGAGGGCGGGAGTGATAGCGGGCCACGTGGATGCAGAACTGGCGCCAGTCCCCCGGCTCGGGCAGCCGGCCGTGGGTGATGTGATATTCGACGTCGAAGTACTCGTCGTCCGCCCAGTAGGGAAAATCGAGGTCGAGCGGCACGCGCACCAACCGCCGCCGGAAAATGGGCGAGGTGTGCAGCCGGCTCTCCACGTGGGCGATGATGTCCTTGAAGCGCACCTTGCCGCCGGGCGCGGTCGAGGGGTCGAAGACGTGCACGCCCGTGACGTGGGTGAAGTTGTTCGCCGATTCCATGTAAAGGAACTGGGCGTCCTGGGGACTGAGCTGGTGCATGATCGCTACCTGGCGGCTGTGCGGGAATATTCCGCAGTTTACCGCTAAGGGGCGCCCATGGCAGCGGGGGGCGGCGCCCGGAGGGCCTGCGGGCCTGCATGCGGGCCCGATCTGCGGTAACTTTAGGGGTTCGGGCCGGCACCCGGCACCGGACAGGACACACAGAGGTAGATGCCATGAGCAGCGGAGCAGCAGCGGTCACGTCGACCCGCAAACCCACACGCAAACCAATTCGCACCGGCCAGGAATACATCGACAGCCTGCGCGGCCGGAACCTGAAGGTCTGGCTGTTCGGCGAGCTGGTGGAGGAGCCCGTCGACCACCCGATCATCCGGCCCTCCGTCAATGCCGTGGCCCGCACTTACGACCTGGCCGTCGAGAATCCTGAGCTGGCCACCGCCCTCTCGCCCTTCACCGGCGAGCGGGTGAACCGCTTCCTGCACGTGGCGCAATCGGCCGAAGACGTGGTGATGCAGAACAAGATGCAGCGCCGCCTCGGCCAGCTGACCGGCACCTGCTTCCAGCGCTGCGTTGGCATGGATGCACTGAACTCCCTGCACTCGGTGACGTGGTGATGCAGAACAAGATGCAGCGCCGCCTCGGCCAGCTGACCGGCACCTGCTTCCAGCGCTGCGTTGGCATGGATGCACTGAACTCCCTGCACTCGGTCACCTACGAGATCGACGAGAAGCACGGCACCGACTACCACGCCCGCTTCACCGGGTTCGTGGCCGAGGCCCAGCGCGACGGCGTCGTGATCGGCGGCGCCATGACCGACGTGAAGGGCGACCGCAGCCTGCCGCCTCACAAGCAGGCAGACCCGGATCTCTTCCGTGATCGGCGGCGCCATGACCGACGTGAAGGGCGACCGCAGCCTGCCGCCTCACAAGCAGGCAGACCCGGATCTCTTCGTCCACGTCACGAAACGCAACGACGAGGGCGTCTGGATCACCGGCGCGAAGGCCCATCAGACCGGCTGCCTGAACTCCCACTGGCTGATCGTGATGCCCACCATGCGCCTCGGCGAAGGCGACGAGGATTACGCCATCGTCGGCGCCATCCCGGTGGAGGCCGAGGGCATCACCTACATCTACGGCCGCCAGTCCTGCGACACCCGCGCCATGGAAGGCGGCGACATCGACACCGGCAACAACGAGTACGGCGGCCAGGAGGCGATGGTCATCTTCGACGACGTCTTCATCCCCTGGGACCGCGTGTTCATGCACGGCGAGTACGAGTACGCGGCGATGCTGGTGGAGCGCTTCACCTGCTATCACCGCAGGAGCTACGTCTGCAAGTCCGGCGTGGGCGACGTACTGATCGGTGCGGCAGCCACGGTGGCCGAGTACAACGGCGCGGACAAGGCCTCCCACATCAAGGACAAGCTCACCGAGATGACCCATCTCAACGAGACCATCTACTCGACGGGCATCGCCGCGAGCTACCAGTCTCACGAGCTGAAATCCGGCGCCTGGATCTGCGACGACATGATCGCCAACGTCTGCAAGCATCACGTGACGAAGATGCCCTACGAGATCGGCCGTCTGGCCCAGGACCTCGCCGGCGGGCTCGTGGTGACCCTGCCCTCCCAGAAGGACTTCGAGAGCCCGGAGATCGGCGGTCTGCTGGAGAAGTACCTCAAGGGCCGCGCGGACATCCCCACCGAGAACCGCATGCGCATCCTGCGTCTGATCGAGAACATGACCATGGGGCGCAATGCCGTCGGTTATCTCACCGAGTCCATGCACGGCGCCGGCTCGCCCCAGGCCCAGCGCATCCAGATTGCAAGGGCCTCCCAGATGGACTTCAGGAAGGCACTGGCCAAGGAACTCGCCGGCATCGAGGAGACGGACCGCGAGGAGATCCTGGAGACGTTCACAGACTACTTCGCGCGGGTATTCACGACGGCGGAACCGAAGGCAAAGGCGTAGCGCCGGCACGGCCGGCCGCACCCTATGTCCGAAGAGCGCACGCCCATACGCAAGCGCGAATCAGAGGACAACGGCAGCGAGCCGATCGCCTCCATCGAGGAGTCCGGCACCGGCACTGCCGACCAGCCCGACATCGTGGCCGCCACGGCGCGCTGGCTGGTCCCGCTGATCCGCCCGGCCGTGCTGGTGCTGCTGGCCGGCCTCGGCGCCGGACTCTGGGTCTCCGCCAACGTCGACCGACAGTGGGTCGAGCAGAAAGTCACCTATAACGTCTACGAGAACGACGCCGGCCGGCTGGTGTACGTGGAGCGCGGCCGGGAGAAGCCGGTGCTCGACGTCGTGCCGTACGCCGAATCGCCGTTGCGGCAGGCGGCGCTGGACGAACTGGAGGGCCAGCCGCCGCTGGAGGAGCAGTGGGTCGTCGAGACCGTACCCGCCGACGACGGCAGCGAACGGCGCTACTCCCTGCTGGAACCCACCTACCACTTCGGCCCCTGGTCGCTGCTGCCGGCGGCAATTGCCATCGCGCTGTGTCTGCTGACCCGGGAGGCGCTGACAGCCCTTTTTGCCGGCGTCGTCACGGGCGCCTTCATGCTGGGGCAGTTCGACATCACCAACGCCGTGCTGCTGCCGAGCCTCGCCAGCGAGAGCGCCGCCGCCATCCTGCTGCTGTATCTCTGGCTGGTCGGCGGGCTCATGGGCATCTGGTCGCGTACCGGCGCGGCGCAGGCCTTCGCGGAATTCATGACTACGCACTTCGTGAAGGGTCCGCGCTCCGCCAAGCTCGTCTCCTGGCTCATGGGCGTCATCTTCTTCCAGGGCGGCACCATCAGCGTGGTGCTGGTCGGCACCATTGTTAAACCGGTAGCGGACAAGGAGCGCGTCAGCCACGAGGAACTGGCCTACATCGTCGACTCCACGGCCTCGCCCATCGCCTCTGTGCTTGCGTTCAATGCATGGCCCACCTACGTGCAGGCGTTCATCTTCATCCCCGGCGTCGCCTTCCTGGCCACCGAGGAGGAGCGCGTGCGCTTCTTCTTCCAGAGCGTGCCGTTCAGCTTCTACGGCATCCTGGCGGTGGTGGGTACGCTGCTCCTCAGCCTCGGCATAACTCGTTTCGCCGGTCCGGGCATACGAGCCGCCCGCAAACGCGCCCGTGAAACCGGCGAGCTGGACGCCCCCGGCGCCATCCCCATGAGCGCGAAGGAACTGCACGCGAGCCACGTGCCGGCCGGCTACCGGCCCCAGGTGGCCGAGTTCTTCGTGCCGCTGGCCGTCCTGATCGCCATCGCCGTGGGGACGTTCGTGGCCATGGGCACACCGCGGGTGAACTGGGCCTTCGGCGCGGCACTGCTGCTGTCGATCCTGGTCGCACTATTCAAGGGCATGCACCTCGGCCAGGTCATCGAAGGCATCGGCGACGGCCTGAAGGGCGTGGTACTCGCCTCGGTGATCCTCATGCTGGCGGTCACCATCGGCGGCATCAGCCAGGAGATCGGCGCCGGCACCTACCTGGTGCAACAGCTCGGCGAGCGCATCCCGTACTGGGCGCTGCCGGTGGCGCTGCAGCTCATGACCATGATCATCGCTTTCTCCACCGGCACGAGCTGGGGCACCTACGCCATCGCATTCCCGCTGGCTATGCCGCTGGCGTGGACCGTGGGCCAGGTGCAGGGCGTCGCGAACCCGGAGATCTACCTCTCCATCTGCTTCGCCACGGTGCTGAATGGCAGCGTCTACGGCGACCAGTGCTCGCCGATCTCCGACACCACCATCCTCTCCGCCATGACCACCGGCTGCGACCTCATGGACCACGTGAAGACCCAGATCGTGCCGGCCAGCTACGCGGCCGGGCTGGCCGGCATGCTCTGGACCATGGCCGCCTACGCCGTCGCCTGACCTGATGATCGATCACGACGGGCACAAACAGAAGACGGGGAAATGAAGCGCTATTCGTTGACCTGGTGGCTCGTCATACTGCCTACCTCGGTAACTGTCGGCGGCACTTCGATTCTCCTCAGCAGCGTGTTCACAGACTGGAGCATCTTCACGCGCTTCGCCGCCGCCGTATTTGCAACGGCCCTCGCGGACCTGGCGATAGCTGCGTGGATGGAGTCCATCGCACCGACACGAGTCCATATCGGTCCGGGCGAGAAGCATCTGGTGTCCGATGTGCCTGCCGAGAAGGCCGTCGTCGTTGACGGTTTCGACTCGGCCCCGCACGGCCAGGTCTTGATACGGGGCGAGACGTGGCGAGCTGTCCGTGCGCCCGGCGACACCGGCTCACTCGCCGCGGGCATGACCGTGAATGTCGTTGACCGCGAGGGCCTCACATTGATCGTGTCCACCCTGCCTCGTTAGCGGCCACCCGCTTCCCGGCTACTGCAGCACCGGCTTCGGCGTCCGGTCGCTGTAGTAGAGCCCCCAGTGCTTCTCCGCCTTGTCCATCGGGTTGTCCCCGTCGAATCCGCCCTTCCACTTTTCGTCGAATGACGTGAAGTAGAAAGAGATGACCTTGTTGCGCTCTGCCCACGGATCGTACTGGTTGAAGAAAATCTCCTGCTCGGGCTCGCCCGCTTTACCGATCAACCCGCCTTCGTGGCTGCCGTCGCCATAGACTCTGCTCGTCGGCCAGCCGGTCTCGCAATAGGCGATCGTGTGGTCGGGATGACGGCTCTGGATGTCGCGGTAGATCGACTCGGTCCATTCCATCGCGATGTCCAGCGTCTTGTCGTTCCAGAACGCATAGGCGTGCAGGCAGATGAAGTCCAGTTCGTCGGCCACCCGGCGTGCCCGGGGCTTGTTCCAGAAATTGTAGTCGTCCGCCACGGTCACCGGCTGTGGGACGCCCGAGCGCACCCGCCTGATCTGCTCGATGACGCCGTCCATGTCATCGATCCGGTGGTACGACCAGTCGACGAATATCTCGTTGCCGACATTGACCGCGATGATGATGTCGCTGAAGCGATTGGCGAACTCGATCGCCAGCCGCACCTGCTCTTCATTCTCCTGCCCGGTCTTGTGCGCATCCAGCCAGATGCCCTGCATGACCCGGATCGGCAGGTCGTGCTCCTCGATCACCTCCAGAATGTTCCGCGCCTGCTCGTCCGCGCCGTAGAGACGGATCAGGTTCCACCGCTCTGCGAGGATCGTGAGGTCTTCGAGTATGTGCTCTTTAGACGTCAGCGCCTCCCCAGGCGCTTCCCCGTCACGGTAGGCACCGTAAGAGATTCCGTTGCCGATCCACTTGCCGTCGAGCATCGGCTCGAAGGGGCGCTTGGTCAAACCGTTACTCTCCGCAGCGTCGGTATCTGTGTCGGGAGTCGTCGACCCGCAAGCTGCCAGCGCCAGAGCCGCCGCAACCGGTACCCAGAAGTTTCGATATTTCATGGAGCCAGGCCCTTGTCATTCTTGTGTCGCTGCATAACTTACTACACGGACGCGCTCCGTTCCTCCCTTCCCGCGCACTTCACACATCCACGATTGCCAGACGGCCAAATCCGTCCTAGCGTCGAATAGGGAGAGGAATGGCACGGAGGCCAGGACGTCACGAGGAGAAGACCGTGACAGACTACGTCAGAAAGAGCATCCGGAAGGGACAGATGGCCGAGTCCCAGGCGGACGTGGCGCTGCGTCCCGAGGTGCGCCGGCAGAGCGGCGAATTGCGCCACGGCGAGTGGATTCGGCAGGCCGAGTCGCAGCTGAAATCGAGACGATTCACGAATCCGCTGTTCGCACTCGTGATCGTGTTCGCGTTCCTGTTCGGCGGGTCGCTGTATCTGTTCGAGAACCTGCCGGTCATGCCGGGCGATCCGATATACGCGATCAAGATCACCGTGGCCAGCTTCTTCGCGGTGAGCCTCGGTTTCATCCTCTCGGTGTGGTGGAACGCCACCTCCCGCTTCGATGCGAAGCTGCGGGAGGCGGAGAGGATCGACCGAGAGTACCGCGAACTGCTGATCGGTTTCTCGGACAGCCTGTTCGACATCATCAATGCGCTTAACACGCTGGCGACGAAGCCGCCGAAGCCGTTCGTGGTCGCCACCGAGTTCCTGCTCGGCGAGTACATCCACCTGCTGCAGAGCCAGCTGCAGCGCTACGGTGACTACATCGCCGGACTGGGCTTCGACGCGACGGGCTTCCTCGACGAGAAGATCCGCATCTTCGAGGGCATCCGCGAACGGGCCAGCCTGTCCATCAAGGGCATGCCGAAGGAGATCGAATCGCTGTTCGTCGACAGCCTGAACCTGCAGACCGAGAAGCTGATCGACCCGCAGGCAAGGCGTCAGAAGAGCCTGCAGGAGACGCTGGCGGACCTCGGCACGGCCGAGAAGGGGCCGGAACTCAAGCGCGCGGGCTAGCGCCTGACCCGGCCCACGAGTTCCACCGTCGTGCCTTTCTCCGACACGGCGGTGGCGCTGCCCGTGATGCGGAAGACGGTGTGCCCGGCCGCATCGCTCAGCACCAGCACGCGCCCCGCAGCGCCGCGGTTCGCGGTCGGCAGGTCGACGAATTCGACCGGATCGGTCGCGGCCACGGCGCCGGCGAGTGCCACGGTATCGGTGAGTTCCGGCCAGATGCCCGCAGGCAGCTCGCGCAGCGTCAGCCCTGACCGCGCGGGCCGAACGCGGATCGTGACATCGATCGCCTCCACCGTAACCCACGTCAGGCCGGAGATGCCCGCGGCCTGGACCGGGCCGGCGCCGATACGGCGCAGGACGGCGTCCGACGCTTCCAGTTCCCGGCCGAACGCCTCGCCGGCAGCCGGCTCGGGCGGAATCTCCGGCTCGCCCACGGCGATCTCGAGGGTCGCTGTGCTGCGGCGATCTTCCCGATCCGTGAGCGTCACCAGGAAGAGATATTCGCCGTCCGCCGTCAGCCTCTGGTTGATGTAGGGGCTGAAATCCAGCGTGATGTCGTAGGACTGCAGCGGACGGCTGTCCAGACCGAACAGCGGGAACAGGGAGCGATCCGGCGTGGTGGCAAGATCCGCCTCGAACTCACCCTGCCTGACTACCAGGGAAGCGATGCGTGCCGGCGCCTCCGCCCGCAGGCGCACCGGCGGGAATTCGCCGGGCTCGCCGTGCTGGACGCTCGTGATGGCGAACCCCTGGGCGGTGAGGCGGGGCGGGTCGTCGGCTATCGCGGGTTTGGTCAGAGGCAGGCAGAACAGAAAGTAGAAGAGTAAGCGGAGCTTCATGGCTGGCTGGTCTCGTTCCTTGTTCGCGGCGGAAGATCGGGGCTGAAGGTCGGGGCTGAAGCCCCTCCCACATCTATCTTTCCCGCAGGCGGCGGGTCATGCCGCGGGCGTAGAGGCGCGGGACGAGCCTCGCCATGTAGTACGACAGTCTCCCCAGGAAGCTGAGCACGACGATGTCCCGGCCCTTCTTCGCGCCGCGGACGATGGCATCGGCCACGTCGTCGGGTTCGGCGAGCCGGCCGATCATGGTGCGTTTCGTGCCGGCCGGCTTGCCGTCGCCGCCCATGGCACGCTGCTCGAAGGGGCTGCGCACGAAGTTCGGGCAGGCCATCATCACCCGCACCCCGTCCGCTGCGACCTCGCAGCGCAGCGACTCGAAGAAGCCGTGCAGCGCGTGCTTGCTGGCCGCATAGCCGGTGCGCCCGTACAGCGGCGCAACGCCGGCGATGCTGCTGGTGACGACGATCAGCCCTCGCGTCGCCTTCAGGTGTTCCAGCGCGGCTTTCGTGCAATTCACGCTGCCGAAGAAGTTCACCTCCATCACCTTGCGGTACACGTCGAGGCCCGTCTCCTCGAACAGGCTGCGGTGCACGGTGCCCGCGTTGTTCATCAGCACGTCGAGACGCCCGTAGTGGCCCGCCACCGCCCGAATCGCGCGCTGGCAGGCCGCGTAATCGGTCACATCGCACTCGGCGGTCATGACGTCGGCCCCCGTCGCGCGCAGCCCTTCGGCGGCCTGCTCGAGCGGTTCGGGCTCGAAGTCCAGCAGGGCGATACGGGCGCCCTCCAGGGTCCAGCGCCGCGCCAGCGCGCGGCCGATGCCGCCGGCGCCGCCGGTGATGGCCACCACCGGGCGGTAATCGGCGTCGCCGGGGAGGCTCTTGTCGTCCGGCTCGTCCCGGTCCTCCAGCCAGATGCGGAAGGCCGCCGCGGACGAGATGGGCGTGTAGCCGAACTCGCGCTTCAGCCGCTCGTTGGAGAGCACCGGGCGGTAGCGCAGGAAGTCCACGGTCTCCGGGCCGTTTACGGTCTTGCCGAGGCGCTTCGCCAGGCCCAGCCCGGCAGCCAGCAGGCCGGCGGGCACGGGCACGTAGGGCTTGCGCAGGGCCTTCGCGATGGCTTTCGCGGTGAGCGCGCCGTCGCCGGCGACGTTGTAGACGCCGGTCTGCTCGCCGAGCGCCGCCTGGACCAGGATGGCCACGAGGTCCCGGTCCCAGACGAAGACGAACGGCGCGTCGGTGCCGAGTATGCC
>Ga0209943_1000594_pt1 | contig 24764 bp, 22 predicted proteins | sample SalPonR1_B_D2_MG_FD_185698 | JGI IMG/M metagenome (GOLD analysis project Ga0209943, IMG submission 185698) | Salt pond soil microbial communities from South San Francisco under conditions of wetland restoration - Salt Pond MetaG R1_B_D2_MG... ... | reverse complement strand
TTAGATGCTACAAATCAGACTTGATGCAAAAGCCTTAAGCAATTATGAATGAAAAGCATGCAATTTGCTTATGGGGAAAGAGGAGATATTGATTCTGGACAGCTATAAGGAAGGAGGTAGCGTAAATATTTGGCAATAAAAACGGGCAGGCCGGTTTTAACCGAACTGCCCGTGTCTTGCAAAGAATTAAATTGAAAGTGAGCCCTTATATGACTCACTTTAACTTTATCAGTTTATCTGACTGATAGTGCTCTGAGGTAACTTTGCGCTACTCTGCTATAGGCACCGTTCAGTTCAAACGCCTGCTCAAGTGCAAATTTAGCTTCATCAAGTTTATTCACCTGGAAATAAGCGTTGCCTAGATACCAGTAATTTCGCTCTCTCAGCATCATATCATCGTAATTGATATCTATGGCTGTTTCAAATCGTTCGATTGCATCTGCAAAACGACCCGAGTTGTACAGAATTGAACCGGATGTAATTAGCAGTTCAGCTTCCTTGTAGTCTGAATTCTCTTTTTGGAGCTCTTCATTGATCAGACTTAGAGCTTCAGCAACATCACCTGTGTTTGCCGTGGAAATTGCACGACGTACAACATCTGATTCCATATTTTCTGCGGCCATACCATCAGCAGACCTGTAGTAGTCAAGTTCAATAGATGATATTGGAGATACGTTTTCAGCAGGTTCCGTACTGATATTGAATATTGTGGCGGCTCCGATCATCAAAAGGATTGCAGCAGCTGCAGATAACCAAACGGCTTTCTGTGACTCGGATCCTTGAAGTCTGGATTTTTCCTGCCTGTCTTCAGCGACTTTCTTCATACTGGCCACACTCTTCATGTAGTCGTAGTAGTACTCGTTATCGAGTAATTCTGCCCATAACTCGTCAATTTCACGAGTTGACAGATCTCCGTCTACATATGCTTCGATCCGTTTTTCTAGATCTTTATTGCGGTTACTCTCAATCATAATAATTAATTTTGGTTATTTTTGTTAAGTCTCTGTGCGTGGCCTAAACACTAGTTTAAAAGGTCAGTATAAGTGACAGATTATGGTGAATAATGCCTCGAAATTCATAATGGTTGATTACAACATCCATGTAACATTGAAGCTAGTTAGTAAAGTCTTAGTCAAATGTGTTGTATTTGATTCAATTACAAGAGTGTTCAGGAGTGCTGATGTTACATTAAAAATAATTAATATTATCTATCTGATGCTACATGCTCACATAAGGTTTTTGAGTACCTAAAAAGCTTAGATTCAGGCATAAACTGCAATTATTTAGTTACCTTTGGTTGAACTCGAATACCCGCGATCTTTTTCTAAAAGAATAATCAGTATGTCCAAAAATCAATATCCATTCCACCTTATTATCATCATACTATTATCTATGACATTTTGGAACACCTGTCAGCAGGATGATGAGAGAACCGGGCCAACGCTCGAGCTAAAAGTTGGACAGCTATTAATGATCGGCTTCAGGGGTTTCGAGCTGGCTGATTCATCACATATTATCAGAGATATATCGGAATATAATCTCGGTGGAGTAATTCTTTTTGATTATGATGTCCCCACCAGCCGAAATATTCGAAATATTGAATCTAAAAATCAGGTTCGATTGCTGAACGAGTCACTTCAAGAAGTAGCAGCGTCTCCACTATTTATCGCAGTGGACCAGGAAGGCGGACGTGTTGCACGATTGAAACCTTCGAGAGGATTTCCGGAAACTTTATCCGCTGAATTTCTGGGCTCAATAGACAGCGAAGATACAACGCGTACCTATGCCGAAGAGCAAACCGAGCTTTTAAGCAATCTTGGTTTTAACGTAAATTTTGCTCCAGTTGTAGACTTAAATACGAATCCTGATAACCCGGTGATTGGATCTATTGAAAGAAGCTATGGTAAGGATCCTGCTCTTGTTACTAAGCACGCATCAATTGTAATTGAAGAGCATCAAAAACAAGATATTCTGCCGGTAATCAAGCATTTTCCAGGTCATGGCAGCGCATGGAACGACTCGCATGTTGGGATGGCTGATGTTACAAATACCTGGGTTGATACAGAGTTGATCCCTTATAAAAACCTTGCTCAAACCGAGTATCATTTTGGTGTGATGACAGCACATGTATTAAACAGAAACCTGGATGAAGAGCTTCCGGCCACCTTGTCGAGACCCATCCAGACTGGGCTGTTAAGAAGTACCATTGGATTTGACGGACTACTTTTCTCGGATGACATGCAAATGGAGGCGATTCGTTCGTTTTATGGACTCGAATTCGCAATTGAAAAGGCTTTAAATGCTGGTGTTGATATTTTGGTTTTTGGCAACAACTCAATCTATCAACCCAACATTGTCCCCCAGGCTGTCAACATTATTCTCAAGCTTATTGAAGATGGTTCGGTTACTGAGCAAACCATCAATGAGTCTTATGAACGTGTAATAAAAACCAAAAAACGCCTCGGACTGATAAACGAAATTGAACTTTCAGTTGACTAGTCCAACCTCTATTCTGCTTTATTATACGATTCACAAAATTGATCTCAATTAATCCCTTGTATGGCTATACCAAAATCTATTTCAAATGACACCTTCATGGAAAAGTTCGAAGGGGCAAAAACTGTCATACATGAGTATGGCAGCCTGGACCATGATACCGTAATCTTCAAGCTTAATCCCGAAACCTGGAGCTGTGTAGAAGTATGCCAGCACCTGATCCGTTTCAATAAAATGTATATGGGGCAAATAGATGATGCACTCACTGACCTCAGAAATATTCCGGTAAATAGCTCTACATATTCACCCAGCTGGCTTTCGAGAAAATTCGCTTCATTCCTGGAACCCCCTTATAAATTTGGTGTCAAAACCATAAAGCCCATGTTTCCTTCAATGGTAGATTTAAATCCATCAGAGACATTTAATACTCTGATCGAAATCCAGGATGAAGCTATTGAGATACTAAAACGAGCGAAAGATGATCAATGGGATCTTAATAGAATTACAGCTCCCCACCCGTTGATAAAAATAATGAACCTCTCTATCACTGATTTCCTCATTCTTATAGATGCTCATCAGAGACGACATTTTTGGCAGATTGAACAAATTCTCAAACGTATTCCTGAATAGTCTATACAATGTGCGTTATTTATTACTTCACACTAATAGCTGAAAATTTCTATCGCCAACATAAAAACAGTTTATCATAAACGAACTTCCATCAGTTCATTCCATTGGGTTGTATAGCGTGAGCTTAAATGCTCCTGCTTCATCCGCCATGATTGGTCACTCCCTACTCCAGCTCCAGCAACGGTCATTGTCTGTTTACCAAACCTGGCGTTAACCTCATCCATTGATTCCATCAGCCTGTGTTGCCTGGTACTGTAACCGACCGGGCTAAATATTTCCGCTTGTATTTCACGTTCAGGAACAATGCCCGTCAACATGGTCCATGCTTTTTTATATGTTTTTGAAGGATTAAATAACTCATCGACAATCATTTTTGATACCGATGAGAAAGTGGTTGTATCTGCCGTAGCACTCGGCAAATTAACAGACATTCCAAATTTATACTGACCGTTATGTTCTGCGTATTTATCTGCAACAAGAGTCACTGTAATTGTATTTGCAACAGAGTTTTGAGCTCTTAGCTTTTCCGCCGCACGACTTGCAAAATGTGTAACTGCCTCTTTCAGATCTTCACTATTTGACACAGGCTGCCCAAATGAACGAGAGCTTAATATGCCCTTTCGAGGTTCAACAGTTTGTTCAACTGATAAACAAGGCTTGCCACGCAGCTCCCAGACGGTTCTCAGACCCGTTACTTTCATCGTCTTCTTGATCCATGAATCAGGTTGTCGGCTCAATTCAAGAGCTGACACTATTCCGTGTTTTCTAAGCGTCTTCGCATAGTTCCTTCCTACTCCCCATACATTTTCGACAGCAACCCGGTTGAGTACTTTTTCTGTTTTATCATGTCTGTCAAGCACTAAAACACCGTTCAGTTTCGGATACTTTTTTGCTGTTTCATTGGCAATTTTTGCCAGGGTTTTTGTAGATGCAATGCCAACCGAAACAGGGATACCGGTCCAGCTCATGACACGATTTCTGATCAATTGCCCGTAGGCTTCGAGTGAATCCATGTAGCTTTGCGAGAGCTCAGCAAAAGCTTCATCAATACTATATACTTCAAGATTGGGTGTACAAGACTGAAGGGTCTCCATTACCCGCCGGCTCATATCACCGTAAAGGGCATAGTTTGAAGAACGAATTGCAACATTATGTTTTTTTATGATTGGCCTTATTTTAAACTCAGGACTACCCATGGGTATATCCAATAGCTTGGCTTGCTTTGAACGAGCTATGATGCACCCATCATTATTCGATAAAATCGCTATTGGCCTGTTTCGAAGTGAAGGATCAAACACTTGTTCACAAGACGCATAAAAATTGTTACAGTCAATCAGTGCGTAATACATTAATACATCACTCTACAAGCATGAGGGGACCCAAATCACAGGCAAGAATGTACAACATGTGATATAACACCCCAGAGAAGATGCTCTGCATCACCGGATCTTTCCAGATGATGAAAACTAGAGTCGCTAAACTGCAAAGACCATCGATCGCCTTTATTCCAAAGCCTGCTAACGCGATGTTCCCCGTCAACCATCGCAATCACCAGCGAATGGTGTTTGTAAGCTAAAGATCGATCAATAATGAGTAAATCTCCGTCGAATAGTCCGAATGCATCGTCTTGATTCCCGCGGATTCTGCAGAAATAAGTAGCAGCTTCGTTGTGTACAATATAGTCATGCAGGTTCAACCGATCTTCCAGGTGATCAGTTGCCGGTGAAGGAAAACCCGTTTCCATTGATCGTTTATCTTTTAACGATCTCTTTTTCTTCTTTTCCGGAACCATTTGTTGATGTAGCATAGGCAGTCATTAATTTATATGGTGATCAGTTGCCGGTGAAGGAAAACCCGTTTCCATTGATCGTTTATCTTTTAACGATCTCTTTTTCTTCTTTTCCGGAACCATTTGTTGATGTAGCATAGGGCAGTCATTAATTTATATGTAAAATATATGTGTATTTAAGTGATCCCGCAATTACTATTTCATTTTATCTGCTTCAATGAAACAAAAACACTTTCATCAACCACTAAAATCCAACCTCCCAACGCCCTGTCAATTTCAGCGAATGATTAAACTTATACGTCCAGAACTGTAAATATTACATATTGCTTCATCAGAGGAATGAAAGAGTCTGTATTCAAAAATCATATGTTGCGAAGTAATTGATTTATAAATATTGTCTATCAGTACTTGTATCGCTTTGCTCTGCCTTTATTAATAGTGTTCCAAAACCATAAGGTCTTCTCACATGTCAATTCTTCTAATTTCCAGAACCCGAAATATGGAGCCATATCGGGATGCTCTTTTAAATCTTGACAGCAATCTTGACGTTGAAGTTTGGCCCGAAGTAAAGTCTAAAGACCGCGTATCGTTTGCAGTAGCCTGGAAGCAACCAAAAAATCAGTTCTCAGTCTATCCAAACCTCAAGGTAATCTCTTCACTTGGCGCCGGCTCGGTGCCGGTGCTGATCACTTGTTAAAAGACGATTCTATTCCACAGCATGTGGCATTAACGCGTGTTGTAGCTCCTACACTTACCGACCAAATGTGTGATTACGTCTTACTTTCAGTACTCGCTCTGATTCGCCATTTTCATGATTATAACAAACAACAGGTGTGGGCTGACTGGAAACCACATACTGACTATAAAAAAGAGGATATTATGGTTGGGGTGATGGGGCTGGGCCAGATTGGCAGAAAGACTGCGGAACACCTTACCAAGAATGGATTTAATGTTTCCGGGTGGTCGAACTCAAAAAAATCAATCCCAAATGTAATAACCTATTCTAAACATCAGCTTGAATCGTTTCTTGCCGCCACAAATATTTTAGTCTGCCTGCTTCCGCTTACTGAAGAAACAGAAGACATCCTAAACCTTTCGTTATTCAAAAAGCTGGGTAAACCCGCATTTCTTATAAATGCAGCCCGCGGTTCCCATTTGGTTGAAGAGGATCTTATCTATGCGCTTGATATGGGACTGTTGGATTATGTGACGCTCGATGTGTTTCAGAAAGAGCCTCTACCGGAATCGCATCCATTCTGGAGCCGTGATAATATCACAATAACTCCGCATGTTGCTTCTGTAACACAACCTGAGGAGGTAGCTGAAATTATTCTTGAAAATTATAAGCGCATGCGTTCTAATCTGGATCTTCTTTATCGGGTTGACCGCTACAAGGGATACTAGTATTGAATCCAGCCTCACTTACCGGGAGTCAGAATAAAACACCACAGCATTATTCTATGAAAAATTTGCTGATATCGGCTTTATTTCTTTTCACGGCTTGCTCCGGAGCAATCACAGAGTTATACCCCGAGGAGAAATCAGAGAGGAACGTTCCTGTTTTCATCGTGAATCACGGCTGGCATGTGGCAATTGCTATTGAATCTTCCTACATCAAGCCACATTTACCCCAACCGGACCAATATCCGGATGCAAAATATTTAATGTTCGGTTGGGGCGACAGATGCTATTATACGAATAGAAATGCAGGGACCTGGCTGATGCTTCGTGCCGCAATCTTTCCCACAGAAAGTGTTCTACATGTTGCGGGGGTAAACCGGCCACTGGATCAGTATTTTCGGTCCAGTACGATAGTCAGGATTATGATATCCAGGCAAGGGGCTGACCAAATGAGCAAATACATAGCAAATCAGTTCAGGATAACAGATGGGGCGTTAACGGTCGCTGCAGATGGATTATATCCAAACAGTATATTTTTCGAAGCAAAAGGGAGCTATTATTTTCCAAAAACATCAAACAACTGGACGGCGAGAGTATTGCGAAAATCCGGTTTCCCAATTTCCACTTTCTATTCAATCACCTCTGGAAACGTTGTAAAACAAGCTGCCCGGCATGGAGAAGTTATTCAGAAGCATTGACTTATGACCCTGTAAATTTGACTAATGCTCAGTCATTAAATATTTATCCAAGCGCAACATCCAATGTCATCATAATCACGAATCCAACCATCGTGCCTAGTGTGGCAAGATCTGCATTTCCATGAAGTTGTGATTCAGGTATCAGTTCTTCCACTACTACATAAATCATTGCTCCGGCAGCAAATGCGAGTGCGAAAGGCAATATTGGTTGCACATAGATAACGGCAAGCGCTCCAATGACACAAAATACAGGTTCAACAGCACCTGAAAGCTGTCCGTAATAAAAGCTCTTACCCATACCAACCCCTTCTCTTCTAAGAGGAACTGAAACGGCTGTACCTTCCGGTAAGTTCTGAATTCCGATCCCGAGTGCTAGTGCGATGGCCCCGGCTATTGTTGCTGTTCCGGTTGGATCGATACCAACCGCTGCCCCGCCGAAAAGAACGCCTATAGCCAAACCCTCCGGGATATTGTGGAGGGTAATAGCAAGCACCAAGAGCGTCGACCGCCTCCAGCTCGTGCTTACACCCTCTGCTTCAGTTTTTGGAAGCCCGATATGAAGGTGGGGAAGAAACGCATCACAAATGCGAAGGAACAGCCCACCTACCAGAAAACCGGCAGCTGCGGGCAGCCAGCCGATACCCCCCATAGCTTCAGTCATTTCAATTGCCGGGATAATAAGTGACCATACGCTGGCAGCGATCATCACGCCGGCGGCAAAACCGAGCATACTGTCTAGCACTTTTTGACTCACCGACTTTGTAAAGAATACAACGCCTGCACCCAGTGCTGTCATCCCCCATGTAAATAGTCCCCCGATAAGTGCCTGTAGCAGTGGATTTAGTTCAAAAAACCATTCCGGTATCCAACCCATAAAATCTCCTTATTTTCGATTAAGAATAAGATACTAATTTTAGGTAAGGCTAAAAATATATTTATCGTGACGCTGATTTCCCACGATCAGTTTTCGATTTTCCAAAAAGCGATGCCCGCAGCTTGTTTTCCAATTTCTACAGTATCGACAATTTTCAATGATTTGAGATCTACAATATCAACGGTTCCCGACTCACCCCCAATACCTTCAGATGTAACAAAGGCATATTTGTCGTCTGGTGAAATAACCACGCCATGTGTAACCCGTCGGCTGCTCTGAAGTTTTGCAAGCTGTTCACCCTTTTCGACGTCCCAAATCCCAATTGAGCCTTCTCCTTTATAAGTTACAACCAGCCGATCGCCGCTATTTGTTGGTTCCAGATTGTAAGGTGCTTTACCCGGAGAGTTCCATACGTCCGAAATTGACCATGAATTTGTATCCACGACATAAATTTTATCATTGCCATTTCCAGTCACATACACGTGCGGATGTACCGGATTGGGACTTGCCCATGTAGGTTTTACTTCGGGTCGATGTGAATCGTGATTAGTCTTCATGCCCGAACTACCTGACGGGTTAGAGCTTTCATCAGAACCATGTTCATTATGATTCATTGCAGACCCGGAATGTTCATCGCTCAACTTTAATACTCGATTAACATTCATGCGTATTGCGTCCAGTTCATAAAGCTCATCAGTCATCATGGAAACATGATACTGCATTGTTCCATCAGCATTCAATCGGCTGCCATGTGGCATAATACCTGTTTCAATGCGCTGAATTTCATCCATCGTCGCTCCATCAACGATTGATACTGAACTCGGTTCATGAGGTCCATGCAGGTTAAAGTTGGAAATGTATACCCAGCCAGTCGCAGATGAGATATCAAGTGTAGCCGGAAACATTCCAAGTTCCGTTCGATCTAATTTTCTGTCAGTACCTATTTCGTATTTATAAAGATGACCATAGGGTACACCATGACCAAGACTTACATACCAATAGTCTCCCGAAGGTGCTACGCCAATACCATGAGGACCCTCATTTTCGGTAGGATACTCCCCTACCAGTATTGTGTTTTCTATGGTACTTGATTCGGTTTCAGAATCAAATGAGACTCTGAAAACCTTATCCTCAGATTCTGCAGCTACGTAAAACTTATACTGCTGAGCCTGCAGCTGAACTGACGTAAAACAATATATAACCGTAATAAAAACTGAAAGAATTAATCTATTCATGTCTGCAGCTACGTAAAACTTATACTGCTGAGCCTGCAGCTGAACCGACGTAAAACAATATATAACCGTAATAAAAACTGAAAGAATTAATCTATTCATGACGAACCTCTTATCTAAAAAGAAAGTAAATAAGTGCGAACAGACAACTTCATCTACTCGCACGAAAATTTAATTGTACGATTTACTCATCAACCAAGCGGAAAGACCAGAGACCCGAATTCCAGTCGGACACAAATATGTGTCCTTTATGAGGCTGAGGACCCCATGCCATTGCAGCATTTGGTACAACACCTTCGTGATGTGTCGTATTGAAGTGTGCAACCTCGCGCCCCTGATCATAGAGGTTCCCCATCAGTTCACCTGATATATCTACAATACGGAGTCCGGCATTATAGTATGCTATGTAAAGAAGATCACCTTCGACCCACATGTTATGGGTTCCTGCCTCAGGAATTTGATACCTGGCAACCTCTTCAGGATTATCCCAGCCATCAAATTTCACAAAATGAATCCAGCCGGCAGGGATCGTAGGCTCATTTTCCACATTAATTCCACTAGGAAAAGCTTCATCACCTGCTATGACATAAAAATCCCCGGTGCTTTCACTTTTAAATGGAAATGCTGCATGATTCCAACCGCTTGGGTAAGTGTATTGGCCTAATTTTACCGGATTTGAAGGCGAACCAACCCCGAGTTCGTGCCCCTCCGGAGTTTTAGCCTCAGGTGTACTCCCTACGTCAGTCATTACGATACCGTCACTCCAGTTTGATGAGTAAGCAATACCGTCTTCAATCCAAACATCGTGAATTGCGTGACCGGGAGTATCCAGTTCAAACTGACTCACAGTGTATGGGCTTGTCGGGTCTTCAATATTGATGATGTCGTATTTGCGACCATTATTGACCGCATATACGTGGTCTTCATAGATAAACGCATTGTGAACGCCGCCCGTAAGATCCTCGGTATATTCGGAGATTACCTCCACATTGTGTGGGTCTGATACATCCATGATTACAATACCATTTCGGCGGTTTGATGCTCCTTCACGTGTAATAACTGCAAGTGACCCGTCTTCAGAAATTTTCACATCATTAACCGTTCGGGCATCTACTGTAACAGTATCAATCGGGACCATATTAGCTGGATCAGTTACGTCCCAAAAGTAAGTGTCGCCATTGCCGCCCCAGGTACCGGTGATTGCATAATCTTTCCCATCCATACCTTCCCAAACCCAAAGATCGGATGTGTGCACACTGCTTACCAGTGAATGCCCTACGAATTCAATTCGTTTTTGTACGTTTCGTTCGTTAATTCTTACCGTCTGTCGTGCTGACGTATTTCCACTTTTTGCCATTAATGTATAATAGCCCGGCAGATTTGCTACAAACCGGCCATCAAGGGCAACTTGCCCTTCTGCCCGCTGTCCAAGGGTATCATCAGGACGTGCTATAAATGAATATTCAATGATCGCATCTTCGACTACATTTCCCGAATTATCGTAAGCCATTGCGTCGATATGCAGCACATCACCGGTTCGGCCTTCTTTTACCTCATTACCAATAGAAATTGATCTTACCGGATTATCGACAATACGAACCCTTGAGGATGTTTCAACATCTTCAGCTGACACTGTGACTGTTACCATTCCGGATGATCCTGCTTCAAGCAATCCAAATTGATCTATCGATGCACGTGAGTTATTTACGCTAAAAGACATGTCGGCCTCTTCGCGAGTCAGTCCCGCAGCATCCATTATTTTTGTCTCAAGCTGCAGTGCTGTATGGGTATACATACGCTCAGGCAAATTGGTAAAAGTGATCGATTCGATTGGCGGGTAATTTACCTTTACTTCAAGGTTCTCAAAGAAACGACTGTTATCCTCATCGGTGAAGAGAGCTGAAATAATGAATGTTCCTGGCATCTTCGCGGTCATCAACCCTTCACGAGTTGTACTGACCGAATTTCTGGCTCGGGAGAAGAATACCAGATCTTCTGAGATTATATTTCCTTCAGCATCCAAGACTTTCCCTGTTAGTTGAAGTTCTTCTCCAACGTCCATGACAGGGCTTGCCGGCTCAAATTCAATTGTTATATCCTGAGCATTTAACCCGGCTGCTGCGATGCATAAGGCAAGACAAACGATAACTTTCCTGAAAATCACGATCATATGATTCATTAATTTGTTTCAAATTTTTATATGACTTCTATTTAGCACTAATGACTGCATTTTACAATTGTATTTTTGTAAAAATCTTCGGTTCTGTTAACTCTAAATAAAGAATTTTTAAAGTTTAAATCAGAGCTATTCACGTGTTAATAGATGATGGTTTTAATTTATAAAATTGCCTGCAATAACGATCCAAATTTTATTTTCTGATCCCCGAAATATCTTATCTTATACCGTTAACCAAACTCGATTGAATACACATCATTTTAGTTAACAACTGAGGGGCTTTGAGTTCATAAAATTTTTATGATTCAAGAAACCGTTTTACCAATCTCTTTGTTCTATTTGATCAACATAATCATCTAAACTGCATCTTTCATAATCATGCCAATTCAGTTCACCAAAGAACCTTTTGCTAATCGACATATCGGACCTTCTGAAGCAGACATCAAACAAATGCTGCAACAGTCTGATGCTCAAAGCGTCAGTCAGTTAATTGGCGAAACTATTCCTGAAAAAATCAGGCTCGATAAGCCTCTAGATTTGCCACCTGCATTGGCTGAAGATGAATACCTGGAAAATATCCGTTCCATCGCATCTAAGAATAAAATTTTCAGATCTTTTATTGGAATGGGGTACTATGAAACTACTACTCCAAACGTAATTCTAAGAAATGTACTGGAGAATCCTGGCTGGTACACTGCATACACACCTTATCAGGCAGAAATTGCACAGGGACGACTTGAAGCTCTCATTAATTTTCAAACGGCGGTAAGTGATCTCACAGGCATGGAGATTGCCAATGCATCGCTCTTAGACGAGGGAACTGCCGCAGCTGAAGCTGCAAGTATGCTTTACGGCCGTCGGAAAGGAAAAAAAAGAAAGTCTGCCCATACATTTTTTGTGAGTAACAATTGCCATCCACAAACGATTTCCGTTCTCAAAAACAGGCTGGAACCCCTCGATATAGAGTTGACAATTGGAGCTGTTTCTGAACTTGATATAACTGATCCCGAATTATTTGGCATACTCCTGCAGTATCCCGGCACTGATGGAACTGTTGAAGATTACACCCCTTTAATAGCCTCTGCCCGTGAAAACGATGTGTATGTCACGGTTGCAGCAGACCTCCTGAGCCTGACACTGCTTAAAGCTCCGGGTGAAATGGGTGCTGATGTTGTTGTAGGATCAAGCCAGAGATTTGGAGTTCCCATGGGATACGGCGGACCACACGCAGCATTTTTTGCTACCCGCGATGAATTCAAACGTCAAATTCCGGGCCGTATCATTGGCGTGACGCAAGATGCTGAAGGCAATCCTGCATATCGCATGGCATTACAAACCAGGGAACAGCATATCCGGCGTGAAAAAGCCACATCAAACATTTGTACAGCACAAGTACTGCTTGCCGTAATTGCTGGTTTTTACGCAGTTTACCACGGGCCAAAAGGTTTGAAGAGAATTGCATCACGCATACACGGTTTGGCCAAACTCGCCTCAGCGGGATTATCCAAAATGGGTTTTGATATAAAACATGAACACTTTTTTGATACACTTACCGTCACTGTGGACAGCTCTTCTGTTGTTCAAGCAATACGCGAAAAAGCAGAATCTCAACAAATAAATCTACGCTACAACGGGATCTCAATTGGTATTTCCTTCGATGAAAATAAAACATTGAAAGACGTTTCTGATATTTTGGAGATTTTCTCGGTGGCATCAAAACATTGAAAGACGTTTCTGATATTTTGGAGATTTTCTCGGTGGCATCGAATTCTGCAGAGGAAATAGATATACAAAAAGCTTCTGAGATAGTTGAAGTTAATTACCCTGAACATCTACAGCGAAACTCAGACTTTCTTGAGCATCCGGTGTTCAACGAATTTCATTCAGAACATGAGATGCTTCGATACTTAAAAATGCTGGAAAATAAGGATCTGGACCTTACACACAGCATGATTTCTCTCGGGTCGTGTACAATGAAACTGAATGCCACGTCTGAAATGATTCCACTTACCTGGCCTGAATTCGGAAATATTCATCCCTTCGCCCCTACCGATCAGGCCGAGGGGTATAGCCAGCTTTTTGATGAATTAGACGCATGGCTTAGCGAGATAACAGGTTTTGAAAAGATGTCTTTCCAGCCCAATTCCGGAGCTCAGGGAGAGTATACCGGCCTTATGACGATACGCGCTTACCATATTGCAAATGGCAACAGCGATAGAAATGTGACAATTGTGCCCTCATCTGCCCACGGAACGAACCCTGCCAGTGCTGTGATGGCCGGCATGGAGGTTGTGATCACTAAGTGCGATAATCAAGGCAATATTGATCTGGAAGATCTCCGTGATAAGGTTGAGAAGAATAAAGACAATCTTGCCGCCCTTATGGTTACCTATCCATCTACACATGGGGTGTTTGAGGAAGATATTCAGGAAATCTGTGACGAAATCCATCAAAATGGCGGTCTCGTATATATGGATGGTGCAAACATGAATGCTCAGGTAGGACTGACCTCTCCTGCCAGGATCGGGGCTGATGTATGCCACTTAAATCTCCATAAAACATTTTGCATTCCACACGGCGGCGGCGGGCCACCTCCCCTGCCAGGATCGGGGCTGATGTATGCCACTTAAATCTCCATAAAACATTTTGTATCCCACACGGCGGCGGCGGTCCTGGCATGGGGCCTATCGGGGTTGTTAAGAAACTGACACCATTTCTGCCTGGACACTCTATTGTGGAGACCGGCGGAAATCAAGCCATAGATTCAGTGGCTTCAGCTCCATACGGAAGCGCAAGCATCCTCACTATTTCTCATGCATATATTCGAATGATGGGAGCCGATGGCCTTAAACGTGCCACAGAAGTAGCTATACTTAATGCTAACTATGTGAAAGATCGCCTGAAAGATCATTATCCGATTTTATATACAGGCAAAGGCGGACGCTCAGCTCATGAATTTATTATCGACTTAAGAGGGTTCAAACAACGAGCCGGTATTGAGTCTGTTGATATTGCAAAACGGCTGATGGATTACGGTTTTCATGCTCCCACGATGTCATTTCCCGTTCCTGGAACACTTATGATTGAGCCCACTGAAAGTGAATCCATAAACGAACTTGATCGCTTTTGTGAAGCAATGATTCATATACGGGAAGAAATTCTTGAGGTGGAAAATGGAAAGGCAGACCCGGAAAATAACGTGCTTAAGCATGCACCGCATACAATGCGCGTCTCCCTGAGCGATACCTGGGATCGTCCATATACCCGGGAAAAAGCAGTCTTTCCAACTCCGGATCTCCGATTCAATAAATTCTGGCCAACGGTTAGCAGAGTTGATGATGCATATGGTGACAGAAACTTAATGTGCTCCTGTGTTCCAGTGGAGCAATATGCAGAGGGACAACCCATAGCAACTATTTCTGAATAAGCATTAATCCATATATTAAATGGAAAAGCCATGAATCACATTTGTGGCTTTTCCTTTTAAAAGGATCATTATTTTATTCAGACTACCTTTAAGACTCTCCAATCAACATTTCTGTACAATTTAAAATTATATCTTTTCCTATATCTTAGAGTTGTTTAATAACTGCATATCTTATAAAATTTTAACCCCTCATGCTGTCAAAAAGCAATACATTGTTAAAACTCAAAATGCAGAGATAAACCAATTTCATGAACAAAAAAGTAGTAATAGTAGAAGACGATCAGTTGTTAAGCATTGTTTTGGAAAAGATGGCCAATTCACTTGATCTGGATGTTTTAGAGATTTCACAAACGGGCTCAGGGGCTGTAGCGTCCATTCAGAAACACAATCCCGACCTGATTTTTATGGACATCCAGCTAGCAGATGACATTAATGGCATTCAGGCAATGGAAGAGATTCGTCATCACTCAGATGTTCCGGTAATATACATTACTGGTCAATCGGATTTAAATACACGAAAGAGAGCTTCTCAAGTCCAGAACTCTTTTTTCATGATTAAGCCTGTAAATATTCACGATCTCAAGTCTGCTATTAACGGTGTAAATTTATCCCCTGTTTAATTTTTCACTCCTGAGTGAATAAAATAAACTTACCAATCTGGCAGCATAACAGAATCCCGTTTCTTTCCGTAAGCTGCCGGAACACTTCTCTCCACCAGCATATTTGAATTAAACGCATTTAAATAACTTTCAGCATCACTTTCTTCGATATCGATTACGGAAAATGAACTTCCATGATCACCGGAAGCAACATGTATCTCTGCATTGCTTAAATGTCGGAACCTCTGAATCCAGCTGGCTGATACAGACGAATCCTGTATCCGATCCTTCTTGACTATAGCGATTGTCTTAGAGAGTGTGCGATCACTTATAATTACATTATGCTCGTCCCACCCAATTGCAGCATCTCTATATTTGAGCCATCCCCACAAGACAGAGAGTAGTGGTAACAACCAAATCCAGGCCAAAAGCGGCAGCAACAAATAGAGTATACCGGTTATTAATGTTAAAAGAGCTGCAGACCTGAAAATATATCGTCTGATCGCCCTGGCAGGCGGCTTGATACCTTCAAGCTTTATATTATAATGCGGAACAACCTTTTCAAGCAGGGCCTCCACTTTATCTCTTCTAATCAAGGGGAAAAGAACAATCGATCCTGACCCCTGCTCATCTCCATATCCCGCACTATGAATGTGTACAGAGCAAAATCCCATCGGCTGCCTCAGGATACCTTCAGTAACATACAGGGCCTGTATCCGCTTATAAGGGACAGTGATACGTTTTTTCTCAAAAATACCTCTCGATATTATCAACTCATCTTTTTTTATCTCAAGGCTGAAGTCTCCGTACATAAAAAGTGTACTGAAGAATGAAATTAGCCATGCAATGATGATAAAGACAATAATGATGGAAGCGATCAAAAACGTATCTGTTTGAGCCGGCAATAATGAAAAAATGTATTCAAACATATTCGACTCTCTAATAGCAGGCTCAACCTGAGAGAAAAGTGTACCCAGAACAGATAGAGCAATTCCAAACCTCCCTGAGGTGGATGCAGCGACTAACAAATCTTTATTCGGCAAACCATAAACATGGGACTGCGTTTGTGATGAAACTTCATCACTCTCATTATCTTCATCGCCACCATTTTTACTTAATTTCTGCTTGATAATGGTTGCTGTCTCAAGTGGAACTGCCTCGATCATTGCTGCCCTGGAGGTTGCTCCGGCCGTTTGGATATCAATTTTTACCAGCCCAAACATACGCTGGATCACTCCCGATGAAATATCAATGACTTGTACTCTGTCTTTGGTGAGATAAATATCTTGTCGAACAAAAATCCCTCGTTTTATATGCATCTCCCCTTCTTCTACTTTAAACAAAAATCGCCACCAGTCAAGAACGCCGGATACCATCAGCAGAGCAAAGCCACCTCCTATCATAATCAAAAAGGAAAATGATTCGCTTTGAGCACCAATAAAAAGGAATATCAGAATTGTTATAAGATTAGCACGTATCATCGTCACTGCACGACTGACTGCTGCTATAGGGTGCTGTCTTTGGAAGTCATACATCGTCTTCAGCAAGTCTGGCGTAAGTTGAGATCTTTTTTCGAACTCTATCGGCTATTACTTCGTCAAGACCCGGAATTTCGTGTGTGGTTGCAGCCGTTGAAATTGTTACTGATGATAAGTTAAACCATCTTAGCAAAGGTCCCTGGCGTGTATCTACGTGCTGTACGCGGCTTAGCGGTATGAGCGTTTCCTTTCTAATAATTATGCCCCGGAGCAAGTCAATCTCATTCTGATTGATGCTGTAACGCCATCGTTTCCATTTTAAGGGGGGCAATATAAATATGACGCAAATCCAGGCGGCAAGACAAAAAATAGTGACTCCAATAAGTAGCAGGAGATGTAAGCCACTTGCGCCAAAAATTGAATAATAGACTACAGGCAGGCCAAGAAGAAATAAATATCCAATTGACCTGGTGATTCGCCAGACGCCAATAATGGACGGAGCTAATTTTTTAGAAGATGATTTATCCATTTCAATACAAAGGGAAATATTAGCTCCAAACTTAAGCTTTGTTTGGCTGATTGAAAACCGAAATTAAAATCAGTCAGCTTTTAATAAACTCTTCGTTGGTACGGTACCTTGTTTTCATTTTTTTCTTTGATTCAAATTCTTCAAGATCACGGGTGAAAATAAGATAGTATCCATAACCAGCAAGAAGTGAGACTATGATTATGGCTGCTATAAGAAGTGTTGTTTCCATAAATAGGGGGTTTAATTATACTCTTCAATACAATCACAAAACCGCCCTTGTACGTTCCATAAACAAAAAGAGCCACGACTTCTCGTGGCTCTGTGATCAAATATGGGAATAGCGTAATCTAAGAAACGTATTACCCTTTATTTTTGATATCCTGAATTTCAAGACGGATTTCCTGAGCCAGTTTTTTTAAATCCTGTAGCTGCTTACGAGCTCTGGTACCAGCGGCTTTGTTACCTTTGTCGTAAAATTTTTCCATGTCTTCTTCCAGTTCCGACATCAAATTCTTTACTTCTTCAATTCTGCTCATAGATGTACTCCAATTTTCAGTTAGTAATTATATTATTGTTTAGCAGGGTTCTCCTGCTTCTTTTATTATGCGGCCAATGTTCTGACTGCAGAAAAGCTTGCTTAAGTTAACATTCTGAGCGTTAAATGCATCTTTTTTTAATCATAAATCGAAAAATAGGTCTTTTCCACAATATAGAGAATGCTTGTTACACCCGTTGTCTGGCCACCTTTTATATTTTAACACCTTCATAAAGCCATGTTTTTTCTGCAGTAATGTAGCGCTACAGGCATATTTCGACATAATAATTTCAACAGTACTTTTATTAAAGTATGTCTCCATTATACTCATCTGCAACCTTTCTGCCTCGCTCCTCATCAACAAAAATGTTTACTATGATCCCAAAAAAGAAGAGTGCTGCGCAAAAGAGCACAGAAGTTTGCAGACCTAGCTGAGCCTGTAAGAGCCCAAGGCCAATAATCCCAAATACTCCTGCAAGCTTATTGGACAAACCCCAAAAGCCAAAAAATTCAGCAGATTTTTCTTCAGGTGCCCAAGGCCAATAATCCCAAATACTCCTGCAAGCTTATTGGACAAACCCCAAAAGCCAAAAAATTCAGCAGATTTTTCTTCAGGTGAAAATATTCCGACAAGAGCGCGGCTAGCCGATTGGCTTGAACCAAGGCTTAAACCAGCCAATATGCCGATATAAAGAAACATGTATTGAGCTTCGATATTGGTTGAAAACAAAGAGTTAAACCAGGCTGTGAAATCGATTACGCCCCAGATCCCCAACACGGCGATAAACCATAATCCAAGTGTGAGATTGTATGTAATCTTGGCCCCAATTTTATCCTGAATATATCCGAAAACAACTGCACCAACGGCAGCTGTGATCTGCACAATAATGAACATATATATCCGGACATTTTCGTCCCACATAACAATTTGATCACCATAGATGAATGCAAAGGATATGACGATGTAAATACCTGCCATTGCAAAAAACACCGACACCAGAAACACTGCAAGATCCCAGTATTGCCTAATCTCCCGAACTGTTTTGCCCAGACGGATAAACCCCATTGAAAGAAGCGTTTCACTCTTAGGAAGTGGTTTACGCTTCCCGGGCTCTTTCAGCCATAAAAATGTTGGAATTGCTGCCAGCATGAAAAAGACGGCTGCAAAGGGCCCTACCCAGCGAATGCTATCAAAATTTTCTGCAGTCGCATCACCCAAATAAACGATGACGAAACCAGCTGAGAAAAGCCCGCCTATATAACCCAGGGCCCAACCAAAGCCGGATATTTTCCCAAGATCTTTAGGAGGCCCCAAACTTGTCAAAAATGCAGCTATGAAACTTTCTCCCGTTGCATATGCAAAGTTTGAAATGATGATCAGTATGACACCAAGAATAATCATTCCCGGCTCAACAAAGTAAAGCAGGGCCGTTGCAATAATTGTTAATACATAGCTGAGAAAAAGAAATCGTTTTTTTAGCGCAGAATAATCCATGATTGCCCCGAATACAGGTCCGCTAAGCACTACCATAAAGTAGCTGAGGCCAAGCGCTACGCTCCATAGTAAATTTCCAAGCCTGTAATCATTATCTGCATCACCAACAATGACTGTTGTAAAAAGTACCGGAAAAATCACTGTAATTATAAGAAGTGTGTAGGCCTGATTTGCAAAATCAAACATGGCCCAGCCGAATATTTCTTTATTCGATGCCCGTGGAATGTCATCACGATGGCGTTTCATATTAATTGCTTTTTTCCGATTACTATTGTGACGGTTAGAGAACCTCGGGTCTTTAAGAGTACCCTCGTTTCGAGCGAACTATTTAAGCAAAATTTTATCCAGATAGAAATCTAAACTCATTTTGGTTAAACATTACAGCTCGTTACCTGCTTTACCATTTATTTCAAATGAGAAAAATTCCGAATAAGGTCAATAAAAGAAGTGTTTTGAATCTGAATTCATTTATTAGTGAATTTAGAAGCGCTTTTATTTGATTTAATGATCCATATCATATGCAATTGACCGATAGATTAAGTATCTACGTATTTTAAAGTTATCAGAACAAATAATGTCTAATCTGTCTATGACCTGGAAAGAGACCATTCAACATTTTGCCGCTGAGTCAAACATAAGTGAACCTCTAACTCAAAAGATCATTTCCCTTACCGGATTTCTGGAAGAATATCTTTCACACCACCAGCTGGATGATCTAAAAACACTTTCTTCTGAGCTTCCGCAGTATTCAGCAAAAGCGTTTGAGGAAGATGGCGGGTCATCTCAGAAAGAGTTAAAGAAAACGATTGCAGACTTAAAACTGGATCAGATAACGGACCTGCTTCGGTTAACCACTATCTTTTTTCACCTGGTGAATTCACTTGAGCAACACGAAATCATCAGGATTAACCGTGAGCGTGCACAGACCATCGATTCCGATAATCCCCGTGCAGAAAGTATTGCAGATGCATTAAGCAGTTTCAAGAAAAACGGGTACAGTTTTGAGAAGGCTGCAAATCTGTTTGCGAAGCTTGATATTCAGCCTACCATCACAGCTCATCCCACGGAAGCAAGACGCCGGAGTATTCTTAATAAACAAGAGAACATTACGGCGATGATTCGCGACTACAACAGCGATTATTACACCCCCAATGAGAAAGAGACCATACTACGTCAGATCTTTAACGAGATTTCACTTCTTATTTCCACGGATGAAGTGCGCTCTGAACGACTAACGGTTGAGGATGAAGTTGAAAACGGACTGTTCTTTTTTACCACCACTATCTGGGATACAATTCCAAGACTCTATGATGACATTCGCTTTGCATTTCAACAGCAGTATGGCAAAGCGCCGGATCTCCCAATCATTTTTAAATACCGGTCTTGGATCGGGAGTGATCGTGATGGCAATCCAAATGTAACACGCGATGTAACCTGGAATACACTTATTGAGCAGCGGAAAACGGTGCTCAAACTTTATATTGATGAATTAAACAACTGCCGCAGATATCTATCCATTTCACGACAGCATGTTGACGTTCCGGACAGGCTCCTGAAGTCTTTAAGTAAAGAAGAGAAAGAAATAACTCTGAGTAAAAGGTTCAAGCGACGGTACAAAAATGAACCGTACCGAATGAAACTGACCTATATGATGCATCATCTCCAGGAACAAATTGACTTTCTTGAAGAAGATGAATCCAGGATCATTGAAGCGTCTGATCATTACAAAGCAAAAGACTTTATTGATGATCTCGACCTCATTTTTGAATCATTGAAAGAGAGCGGCCTCAGTGAAGTAGCCAACTATGGCCATTTTAATGACTTGCGTATTCGCGCCCGAACATTCGGTTTTCACCTTGCTGCTCTCGATATAAGACAGCATAGCGGTATCCATGAAAGTGCTGTTGAAGATCTCCTGGATGTCGCCAATGTGATTGACAACTACGCTGACCTGCCTGAGGATAAGAAGATTGAGGTTCTGACGAACGAACTTCGAAACCCACGCCCTCTGAGTCCGGTTAATGCGACTCTAAAGCCTGCAACGGAAAAAATAATAAGCGTATTCAAGCTTATCCGAATCATTAATGATCTCGACCCCAACGCATTTGGAAGCTACATTATCAGTATGACGCACGGTGTTAGTGACCTTCTGGAAGTTGCAATTCTGGCGAAAGAAACTGGTCTCTGGAAGCTAGAGAATGGTTCAGTGGTAAGTCCGATCGACATTGTTCCGCTTTTCGAGACGATCGAAGATCTGGAAAAAAGCCCCGACCTGATGGAGCAGATCTTAACAGATAACCTTTATAAAGAGCAGATTTCTGCCAGGAATAACTTTCAGGAAATAATGCTGGGTTACTCAGACAGCAATAAAGATGGCGGGTATTGGATGGCGAACTGGGCACTTCAAAAAGCTCAGCTTAGACTGGGTAAAGTCCTTAATGACCACGGTATTGATTTTCGGCTCTTCCATGGTCGCGGCGGCTCGGTGGGCCGTGGCGGAGGGCGATCAAATCGCGCTATCCTCGCACTTCCATCTGTCAGCAACAATGGCCGAATTCGGTTTACTGAACAGGGTGAAATTATTTCGTTCCGCTACTCGCTTCCTGACATCACGCGTCGCCATCTCGAACAGGTCGTAAATGCTGTTGCTCGTGTTACAGCAGGCGAAGGACAAAAAGAGCTGAAGGATGGAGATGGCACTCTGGAGATTATGGATCAAATTTCACACCGATCTATGGACGCGTATCGCGACCTTATAGACCATCCTGACTTTTGGAAGTGGTATAAACATATTACACCGGTGGAGCATATAGGTAATCTTCCAATTGCATCCCGGCCTGTGTCCCGGGGTGGGTCCAACGGCCTTCAGTTTGATAATCTCCGGGCTATACCATGGGTATTCGGCTGGACACAGGTTCGCTACAATGTGCCCGGATGGTATGGGCTTGCATCAGCACTTGATCCATTGCTTGAGAAAGATCCGGAATTGATTGGCACGCTTCAGGGATGGTATAAGGAATGGAGTTTTTTCAATACTATTGTAGATAATGCCCAGCGGGAACTGGCCAGGTATCATAAACTTACCACCGAGCTATATGCAGAAAGGGATTCTGATCTCACCCATCATAAAAAGATTATTAATGATCTGAAAGAATCCAGGGATATCATTCTAACTATTACCGAGCAGGAGAGCATTCTTGACACCCGAAAAGTCATACAGAATTCAATCAAGTTTCGAAATGTCTTCACGTACCCTTTGAATGTTGTTCAGGCTGAATTATTGAAAAGGTGGGAGAATGCAGAATCAGAAGAGGAACTCAAGCAACTAAGGCACGCACTCTTTTTAAGCATTAATGGCGTGGCAGCTGCAATGCAGAGTACTGGATAAAATTTCCATATTCAGATTTATACGGCTTTTTACTTAACGAGCAGAAGTTTTCGTGTATTGGCTTCACCGTCAACGATAATGCGGTAGAGGTAAACGCCACTTGCCAGGCCAGATGCATCAAAAAAGATTTCATAACGGCCTTCACCCTGTTGTGAATCTACAAGAGTAGTAACAAGCTGCCCTGTTGTATTATACACCTCAAGAAGAACGTCGGATGTACCAGTCAGGGCGTACTCTAATGTCGTTTGATTATTAAATGGATTAGGATAATTCTGATCAAGAGCGAATATGCTATTTTCTTCCAGCGCTTCTCCTTTCAATGATATCCGAAGTGGATTTGGCTGGCTTGACGAATTGTGAAATAACACTAGCTCAGTATCGTGAATTGCAACAGTCTCAGGACTGTAACCGACAGGAATATTCAAACTATTGCCTGGTTCAATAGAAAACGACCTTAAAGACTCAGTTACAAAAAAGTTTGTATTTTCAATCACTATTCGCCCACTTAATGGATCCAGCGCAGATGCATCATTTCGGATTGTCACTGTTTGACTGGCACCGTCACCTATGTTTGTAACACCAAAATTGAGCAGAGTCTGATCAACTGAAATTATGGATTCTACCCCAATCAAATCAAAACAGTTTTCACCAAGCGGCCATCCCATGTCGCTGAGCATACCGCACATAACCGGACCCGGTGAATGTATCGAAAACTGTCGATCAAGCGCAGGCCTCATTAGAGCATTTTCTGAATCACCATATGTATTCTGATCAAGGTGCGAATAGCTGCTGCCACCCTGCCACGGAAACGGAGTATAGAGACGTACAGGGGATCCCAGGTTTACAATATTTGCATCAATTCCATCAAAGAAAACACCGTTGGCAGATCCCACTAACGCATCATATAGATCTGAGGATGGATTCCCGTACACATTTTCGTTAATCAGCGAAATACCAAGGCCGTCTTCGGTGAAACGGTCGTAGATAATGGGGCTATTCTGCCCATCAGATGATTCAAATCCCCAATCAGCCACGCCCACATCTTCATCTGCCCCCATACTGCCTATGAACCCAATTCCATGCCCTATCTCGTGAAGAACGACCGTCACGAAGTCAATCATATTTGCAGGCGGATTTGAATCCTGGCCAAAATACCAGTCAGCAAATGCACAATTTATATTTATTACAATATCATAGTCTACACCAGCAGACTGCTTAATATCCTCACCCGTCATGGCATTAGCCTGGGCAATAGAGTACCACGTATCCTCATCCCCTACAGGCGGAATTTGTGCTATTCGGGTAGGCCCTGCCGACCCAAGTACATTGGCATCCAGTTCACGCCAGGTTGCTTCAATTTCCACAGGAATGGTGCTTTCTAAATGGGTCTCCCAAATACTCATGGCATACTCAAATGCTGCGAGGGCTTCAGGTGGCCAGGTCTCTGTACCACATGCGTTTTGATAAGTTACGTTAAAACTGGATGTGCGTCTGTTAGTCGCTCTTCTTCCAACAATATCGGTATGAGCGATAGCACGGTCTGCATTGTAATCGGTAGGTTCAAATGTGCAAACCCGTTCCACTTCAGGAGCTTCCCTGATCAAGATATTGGCAGGGTCAATTGTTTGAGCAGCGATGCCGGCAAATCCTGATGCCAGGATAAAAAGAAACAGTAGCTTAACTGATTTGTACATCATGGAGTGTTTACTCAGTGGGTAAATAGGTGAAGTCTAACTAAAGAATATAAAATTATTATCTGATTACAGAGAACCCAATTTTCATGAAATAGATTTCAAAACCAACATTTCATTTATTTTAACAACTTGAGTTCGATTCATAATATGTTAATTGAGGCGTTTAAAAGGGCGTCATCCCGCGCACCCCCCAACGGGATCCCCTCGGGAGATGCGGGATCTCCCATCGTTATAAAGGCAGGAGATGCCGGATCGGGGTCCGGCATGACGGTATTGAGAATGAAATATCTTAACAAACGCCCTTTTTGGACAACCCAATGTAT
>Ga0209943_1000593_pt1 | contig 24781 bp, 23 predicted proteins | sample SalPonR1_B_D2_MG_FD_185698 | JGI IMG/M metagenome (GOLD analysis project Ga0209943, IMG submission 185698) | Salt pond soil microbial communities from South San Francisco under conditions of wetland restoration - Salt Pond MetaG R1_B_D2_MG... ... | reverse complement strand
GCGGATTGTGGGTCATGGCGGGCGCCGTGGCCTTCGTGATGCGCCAGCGCCGACAATCAAGCGGCCGCCTGACCCGCGGCCAGTGGGGCATGACGCTCGCTCACTTCGGGGTCGGTGTTTTCGTCATAGGCGTAGCAATGGTCGAATCGACGACCTTCGAAAAGGATTTACGCATGGAACCCGGCCAGCAAGTGCCGGCGGCCGGCCTGGTGTTCCAGTTGAACGAAGTCAAGACGGTCAAGGGCCCGAACTGGGCGGCCGAGGAAGCCAGGATCAGTGTCCTCAGGAACGGCAAGGAAATTCTCCTTATGGCGCCGCAGAAACGCCGTTATTACCGGTCGGGGCAGGTCATGTCGCAGATCGAGCTCCAGCCCGGATTCACCCGCGATCTCTACGTAGCGCTGGGCGAGCCGCTGGGCAGCCAGGGCGCCTGGTCGGTGCGCATCCACGTCAAGCCGTTTATTCGCTGGATCTGGGGCGGCGCGGTGTTCATGCTGATCGGCGGACTGCTCGCGGCAACCGATCGGCGTTACTGGATGCGCCGACGCGCTGAATCGACCGAAGCGCAGCAGCAAACGGGCGCGGTCGGCGCTGCGGGAGCCGCGACGACATGATCAGGATGCTTTTGCCGCTGGGCGCATTCATTGCCCTTGTCGTGCTTTTGCTGGCAGGCCTGCAGACGGCCGACCAACGTCAGGACATCGACAGTCCGCTGATCGGTAAACCTGTCCCGGATTTCAGCCTGCCCTCGCTGCACGACGATCAAAGAAGCATCGCGCGCGCCGACCTGCTCGGACAGCCGTTCGTGATCAATGTCTGGGGCAGCTGGTGTCCGTCCTGCCGTGTCGAGCACCCGCTGATCACGCGCATGGGGCGTGAAATCGACGTCCCGCTGGTCGGCCTGAACTGGAAGGACGAACGTGTCGATGCCTTGCGCTGGCTGTCCCAGTTCGGCGACGCGTGGGATTTTCACCTGTTCGACAACCCCGGCAATTTCGGTATCGATCTGGGGGTTTACGGCGCCCCCGAGACGTTCTTGATCGATCACACGGGGACGATTCGCCACAAGCACATCGGCCCGGTGACTGCGCAGTCCTATGACGACCTGATTCAGCGGGTCCTGACGCTCAAAACGGAAGCAGGCAGTTGAACATGCAAAAGACACTCATGATCGTAGCCCTTTGTCTGAGCTCGCTGGTTATCGCCGAAAGCGCCATCGAACCCCGCTCTTTCAACACGGAAGTGCAGGAAATTCGATATCGTTCGCTTATCGGAGAACTGCGCTGCACAGTGTGTCAGAACGAACCCCTGGAGAGTTCCAACGCGCCGCTCGCGGGCGATCTTCGGGAACAGGTCTATCTCCAGATCATGGACGGCCGCTCGGATTTCGAGATTCGACAGTACATGCGCGACCGGTACGGTGATTTCGTCCTCTACAATCCGCCGCTGGCCGGACATACCCTGATCCTGTGGTTTGGTCCGATCGGGCTTCTGCTCATCGGACTGGTCATCGGAGCCATCATGATTCGCCGCCGTCGGCGAATGCTTGCAGAACAGCGGCAGGGCGTGTAATACCGAACCGCTTCGAAGTTTTCAGCTAATCATAGATCATGCGCCTGGCGGTACGCCCGCCTGGCGCCTGTGGACACCGAAATTCCAAGGAGAGCACTCTTGTCCGAGATTATGTCGTCGCCGCTATTCCTGCTGGGCACCGTGGTGCTGATTTTGCTTGCGCTGTTCTTCGTCCTGCTCCCGATCCTCCGCGGGGGATCCGGCGGCTCGAGGCTGGCGCGTCGCCGACGCGCACTGCAAGAACTGCGCGAAGATCTGGATCCGGCCGATTACCGCAAACGCCTGGCAAAGCTGGAACAGGAACAAGCCGATGCGGGCGGTTCGGCCACTTCGTTGCGCAGCCTGGCCGGACTGCTTGTGGTGTCGGTGCCCCTGCTCACGTTCTTCCTTTACACGCAGCTCGGCAGACCGGACGGTATCGATCCCGCGCCGGGGCCGAATGGGGAACTGCGCCAGATACTCGGTGAACTCACGTCCCGGGTCCGCGACGAACCCGAGGCTGTCGACGCCTGGAATCGTCTTGGCATGATCTGGAAGGAGTTGCAGCAGTATCCGGCTTCGGAAGGCGCGTTTCGACGCGTCATCTATATCGAGCCCGAAAACGAATTTGCGCGCGTCGAACTCGCCGAAACGCTTCTCTACGCCTCCACGCGTGCGCAGTTGCCGGCCGAGAGCCGGCAATTGCTCGAATCGGTGCTCGCCGACAACCCCGACAACCAGAAAGGATTGTGGCTGGCCGGACTGGGTGCATTTCATGACGGCGATTCACGGCGCGCGCTTGCCCTCTGGACACGCCTGCGCGATCAGTTGCCCGAGGGCAGCGTTCGGCAGCGGGTGAGCGAACAGATCGCGGAAATAACCGGGACACCAGCGTCCCAGCCCGCTGAAGATCCACCACAGACCGCGATGGTCAATCCGCACGCGGCAATGCCGCCGGCACGCAACACGCCGGCGCCCGCCGACAACCAGGCCGACGATGAAGGCCGGGGCGGCGCGAGTATCGAGGTCGACGTCACAGTGGATCCAGCGCTGGCCGGCAGGTTAACCGGTTCGGAGACGGTATTCGTATTCGCGCGGGCCGTCAACGGTCCGCCCGCCCCGCTTGCGGTAAAACGCCTGGCGGCATCGGATCTGCCCGCAACGATTATTCTGAGCGACAGCGATTCGATGGCCCAGGGCTTGTCGCTGAGCACGTTTCCGCAGGTGCAAATCTCGGCGCGGGTCAGCCGCACGGGCAATGCGATCGCATCACCCGGCGACCTTCAGGGGCAATCGGGCCCGGTCGCAGTCGCGGAAACGGACCGTCTCGGGATCGCGATCGACGAAATCATCGAATGATCGTGTGAACCGAAGGCGCGCCATGCGACTTCGGATTTCAGCATACGATTCATTGCCTGAACGACGCTTTGGTTCGGCCAATTTCATCATTCACAAATGTGATGAATTCCAACAAGTTACCTCCTCTACGGGGATTGACTCACGTCAATGTATCCCGCTTTCCCGAGCGCATACTGTTCCTGAATGCTGATTGGACGGCAAGCGATGTTCGCGTCGCCCGTCATTGATTCCGTAGGTCGATTCAAGGAAACGTGTCCCGATGCTTGAACGAAAACTGGTTCCGCACGAACAGATTCGGCAGTTTGATCTTTTCAGCGAGCTCCCCGACGAATTGATCGAGCACATCCGGCGCAACGCCTGGACCATCTCGCTCAAGGCCAGGGAAGCGCTGTTCAGACAGAACGACCCGGTCCGCCGAAGTTATTTCTGTCTTTCCGGCCAACTGAAGCTGTTCAGGTTGACCCGGTCCGGATCGGAAAAGATCTTCATGATCGCTCACGCCGGCGACGGCCTCTGCGACGCGATTTCCCTGCAGTCCGAGCGCTTCCGACCGCTCAATGCAACGTCGATCACAGAGAGCGAAGTGCTTTCAGTGGATTCAGAAGTCGTCATCGACGTATTCCATCGGTCGCAGCGCGCGAGAACCCAGTTGGTCGATGCGCTTATCCGGCGAGTCGACGACCTCATCGATCACGTTGAGCTGTTGTCGGTCGACAAAGCGAACTTCCGCGTTGCCTCGTTTCTCTTCAACGAATATCAACGCAATGGGAAGAAGAGCTCTTTCCAGCTGAATTCCAGCAAGAAGTACATCGCCAGCTATCTCTCCCTTCAGCCCGAAACGCTGTCGAGATGCTTGCGCACCTTCCGCCAGGATGGAATCGCCAGTTCCACGAACAGAGACATCCGGATTCACGACCCTGACCGGCTTGAACAACTGGTGCTCGGCATAGACGCAGCTGCGTGATCAGCGAGCGCCTCACAGGCCATCTTCTGCTGAACTCTCGGTCCGGTAAAGCAGAATATTGAGGATTTGGTCGGCAACTGCTTGCGGCAAGTAGGGTATCGACTGTTCACCATGCGGGAGACGAATGCTCAAAGAGGCCAGCTTGTGACGGCGCTGATAGGGGCTGATACGGATTCCTGCCTGCTGACAGCGCGCAAGGTCGAATTCGACGATCTTCTGACCGATGAGGCCGCTTCGAATCCGCATGCGCTGCCCGTCGATTGCGTAGCCCCACCGTCGCCAGTGAAGGTGGACGATGCCGAGAATCAGCAGGTTCAAGCCAAGGATTACCAGCGTCGGCCAGACGAGATGGGCCGGCAGCATGAACCAGACGATAAGCGCCGAGGCAACAAGCATCAGACTGATCCTGCTCCACAGCATGGACCGAAATCGCGGGTGGATTCCTTCCCAGTCAGGCGCATCCCAAACCCCGCCCCTGAGCGTACGGACGACCTCCTCCAGGCGATCGCCGTCGATGCCGGGAATCAGGAAGCGGCGATCGTCGTTCATCGCCTGATCGAGCTGGGCCGCACCTGCTTGATGGCCTATGGCATGCCACTGACCGAGCAGGCGACCGACCGCGGTCTGGACAATTTCGATGGCGTGAAGCTTGGTCAGCTTCAGCGATTTCTCGCGCACATCCAGCAGACCGAAGCGGGACTTGAAACGATCGGTCTCCCTGAGCAGCCGATAGTCATGAAACCGAACAATTGCCAGCAATCCCGACAGTGCCATCAGCAGCAGCGCGAACGAGACGATCAATAACCCGACCAGTAACGCGAGCAGAAGCGGCGCGCCGCGCAGCAGTTCCATGTCGAGAAGACCGCTGGCACTGAGCTGTTCGACCCAGCTCGATACCCTGGATTCAACCCAGTTCGATGCCGGCGCACCGAAAATGGCCAACAGGATCCAGATCTGGTTCGACGTCATACCGTACTTGAACAGATCGGCGGCGCTGGCGCTGAATGCAGCCGGCGGGCCGGTCTGTCGCTCGTGTCTCCCCGACTCTGCGTCCTGCGAATCGGCCGCCCCGGTCTGGCGGCCGACAGCGCCTGAAATCATGTCCCGAAGCGTCCTGGCCTCCTCCGAGGCAATACCAGGCAGGCTCACTTCGGTCTGAGCTGCACCGGGCGTTTCGAGCGTAACCCGAACCAGCCCGAGGGGCCTCAGGTAAATCGGCTGGCTGAAACCGACATTCTGCACTCGCTCGAATCGAACCTTGAGCTCCTGTTGTTCGAACAGGCCCTTGCGTACACGCAACGAATCCTCGTCCACTCGGTAGCGGAATCGACGGTGATAAATCAGCGCGACCAGCAGACCTGTCAACAGCACCAACCCGGCGCCCAGCCCAAATTCCCGCCAACCAAGGGAGTCGCTTACGGCGAAGCCCGTCCCCGCGCCGAAAAACACGATCAGATTTTCGCGAACAAAGCGCTGTACACCGTTGATGTAAAGCGCACCGACCGCCGATATCGGCAGCGCTTTCCAGAACGCCCCGACCTCAGTCATTCGAGATCTGGCTGGTTTCCGCGTCGCGCTTCCTGATCTGCTCTACCAGGTACTCTCGCAGGCGATCCGCGCTCGCTCTTTCAAGACCGATCACGACCAGGTCGGCCGTCAAACCGCCTGCGGTATAAAGTTTGAGCCGCGCAAGCCCGTGTACTCTCTCGAGTGGACCATGCGTGGTTTCCACATGCTGGATACGGGCCACCGGCAGCGCCGTGACATTGCGCCAAAGCACACCGGCCCGAGCGATGATGTCGTGCCGACGCAGTGCCCATCCCCGGCAGCCGGCATCAATCCACCGATAAACGCCGACAAGTACCACTGGGATCAACAGGCCTCCGGCGATAACCAAGCTCTTCCAGCCCGCCAGCGGAACGAACGGAACGGCCCACGCAACCAGTGGCGCTGCGACCAGCGGCCCCGTATATATCAGCGTCGAAATCAGGGTGTAGCGCCTGAAACTTGATGCCACGGACTCGAATTCTGCGGCGTGGTAATCCGGCACCTTATCCAGTGGCACCATGGGATTGGCAAATCCGGTTTCTTCATGCAGGTTCATCGTTAGACTCTCGCTCGGGCCCGAATTTCATGCAAGTGCCGGAAGTATCGATCCGACATATGCAGCGCGACTCGAAGTCAAGTCATTTCAAGCTTATCGAGCAGCCGATCCGGCAAACGACTCACCCGTCTGGCAATCCTGCGATTACGCAAGAGAGCGGCGCGTTCGAAACGTGAGCGAAAACACTCCGCCCGCTTTGAACTACTTCAGCAGGCCGGCAATCGCGGAGCCCAGTTCCACCGGCGACCGGACTGTCGTGACACCAGCCTCTTCCAGCGCGGCGTACTTGGCGTCTGCAGTGCCTTTACCACCGGCAATGATTGCACCGGCGTGCCCCATGCGCTTGCCGGGAGGCGCGGTGACGCCGGCGATGTAGGCCACTACAGGCTTGTCGACCTGGTCAGCGATGAATTCCGCAGCCTGCTCTTCGGCCGTGCCGCCGATCTCGCCGACCATGATGATGCCTTCTGTTTCCGGATCCTGCTGGAACAGGTCGAGGCAGTCGACGAAGCTCATGCCGTTGATCGGATCGCCGCCGATGCCGATGCAGGTCGTCTGGCCCAATCCCGCGTTGGTCGTCTGGAAGACGGCCTCGTAGGTCAGCGTCCCCGAACGTGAAACCACGCCGACCCTGCCCGGCTTGTGGATGCTGCCCGGCATGATGCCGATCTTGCATTCGCCCGGCGTGATGATGCCTGGACAGTTCGGGCCGATCAGGGTCACGTCGTCGTAGTCCTTCAGAGCCGCCTTGACACGCATCATGTCGAGCACCGGGATGCCTTCGGTAATCGTGACGATGATCCTGATGCCGGCGTCGGCTGCCTCGAGGATGGCATCGGCCGCGAACGGCGGCGGCACGAAGATCATCGACGCATCCGCGCCCGTTTCCTCTACGGCCTCTTCGACCGTGTTGAAAACCGGCAGACCGAGATGCTCGGATCCACCCTTGCCGGGCGTGACGCCGCCCACCATGCGGGTTCCATATTCAATGGCCTGCTCGGAATGGAAGGTGCCCTGCGAGCCGGTGAAGCCCTGGCAGATGACACGGGTTTTCTTGTTGACCAATACGCTCATTGTGATTCCTTGCCTTCGGCCGCCGCTTCGACGGCCTTCTTTGCGCCGTCGTTCAAATCGTCGGCTGTGATGATTTTCATGCCGCTATCGGCCAGGACCTGCTTGCCCTTCTCGACGTTGGTGCCTTCGAGGCGAACGACCACCGGCACTTCGACGCCGACGTCCTTCACCGCACCGATGATGCCTTCGGCAATCAGGTCGCAGCGGACGATACCGCCGAAAATATTGACCAGAATGGCCTTGACCTTGTCGGAGGACAGAATCAGCTTGAAGGCCTCGGTCACGCGTTCCTTGGTTGCCCCGCCGCCTACGTCGAGGAAATTGGCGGGCTCGCCACCGGCCAGCTTGATGACGTCCATAGTGGCCATTGCCAACCCGGCGCCGTTGACCATGCAGGCAATGTTGCCATCCAGCGTCACGTAGTTGAGATCGTGCTTGCTGGCGGCCAGCTCGGTCGGGTCTTCCTGCGACTCGTCGCGCATCTCCTGGAGGTCGGAGTGGCGGAAAAGCGCGCTCCCGTCGGCGTTGATCTTGGCGTCCAGCGCGTTCAGATTGCCTTCGCCGTCTATGATCAGTGGATTGACTTCGACGATGGCCAGGTCCTTGTCGATGAACAACCGGTAAAGGCCCTCCATTATCCTGGTCAGCTGGCGGACCTGCTTGGTGTTCAACCCCATGCCGAAACCGATCTGGCGCGCCTGGTAAGGCATGAAACCAGCGGCATTGTCGACGGCCACCGAGATGATTTTTTCGGGAGCTTCCTCGGCCACCTGCTCGATATCCACGCCGCCGGCCGCCGAGCCCATGAAAACGACCGCGCGCTGGCCACGATCGACCAGGGCAGACAGGTAGAGCTCCTGCTTGATGTCGGTGGCTTCGGCGATCAGAACCGAATTGACCGGCAGCGCGCGGCCGCCCGTCTGGTAGGTTTCAATCTCCATGCCGAGCATCTTGTCGGCCAGTTCGCGGACTTCGTCGAGGTTCGAGGCCAGCTTCACGCCGCCCGCCTTGCCTCGTCCGCCGGCATGCACCTGCGCCTTGACCACCCATTCGCGGCCGCCGACCTTTTCGGCCGCGGCCACGGCTTCGTCGGCCGTCTTGGCAAGTTCGCCGCGCGGCACGTGAATGCCGTAATCGGCAAACAGCGCCTTGGCCTGGTATTCATGAAAATTCATTGCAGAATCCCGCTTGATGAATGGAAGATACGCTGTCGCGCGGCCATGCGACCGTTTTCGACAACCAGCTAAAGAGTAACCGACGAAATATAACAAATGCATCCGGCCAGCGGGGGAGGAGTTCACGTCGGAGAGCACCTTGGGATATAGTTGCCATCAGGCAAGGCAACACGAGCATGGTCGTTGGAGTCCGACACTTGACCCAGTTGTTCCAGAAAACAGAGGCGGACGCGGATCTGATCCGGCGTTCCATGATCTACATCACAGTCTTCAGGGTGGTGCTGGCCGCCGTCATCCTGGTCGTTGCGTTCGGTCCGCAAGGGCAGGCGGTGCAGCCGGAATACCGGACCTTTCTGGCCCAGGCGACGTCACTTACCTACATCATGGCAGCTCTGGCATTCGCCTGGCTCCAGTGGCGCCCCGGCTTCACGCCCCAGGAACTTGCCAGGTTCTCGCTGGTGACAGATATCGTCATCCTGTTGCTGGTTCTGCACTGCTTTGGCGGGCTCGGCAGCGGCCTGGTCATATTGCTGATCTTCACCGTCGGCATCGCCGGCCTTTTGCTGCCGCTGCAGGTAGCGTTGTTCTTCGCCTCGATCGTCTCCATCGGGATCGTCATCGAGGCCTGGCTGGCTTCCGACGGGAACTTCGCCAACGGCTCGGCACTGCAGGCCGGCATTTACGGCATCGCCAGCTTCGTCACCGCGCTGAGCTTCTCGCTGCTCGGCCGCTGGGGGCGCGAATATCAGCTGCTGGCCGAACGCCGACGCGACGACCTGGTCGGTCTCGAACAGGTCAACGACCTGATCATCCGGCGCATGCGTTCGGGGGTGATGGTCGTGGACGCCGGGCTGGAGGTCCGGCAGATGAACGAATCCGCCTGGTACCTGCTGGGAAATCCGCCGGTCAGCGAACGCCGCCTGAACGTCATCGCGCCGGCGCTGATCGAACGACTCAATCTGTGGAAAAAAACCGGCCGGGCCGACGACGAAGGCCTGCTTCTCAAGGCCACCCAGGCTGCCGTGGTGCCGCAGTTCGTCCGCCTGCCCGGCGTGCTGGGTGAAGCGACGCTGATCTTCCTCGAGGATACTTCGGTGGTCACTCGGCGCGCCCGCGACCTGGCACAGGCTTCGCTGGCCAGGCTCTCTGCATCCATCGCCCATGAGATCCGCAACCCGCTTGGAGCGCTGAGCCACGCCTCGCAACTCCTCGGCGAATCGACCAAAATCTCTCCCCAGGACCAGCGGCTTATCGACATCATTCACAACCACACGAGCCGGATGAACGACATCGTCGAGAACGTGCTGAAACTTTCGCGCCGTGAAAGGGCCCAGATCGATCAGACCAATGTCTCCATCTGGCTAAGGGACCTGGCCGAAGAATTCCGCCTTGAACACGAACTGCCGAGAACGAGAATCCGGGTCGAGGCGCCCCGCAGCGAAATCCAGGTGCTGATGGATTCCGGCCAACTTCGGCAAGCCGTCACGAACCTGATGGACAATGCCTTGCGACACGGGGCGAGCGACGACCACCAGCCTACAATCACATTGCGGCTGAGCCCGATCCGGGGCCATCGCGAGATGGCGCTGGACATCATCGACGACGGCCCCGGCATTCCGCTGGAAAAGCGCAGCCAGATCTTCGAACCTTTCTTCACCACGCACAAACAGGGTTCCGGTCTGGGCCTGTTCCTGGCTCGACAGCTCTGCGATGCCAACCAGGCACCGCTGGAATATGTACAGATTCCCAATGCCGGCGCATGTTTCCGGATCCTGCTGCGGCGCAGCGGATCCGACTCGCCGTTGGGCAAACCGGCAGAACTGGCCAATTTGTAGCAAAATGCATCTAATACGCTCTCAGAATTTCCCGGAAACCGAATGACAAAATCAAGCGCACTCATTGTCGATGATGAGCCCGATCTGCGGGAATTGCTCGAACTCACGCTCACCCGCATGGGAGTGGACGTGGATCCGGCCGAGGATCTCGCCGAGGCGCGCCGCAAGTTGGCGGAAAACACGTACGACTTCTGCCTCACCGACATGCGCCTTCCCGACGGAAACGGGCTGAGCCTGATCAAGCAGATCAGCCGTGATTATCCCCAGATGCCGGTTGCCATGATCACGGCTTACGGAAAAGTCGAAGATGCGGTTACGGCGCTAAAGTACGGGGCCTTCGACTTCGTGTCCAAGCCGGTCGACCTCGAAGCCTTGCGGAATCTGGTCAAGACAGCGATCAAGCTTCGGCAGGACGATGCAGAGAAACAGGTGGCTGCGCCGGCAGAACCGGATTCATCGTCGGAAACCAGCGAGGATGAAGCTCCGGCATCCATGGCGGCCGAAGATCAGAACAGCATTCTCGACCGCATGATCGGCAAGTCGGAGGCGATGATGCGGGTGCGCCAGACCATCTTGAAGCTGGCGCGGTCACAGGCGCCGGTGATGGTCAGCGGGGATTCCGGCACCGGCAAGGAACTTGCGGCCAGGTTGATTCACGACCTCGGGCCCCGATCGGAACAGCCATTCGTCGCGGTCAACTGCGGGGCAATACCATCGGAACTGATGGAAAGCGAATTCTTCGGCCATAAAAAGGGTAGCTTCACCGGCGCGGATGCCGACAAGGAAGGCCTGTTCCAGAATGCCAACGGCGGAACGCTGTTTCTCGACGAAGTCGCGGATCTGCCCCTGAATATGCAGGTCAAGCTTCTGCGCGTCATCCAGGAAAAACGGGTCCGCGCCATTGGCGACAAGCAGGAAGTGCCGGTAGATGCGCGAATCCTCTCGGCATCGCACAAGCCGCTCAAGCCGATGGTCGAGGCCGACCAGTTTCGAAGCGACCTCTACTTCCGCCTCAATGTAATCGAACTCGGCATGCCGTCGCTGGCCCAGCGACGTGCCGACATTCCTCCACTGGTAAACCATTTCCTCGAGGTCATCGCCGAGCAATGGGGCGACGAGCCCCGCCAACTCGACGACAGTGCCAAGAAAGCGCTGCTGGAACACTCGTTTTCCGGCAACGTGAGGGAGCTGTTCAATATTCTCCAGCGAGCAGTCACGCTGTGCGACGGTGACAAAATCACGGCAGACGACCTCCAGCTCGATCACACGGCGCTGGAGAGCAAAGATGGGATCGAAGCCGATCCGGGCGAGAAGAATCTCGACGACTACATGGAAAGCATAGAGCGCCGCATCCTCGAAAACGCGCTGAAAGAAGCCAAGTACAACAAGACCGAAGCCGCGCGCAAACTGGGCATCACGTTCCGCTCTTTTCGCTACAAGCTGGACAAGTACGGAATCGACTGATCTGATTCGACCAACCGAGAGGGCCGCTTGACTGGACATACTGTCCGCCTTCGGCAAAGGTGATCCAGCACCCGTGCGTACGCGCGCCGGAACACGTCCGGGTCAGGGTGACGAGTTATCCACCACCAGAGCGCAGATCTCGCCGCTGGAGTCGTTGCCGGAATTGATATCGGTCTCGCTCGCGCCGATCGCGCTGATCGCGCCGGTCAAGCAGACTTCGGCGCCGTCTCCGATACCTTCGAACACCGACAGCATAACCGTGGCCTGCGGCGCGATGGCAATGGAATTCACAATGCTTCCGATGGTCCAGTCACCAGTCAGTCCGGTGACATTGGAGGAGTCGCCCGGCGGAACGCTGATACTCTCCAGCACCACGGTACCCTGCGGCAAAGTAGTTCCCCCTGGTCCCGCTACAGTGATCTGAGCTTCCACGCCGGTGGCGTTGGATGCGTCGATCAGCACGTGCTCAACCTCGAAAAAGAACGCCAGATTCTCGGCAGCACCGCCCCCGGGCGGAGCGGCCGTCACAGCGCCTGATTTGGGCAGCGCCTGGATCACGGACGAGCTCAGATCGAATTCACGCTCGATGGTCGTGCTGACATCGGCGCTTGCCAAGGGGTCGACCAGATTCTGATCCGCGGCCACCGTCACATTGCTCACCGAACTGGTCACCACCTCGCCGTCGACGGCCGACGCCGGGATATCGACAAATACCGTAGCGTTGGCCGAAACGCCAACCGGCAAGGTTCCGACGTCCCAGATCCAAAGCCCGGGATCGATTCCGTCCTGGGTGATGATGCCGTCGCCCGTGACCGTCACGGTTCCGGCACTGGGCGGCACGGTGACGCGAATTTCGGAGACTAGTTCCCGCGCATCGAAAGTCGCGTTGTCGTTGGTCAGCGTCAGCGTTTGCGCGAGGTTGGCCGGATCGGACCCGGCCGGCGCGCTGCCCGCGACCACCGCTGTCGGGCCGCCGGCGCTCGTGGCCAGATCCACGCTCTCGGGGCCGGTCACCGTCAGGCACTTCTGAGCCTGGGAATCGCCTGAAATGAACACCGAGGCGCCGGGGACGCTTTGCACCGAACCCACGCCGAAGCAGAAGCTGTTGGTACCCGGTTCAAAGCTCTCGACGGTAAACGTCCCGCTCAATTCGGTCACCGCCGTGCCGAGCTGACGCGACCAGACGCCGGTCAGCGGATTGAAATCGGCATCGTTGCTGGAGACGGTGAAGCTGCCCGAGGACGGCTTTAGAAGCGTGACGTCCACGACTTCGTTGAGTTCCGACGGCCCGCGGCTAGGATCCAGCGGAATGGAGAAATCCACCACCGCCGGCGGATTGGTCAGATCGAATGACGTCGACGGGATACTGTTGATCGGCCCGAACAAAAGTTCAGTGATCTTGACGATGCTTGCATCGGCAAGCGCAGTGTCGTTGGCCGGATCGACATCGGCTACCCCCTGCCCTGAAATCGTCGCCGAGAGCGTCATCGATTCGCCCAGCGCTGCGCCGGAATCCCCGATCAGCCGTAATTCGATCTCGGCGCTCGCGCCACCGTCGAGGTCACCCACGGTCCACGTGCCGGAGCAAGAGGCGTCGAAGGCCAGATCGGTGCCGGCGGTGATGACCTGGGGACAGCTCAGCCCCTGCGCCGGCAGAGTCGCGGAAACGTCCACGGACACGCCGCTGACGTCGAGTTGGCCGGCGTTGGAGGCGGTCAGCTTGACCAACGTGCCGCCGGCATCCCCGGCAACCACTTCGAACGGCGGCGAGTCGCCGGCCAGCGAAGTCGACCATGCCGTGGTCAGGTCGGCCACGATCGGCTCAAAATCGCCGTCGAACACCCGCGTTCCCGCCTCGCGGCAGAACAGGTGCACCGATGATGCCCCGGCGGCCGCGTCACAGGCAGCACCCGACGTACAGATATCCAGGACAGTCGCACCAGCCATGAATATCTGCGAGATGGAACCACTCGCGGGATCCAGAGGATAATCGCGATCAATGGGCTGCCCGTCAAAACCCACATTCGGATCGCTTCCCCCGAAAGGTGTCGGGATGCGATCGATTTCAAGGACGAAGCCGCCCTCGCTGAAAGGAGGCGCTACAACGGCGCCGGATGCGTCCTGAAATTCACAAGTCAGATCTGCCAAATGCGTCTGGATCGCAACCCTCGGGGGTTGCTCGAAAGGAAAATAATCGATCGCGCGAATGCCGGCCTCGGCAACATAGGGCGGCAAATCGAAATCGATCAGAGCGCGGTCATCCAGTACCAGCTCCACCGGTTGAGCGACGGATGCCGCGGCAAATCCGGCCAGACACCCCACGGTCAAAAGTTTTGAAATCATTGTTTGTTCACCAGGATTCCGATCCTTGTCGATAACGTTAAAATTATTTGCTCTTGATTGATACCCGCCTCACTCTCAAGACGGGTCGACGCTCATCTGTCCGCAAACATCCGGATGGGTTCCGACACCGGCATAATCAACATGCATGAGCATTGTGACGACCATCAAATAAAATTTCGGTTAATCAGCGGCTTATGTTGCCGCGATTCTCTCACATCCGAGTATCGATTACGACATTCAGCGTCAGAAGAATTGAAATTGTAAATCACAATTGCAATGCCGTCATTTTTCCAGGCCGGAGACAGCGTCCAAAAAAAATTCAAATTGGATGTAGATCACAACATCTTGATTGGATTGCAAAACCCACCACAAGCTTTGTCAAACCGCCGAGATGCATTTGGAAAAGAGCCTTCCAACATCGATTCACTGGGCGCCGGAACTGCTGTCGATATTCGGCAAGGGTAACGGATCCGGTGCCCGCCCCTGCTCCAGGCGAAGGGCATTACGATAGCACTGGGTAGCCGACTCCATCAGGCCGGCCCGGTCCAGTACTTGTCCAAGTGCCGCATATGCAGCCGGGTTCGGGCTCTTGCGTACCGCAATCTGCAGATGTTCACGCGCCTTTTGATCGTCGCGATCGTCCAGGTACATTCTTCCCAGGGCGAGGTGAATGTCGGCCGATTCAGGATTGTCGACAAGCCATTGCTCGCACTTGCGAATTCTGGTTGCCCGATCGCCGGTGTCGGTTCGCGAATACAGGTCAAGCAGGCGCGCGTCGAATGTGGCCTCTATCGCGCGCCGCAGGTCGTTTTCAGCAAGCTCCGGTCGATCGAGTTCCAGCGCCCGGCTGGCGAAAGCAGCGACCGTTTCAGGCCGCTGTTTCAACGCACGCTGCATGGTTTGATGCACGCTGCTAAGCTCGCCCACGTCCCGGGCAGACTCGAGTTCCCGGGCAGCGGCCAGGCTTGAAAGCTCCTCGGCCCGCTCCGTTGAGACTATCCCCGCCTTGCGAATCGCCGGCACGAGAAGGCGCACATCATGCCAACGATCGCAGGCCTGGTAGCTCTGTAGCAGCAACTTCAGCACGCCCTCGTGCCGGGGCCGCTTGATGTGCAGCTGTTCCAGAAGTTCGATAGCAGCACCCGGTTCGCCTTCACCGACCAGCAGACGCGCCCTCGCCAGGGCTGTGGCGAAATGACGCTGGCCGAACCTGCGATCAGCCAGCGCCAGGTATTGGTCACGGCGCTCGGGAGCTGCTTGGCCCTGGGCCGCGCGAGCTGCGGCCAGGTACCCCGAGGTGGTGGCGCCGCTACCCTTCATCGCGCGGGCAAGCGATCGCTCGGCGCGCACCCAGTCGCCCTCCGACAAGGCCAGCAGTCCCCGGTCGAGATCGCGCCGTTCACGGGCGGCCCGAAATCGGCGAAGCGCGCGACCGGGGGCGCGCAACAAACCAACCAGAAGGGAAATGAGAAACCAGACACCGATCACGGTGCCGGCCAACACCATGAATGACATCTGCACCCGCCACCCGCCGATTTCGATCAGGACATATCCGGGGTTCTCCATCAACGCAGGCCCGACAAGGGCCCCGGTGACGATGGCGCTGACCAATATAATTCCGGCGGCTACCAGCAAGAGTCTGCGTTTCACCGCTTCCCTCCGAGAAGCCTGGCTATTTCAGCGCGACTTTCCGTCAACGACGGCGGCTCGGGTTGAGCCCCGCCGCTGGCCATCGCTTCAAGCTCGTCCAGCGCGCCGGTAACATTCCCGGCTTCGGTGTCAAATACATTCCTGACGGCGTCCTCTGCTTCACCGATCAACCGCGCGGCGAGTTCGTGCCGGGACCCGACCATCGCCAGCGCCGCTGTCTGTAGCGTCATTCTTACCTGCTCACGCGCCAGATCCACTTCGTCGGGTCCGATAAAATCGCGATCCACGCTTTCGACCCTTACCAGATCGCCGAACACACGGCCCACTCGATCTCGCCAGGTTTGGTCCTCACCGGCTTGAGTCATCGGCTGGCCGGGCTGTATCGTCTTCACCGGCCACTGAGGAATTTCATCGGCCATGGCGAACAGTTTCTCTACCCCGGTTTGTATATTTGGGGGACTGTATTCGCGTAATCGCCGGAACTCGCGCTGCGCGGTTTCCTCCAGACTCCGGAATTCGGCCCCGTCCAGTGCCGTAATGCGCTCCAGCGCGCGCTCCCAGGCTCGAATGGCGGCGTCGCCGTTTGCATTGATAGTCAACTGATTCTGGGCAATCGCAAACAGGCTGTCGAGCTCCATCAGCAACAGCCGGGTAGCCAGGTCATGATCGGCCCGATCCAGGTTGCCGCCAACGTTGGCCAGTTTCAGCTCGAATTGTTCCAGCCGGCGCCCGACTTCGGACTCCAGGTCTTCCAGTCGGCTTCGTATCCCGCCCAGACTGGTGTTCCGTTCACCTTGCAGACGCTCGAGCCGTAAAGAAAGCTGATCGATTCTTTCGGCGAGTTCCTGGCTGCTCGCATCCGACGATTCGGCATCAAGTTCGGCTGAAAGACGGTCCAGTTCGGTGCGCAGAGCATCGGCCGCGGCCGTGCGCTCTTGCCTGACCCGGTCGACACGGTCGGCAAGGCGTTCAAACTCGGCCAAAGAAGGACCTGCTTGCAAGGCTGGCTGCAGATTCAGCCATTGTGCCCAGAATGGGTAAGACGCCAGCCCAATCGACGCCAGCGCCAGCACCAGAGCCAGCCAGACCAAGAAACCGGCTCCGCCCGGGCGGGATCTTTCGTCGGCGGGATTCGCCGACCCGGGCGATTCATCCTGAGGCGGCACAGCCTGATGCTGCTCGGCTGACGACTCTTCGGCCGTATGCTGCGGATCGTCGTTATTTCCGGTTTCGGTCATGTTCTGTCGACGGACGGTTTCGGGACATTTAATGATGCTAACGGAAATCGCAAGGCCGTGTTGCGTCCGGCTTGTACCGGCTCACCGTCCAGTCGCCTCAAAAGTGCGGGCGATGCATCCATCCGGCCTTCTCGGCCGCGCACAACATCTGGTCATCGGCAGCGCCGGCGGCACGATGGATTCGGGAGACACCAGCCTTGCGACACGATTCTTCCAGACGGCCGGACGAAACGATGAACCGTCCTTCCAGCCAGGCCTGCGTGACATCTTCGGGCAGCGATCCGGAAATCATGCCGAACGCCTGAAGACTGCTGATCAGGACGACCGGATCGTGTCCCAGCCGCAAGGCATCGATCAGGCTCCGGCGCGGCGGCACGGCCTTTCTGCAGTAAATGTGCACGGTCTCTATACGCCCGCCTCGTCGGGCAAGTTCGTTCGCGAGCAGACCGCGCCCCCCGGGTGCTCCGACGATCGCAACCCGTTTTCCGTTGATATCGGCAAGATCCGGCATGTCAAGAATGTGCTCGCTGGTGCCGCCGCGGTGCGGATAGCTGCAGCACAGACCCGCCTCTTCCAGAATCGAGGAGGTACCCTGTCCTGGTGCGATGCACGGCACGTGCAGGATACCTCTGCCTTTCGCTCGCCTGGCAACAAGCCGTGCTGCAACGGGGCTGGTGACGATTGCAAGGGCGCATACGCCGATTTCGTCCATGCGCTTGCTCAACTCGGATTCCGGTGCTGCCTCGATTTCAAAGGCGGGACTGTGTATCGCCGGGACGCCGAGTTCCCGGAGTTTCCCCATCAGGCGCTGATGGTCAGGCGCGGGCCGTGTGACGACCAATGGTGAAGCGACCCGTTTCAATCCAGGCTTCCTGTGTAGTTGAGAACATTGCCCGGTTTCGTCCTTCGCTTAAATATTCAATGTTACGGACAAGACCGGATGGCCACAAAAACAAAGGCCCATCACGAAGTGACGGGCCTTGAATAAATCCGGGTGTCTGACGCAACTGACCAACGTGCAGGGGGCTTGCGTGTTGGCGTTGGCAGTAGGGGGACGCACATCAATCAGAAACGTCGTGGACGACACCCGGAAAGCTAACTGTCTGTCTTCCCCTAGATCGTGAATCTAGTCTGGCACAATTTCCATGCTGATGTCCAGCCCAATTTCAAAAAAAACGGGGGCGATATTTCAATTCTGTGACAAGTTTAACGTTTCCAGCAGCTCGGCACCGCCATTTTCGAGCAATGCGCGGGCCGCATCACGGCCGAGCTCCAAGGCACTATCATTCGTCCCGACGGCCTCGGCGTCAATCAGGTGGCCACTTTCGTCGCCAAGCCTCGCGTGCAAACGTATTCGCGAGCCTTCCACGAAGGCATGAACCGCCAACGGCATCCGGCAATCGCCGCCAAGAACGCGCACGACTTCCCGCTCGGCGCGCGCCTGGCAACCGGTGGTCCGGCATTCCAGTTCCGAAACCAGTTTCCGGGCAGCCTCGTCGTCGGATCTTTGCTGAATGGCAATGACACCCTGACCCGGCGCCGGTAGCCAGTTCGACATGTCCAGCTCGATGGCCCGGTCCGGAACGATGCCGAGACGCTCCAGGCCTGCCGCGGCCAGAATAGTCGCATTCACTCGGCCTTCCCGAACAGCGGCCAGTCGGGTCTCCACGTTTCCCCGCAGTGCGGTGACTTCGATGTCCGGACGCAGCGCGCGCAGCTGACTGATGCGACGGAGGCTGGAGCTACCCACCATGCCGCCTTCAGGCAGCGCTTCGATTGGCTGTCCCCGATCCGAAATCCACAGGTCGGCTGGATTGGCCCGCGGCAGGTAGGCGCTGAGCGCCAGCCCGTCAGGCTGTTCCGCCGGCACATCCTTCAATGAATGCACCGCAAGGTCGGCGCGCCCGTCGAGCAGCGCTTTTTCCAGTTCCTTGAGGAACAGTCCCTTGCCGCCGATCTCGGCTAGCGACCTGTCGAGAATTTCGTCCCCTTTGGTGCTCAGCGGCAGCAGCCGAACCTCCAGTCCTGGATTTCGGCGCGACAACTCCGCGGCAACGTGTTCGCTCTGCCACAGCGCCAGACGGCTCTTGCGCGTCGCGATTGTAATGACCTTCATGTTCATGAATCTCCTTGCAACGATTGTCCGGTGCGAATTCGTCCGGTTCAGCTACAGCGAACCCGACAGCAATTTCTTGACCTGGGTGTGATTGCGCCTGGATACCTCGGGCTGGAGATCGACCCCCTCGATTTCGACCCGGACCACGTCGGCACGATCGGTGAACAGCGACTTGAGATGGTGCCGGCTGGCCAACGCATTTCGATGTATGCGCACGAATCGATCGCCGAACTCGACCTCGATCGACTTCAGCGGGTCATCCGTCACGGCCTGGGCATGGACGGCATGCACAAGCGTGCACTTGCCCTCCGCGGTAAATGCGCGGATCTCGTCAAGTGGGATCCGCACGAGCCGCTCGCCGATCCGCGCCGACACCCAGGCCTGTTCGATCCGTCTTGCCGAGGGAACCCGCTCAAGTGCCTGACGCAGCCGCGCCTCGCGCACCGGCTTGACCACATAGTCCACGGCTTCCACGCCGAATGCGTCGACCGCGTACTGATCGTGCGCAGTAATGAAAATAACGGCCGGCACCGGATCGAGGTCCTGAAGTCGGGACGCGATCTCCATTCCGCTGGTGCCAGGCATCTCGACGTCCAGCAGCACCGCGTCCGGCCGCAATCGGCAGCATCGCTCCAGAACTCTTTCGGGCCGCGATTCACATCCAACCACCCGGCAATCGGAAAATGCTGCAACCATTGCGCTCAGCCTTTCAACGGCGGGCGGTTCGTCGTCGACGATCATCACGCGCATGCGCCCGGCCTCGTCCATTCAGACAGATCCTTGACCTGAGAAACTATCGCCGGAAAAACCATTACCGGAATAACAATCGTCGATCCAGCGATCAAGCGTCCCGATTTCCTCGGGACATACCGCATGCTGCATCGGCCATTCACTCCACGCCACCTGCACACGCTGCTCGGCAAGCTTCTGGGCGGCATCACGGCCCAGCGCAACCGGCACGATGGGATCGTGGGTTCCGTGGGCCATGAAAACCGGCGTTTCACGGCCGGCCGGCGTCAGCCATTCGGCCAGGGCTGCGCCCTCCAGCAGATAGCACGAGAGCGCTACCGTGCCGGCCAACCGCTGCTCGCGGGCGAGCGCCAGCCTGAGCGCCACTGCCCCGCCCTGAGAGAAGCCGGCCAGCAGCAGCTTGTCCGGCGCAATGCCGCGCTCGATCTCGTGCTGGATCAGCAGCTCGACCTGGCGCAGGGAATCGGCAATGCCCCGGCTGTCCTGATCGCGTGCGATTTCGAACCCCAGAATGTCGTACCAGGCACGCATTCTCACGCCGCCGTTGACCGTCACCGGGCGCACCGGAGCATGCGGGAATACGAAGCGGACCGCCCGGGTTTGCGCGCAGCGAAGCTGCGGTACAATCGGCGCGAAATCGTTGCCGTCGGCCCCCAGTCCGTGCAGCCAGATCACAGCATGATCGGGATCCGGACCGGTTTCGGTGACGACGCATTCGAGCAATTCATTTCGGGAAGCTGTCATGCAGTCGATTCTACCCGCGCGACGCGCGCTGCTGTTCGCATCGGCCCTGGTGCCGCTGATCATGCTTGGCGGTTGCGGGCTCAAGGGCGATCTGGTCCTGCCCCCGCCGGGCGAACCCTCGTCGTCCCAACAGGAAAGTGAGGACGACGCCCCCGGGGACGGTCCCCGGGATGCCGACGGCGCGCGCTGATGAGCACCGAAAAGCTATTGCGCACCCCCGAACCGGAACTGATGGACAGTGCCGCCCAGGTCGATGCTTACGCCTCGGCGGATTTTTCCGCCTCCAACCAGTGGTTCGTCGACCAGCTTCTGCAGCGTTTCGAGCCACGACCCGATCACGGCGACCTGGTGGATCTGGGCTGCGGGCCCGGCGACATCTGCATCCGCCTGGCGTGCGCACTGCACGGCTGGCAAGTAGAAGGCGTCGATGCAGGTTCGAACATGCTCGCCACCGCCCGTCGCGCCGTCGAGCGCTCTGAACTCCAACGGCGCATCAGGTTTCGTATGGCCCGCTTGCCCGATCCGGAGCTGGACCGGCAGCGCTTCGACTGCGTGGTATCCAACAGCCTGCTGCACCATCTGCCCGAGCCGGATACGCTCTGGCAGAGCGTGCGTCAGGTCGCCGCTCCGGGCGCCTGGATCCAGGTCATGGATCTCGATCGTCCCGAATCGGCCGACCAGGCAGACGCCCTGGTCGGGTTGCATGCGGCCGGCGAGCCGGAGGTCCTCAAAACCGACTTCCGCAACAGCCTGCACGCGGCTTGGCGGGTAGACGAAGTTCGCCGGCAGCTCGAACACGCCGGGCTGCCGCTGGCATGCGAAAGCGTCTCGGATCGCCACTGGCTGGTCAGTGGTCGACTGCCCGAATGACCGACTCGGCCGCCGCTGGAATACGCTTTTTCAAGCTCGAAGCGCTGGGCAACGACTTCGTGCTGATTGACGCCCGATCGACGCCATTTGCACCGATCCCTGAATCCGTCATTCGGCTGGCCGATCGCCGAACCGGCATCGGCTTCGACCAGATGCTGATTCTTCGGCCGGGCGTAGGCGCGCTCCTGGCCGAGGTCGAAATCTTCAACGCCGACGGTTCACCCGCCGAACAGTGCGGCAACGGCATGCGGGCGATTGCTGCATGGCTGGACCACGGGGGCGAACTGTCCTCGGGGGCGCAGCTGGGCACCCCGGCCGGACCGGTGGCGCTGGCGCGGCACGCCGACCGGGGCTATACCACGGTGCTTCCGGGCCCCCGGACGCTGAATCCGGAGGCGCTGGGCCTACCGGCGCCGCACCTTCCCGACGAGTTCACCGACTGGGCACTGATCTCGCTCGGAAATCCACATCTGATCCTGAATTCCGACCAGCCGCCCTCGCCGGCCAGCCTGGCCCGGATTGTCGGGATTCTGGATAAAGCATGCTGGCGCGGCAAGGTCAATGTCGGTTTGATGCACATCGATTCCGACGACACCGCCACGCTCAGGGTGCACGAACGCGGCGCCGGCCCTACCCCGGCCTGCGGCAGCGCCGCCTGCGCCGCGGCCTGGGCGCTGCGCGACCAACGCCCGTCGGCCACACCCGTGGCCGTTGCACAACCCGGTGGTTCGCTTATGGTAGATTTGACGTCGCGTCCGGGACATGCGGTAACGACCGGACCTGCAACCGTAGTATTCGCGGGAACAATTGCCTTCAAGGGACCAATGGCATGACCGAACAAAGCCCCAGCGAAGCCGAAGTGATTGCCTGGCTGCGCGAGCATCCTGATTTTCTTGTCCAGCAGCCGGAACTTTTTGCCGCGCTGGATGTGCCGCACGAGGCCGGAACGACATCGCTGATCGAAAAGCAGGTGGATATCCTGCGCAGCGACAACCAGCGTCTGAAGCGCCAGCTCGAGCATCTCAGCGGCATTGCAGGCGAAAACGAACGGCTGATGCAGCGACTGCACCGCATGGCGCTGGGTCTGGTTGCGACGGATTCCTTCGATGCGCTGCACCAGCGGCTGCACGACGGACTGCGCGATGATTTCCGCGCCGACGAGGTCTGCCTGCTGCTCGATTCAGAGACGGCCGGCAAATTCGCCGACACCGATATCGCAACGCTGCCCGAAAGACAACCCGAATGGATGCAAAGGCTGCTGGCTTCGGGCGAGCCCCAGTGTGGCCGCCTCACCCGCGAAAAGCGCGAAGCCGTGTTCGGATCTGCAGGCGCGCAACTGGGGTCTGCGGCGCTTGTTCCGCTGGCCGACCGGGGCCTGCTGGGCATCGGCTCGGAATCCGACGAGCGATTTCATCCCGACATGGGCACGCTGTTCCTTGACCTGCTTCGCGAGACGCTCCAGTTCCGGCTCGGCCTGGACGACCGCGCCGAGGTAAAGCGGCGCCAGCGCGCCTGACAGGCGACAGGCCCGGCGCATGGCCGATTCCATTGGCTCGGCAATCGAAACCTTCCTGACCGACTGCAGCGACCGCGGCAGACTGGCCAAGGCCAGCATTGCCGCGTACCGGCGCGACCTCAAGAGACTGCAAACCTGGTGCGCCAAACACGAAATCGAATCGCTGGCGGCGCTGGACGCAACCACGCTCAGGGGATTCGCCGCCAGCATGGGACGCGTCGGGCTTGACCCCCGATCTATCCAGCGCAACCTCTCGGCGGTACGCAAGTTCTTTCGTTATCTCGTCGACCATGCCCGGGTGGATGCCAACCCGGCGGCCGACCTGAAGGCCCCGCGCGCCCGGCGCAAGCTGCCGCGCACGCTGGATCCGGACCAGGTGCTGCAGCTGCTTGAAATCAAGGGCGACAAACCGCTGGACGCGCGCGACCGGGCCATGCTGGAACTCTGCTACTCCTCGGGCCTTCGGGTCAGCGAGCTGGCCGACGCGCGCTGGGACCGGCTGGACCGGGCGCAGGGCCTGCTGCGGGTGATAGGAAAAGGTGACAAGGAACGCATCGTGCCGGTCGGCAGGCACGCCTTGACTGCACTGGAAGAATGGCAACGCGTCTCGGCCACGTTCAGCCGCGGCGAATCGCGATACATTTTCACTACCGCCAAGGGCACGCCACTGGGGATTCGCGCGATCCAGAAACGCATTGGACAGCGCGCGGTAAGCCAGGGCCTCGGCCAGCATGTGCATCCACATCAATTGCGGCACTCGTTCGCCTCGCACATCCTGGAATCGTCGGGCGACCTGAGAGCCGTCCAGGAACTGCTGGGACACGCCAACCTTTCGACCACGCAGATCTACACCCACCTGGATTTTGCGCACTTGGCCGAGGTCTACGACCAGACCCATCCAAGGGCCAGGAAAGTACGCGAGAACCAGGGAACGTGATGCAACAAGTCCCCTACTCCTCCTGCTCGAGGATCTGCATAAGCTCCGAGTAGACGCGACGCGCCTGCCGCTCGTAGGCGTCGGGCACCTGAATGCGAACGGCGCTATAGCTGCTCTGTACGCCCAGCAACGTTGCGAAGCCTTCGGAACCCAGGTGAACCGGAATTTCCTCGGACTCGAATTTCATCCGCACCATCTGGGCCAGCGCGATATCGTGAATTTTGGCAATCGTGACAAGTGCCATCTGGGCATCCCGGTATCAAAGCATGCACTTTAGCCGAGTCGGCACTGAAAAACCGTCAAGGCCGATTCGCGAACTGTCACCGGCAAATTGCGTTTCGGCTAACATGAAGGCTGTTTCCGCCCCGCAGAGCATCCCGTGACCCACGACGCCATCCTGATTGGAAAAGGCGCCCGGCAGCTTCGCCTGGACGCCCGCTACGCCAACCGCCACGGCCTGATCGCGGGCGCTACCGGCACCGGCAAGACGGTGACCCTGATGCTGATGGCCGAAGGCTTTTCGCGCATGGGCGTGCCTGTGTTCATGGCCGACGCCAAGGGCGACATCGCCGGGCTGGCCGCGGCCGGCACGCCGCACCGCAAGATCGACCAGCGCATCGAGACCATCGGCATCGAGGGTTACGTGCAACAGCCCAACCCGACCGTGTTCTGGGATCTCTGGGGCAACGGCGGCCACCCGGTGCGCACCACGGTCACCGAAATCGGCCCGATATTGCTTTCGCGCATGCTGGAGCTCAACGACACCCAGGAAGGTGTGCTCAGCGTCGCGTTCCGCGTCGCCGACGAGGCCGGCCTGCTGCTGCTGGATCTGAAGGATCTGCGAGCCCTGCTGAACCACGTCGCCGAGAACCGCCAGGAGATCAGCGCCATGTTCGGGCTGGTCAGCACCGCCAGTATCGGTGCGATCCAAAGGCGACTGCTGCAGCTGGAAAACGACGGCGCTGACCGTTTCTTCGGCGAGCCGGCGCTGGCGCTGGACGACCTGTTGCGCCAGGATATGTCGGGCCGCGGCATCATCAACATCCTGGCCGCCGAACAGCTGATCATGAAGCCACGGCTGTATTCCAGTT
>Ga0209943_1000587_pt1 | contig 24895 bp, 27 predicted proteins | sample SalPonR1_B_D2_MG_FD_185698 | JGI IMG/M metagenome (GOLD analysis project Ga0209943, IMG submission 185698) | Salt pond soil microbial communities from South San Francisco under conditions of wetland restoration - Salt Pond MetaG R1_B_D2_MG... ... | reverse complement strand
CTCCGCGGACGGGGCGGAGCACGACCCGATGTTCCTGCGCACCGTACAGGACTGGATCGTGCGGCCGCAGCTGCGCCTGACGCCGGGCGTGGTGGAGGTGAACACAACGGGCGGCTACGTCAAGCAGTTCCACGTGCTGCCGGATCCGGCCGCGCTCCGTGCGTACGAGGTGTCGTTCACGGACATCGTCGATGCGCTGCTCCGCAACAACGCCAATGCGGGCGCGGGCTATATCGAGCGCAGCGGCGGTCAGTACCTGGTGCGTTCGCCCGGCCAGGCGGCGGACGTCGAGGATCTCAGGCAGATCGTCGTCGCCAAGCGCAACGCCGTGCCGATACAGCTCGAGGATGTGGCCGATGTGCAACTCGGCGGACCGCTGCGCTCGGGTGCGGCGACGCAGGATGGCCGCGAGGTGGTACTCGGCACGGTCTTCATGCTCAAGGGCGAGAACAGCCGTGCCGTCGCCGCGGCGGCCGGCGAGCGCGTCGAGGAGATCAGGCCGTCGCTGCCCGAAGGCGTGGAGATCAACGAGGTCTACGACCGCACGAAGCTCGTGGACCAGACCATAGAGACGGTGGCGAAGAATCTGGCCGAAGGCGCGCTGCTGGTCATCGTCATCCTGTTCCTGATGCTCGGCAACTGGCGCGCCGCACTGCTGACCGCGGCGGTGATCCCCGTCTCCATGCTGCTCACCATCACCGGCATGGTCGAGAGCGGAATCTCGGCCAACCTGATGAGCCTGGGTGCGCTCGATTTCGGGCTCATTGTCGACGGGGCCGTGATCATCGTGGAGAACTGCCTGCGCCGGCTCGGCGAGGCGCAGCAGGGTGCCGCGGCGCCGCTCGATTTCCGCCGCCGGCTGGAGGTGGTGCACGAGGCGACGCGGGAGGTTCTGCGACCGGCCATCGTGGCGGTCACGATCATCCTCATCGTCTACGTGCCGATACTGACGCTCAGCGGGGTCGAGGGGAAGATGTTCCGGCCGATGGCGCTGACCGTGATGATGGCCCTCTTCGCCGCGCTCGTCCTGTCGATCACGGCGGTGCCGGCGGCGGTGGCGCTGTTCGTGCGGCCCGGCCACTCCACCGAGGGGACCCGCATCATGCGCGCAGCCCACTGGCTGTACCGCCCGGCGCTCCACTTTGCACTGCGCCAGCGGGCACTGGTCGTCATACTGTCCGTTGGCGCGGTGCTGCTGGCCGGCATCGTCGCGACCCGCATGGGTACGGAGTTTATACCCCGCCTCGACGAGGGCGACATCTCGGTGCACGCGCTGCGCATACCGGGCACGAGCCTCACCCAGGCGGTGGAGATGCAGGAAGCGCTGGAGGCGGCTTTCCGCGAGCAGCCGGAAGTGGAGCTCGTATTCTCGAAACTGGGTACGGGCGAGGTCGCGAACGATCCGATGCCACCCGCCATGACCGATACCTTCCTGATCATGAAGCCGCGCGACCGGTGGCCGGATCCTGACAAGCCGAAGGAGGAGCTCATACACGAATTGGAAGCCGTCGCGACACGCGTGCCCGGCAACAACTACGAGTTCACCCAGCCCATCGAAATGCGCTTCAACGAGCTCATCGCCGGAGTCCGCGCGGAGCTCGCGGTGAAGGTCTACGGCGACGATCTCGACACGCTGGTCAGCCTGGGAGAGGAGATCGAGTCGGTGGTCGCGGCGATACCGGGTGCGGCGGATACGCGCTCGGAGCAGGTCACCGGGCTGCCGATTCTGACAGTGACGCCGGACCGGGAGCGACTCGCTCTCTATGGACTCTCCATTGCCGATATCCAGCACACGCTTCGGATCGCCATCGGCGGGCAGCCGGCCGGCCAGATCTTCGAGGGCGACCGGCGTTTCGACATCGTGGTGCGCCTGCCCGAGACGCTGCGCTCGAATCCGGAGGAGATTCGGCGACTGCCGGTCCGGCTGCCGATGGAGGCGACCGCCTCGGCGGAGGGCCGGGTCATGCGGGTGGCCACCGGACACGCTCCGGAGATGATCCCCCTGGGAGAGGTGGCCGACGTTGCGCTCGTCACTGGTCCGAACCAGATCAGCAGGGAAAACGGCAAGCGCCGCGTATTCGTGACCACCAACGTGCGCGGCCGTGACCTGGGCTCGTTCGTGGCAGAGGTTCGCGAAGCGGTGCGCACCCGGGTGGACATTCCGGCCGGCTACTGGGTGGACTATGGCGGCACCTTCGAACAGCTCACGTCGGCAGGCCGGCGTCTTGCCGTCGTCGTGCCACTGACTTTGCTCCTGATCTTCGCCATCCTGTTCACGGCGTTCGGTTCGGCCAGGGACGCGGCACTGGTATTCACGGGTGTTCCCCTCGCGCTCACTGGTGGCGTGGCAGCCCTCGTGCTGCGTGACATGCCGCTATCGATCTCCGCGGGGATCGGCTTCATCGCCCTGTCCGGTATCGCCGTCCTTAACGGCGTCGTCATGATGTCGTTCATACGGCAGCTACGCGAACACTATGCGGTGAGAGAGGCGATCATCAGGGGCGCGACCCAGCGGCTGCGGCCCATCCTGATGACCGCGCTGGTAGCCAGTCTCGGCTTCGTGCCGATGGCCTTCAACGTCGGTACCGGAGCGGAGGTTCAGCGACCGCTGGCGACCGTCGTCATCGGTGGGCTGATCACCTCGACGCTGCTGACGTTACTGCTGCTGCCTGCGTTGTACAGTGTCTTTCACGAGCACTCTAACGCCCGTGGTTTCAGGAAATGACCCGTGCCTGCCAGGCGTGTCACGTGAATTATGCGGGCAGTCGGTTTCCGGGACTCACGGAGGAGAAGAGCGGCGACCGGCACTGAAATATCGGGATCGGCGCCAGGTCGGGAACGCATCCCCATGACACTTCTGCCATGAGCCACATGAATGATCGCCGCCGTCGTCAAGAAATTCATTCGGCGCCGATGATGGATTGGGCGGAAGGAGTCGGAATAGCTCCCTAGTATCAGCAGCTTACGTATTCATTCTATCGCTAAGTTACACGAATGACGCACCGGTGTATCCGGCCGAATACCCGAAAAATCGCGATTGCAGGACCTGGACGACGGATCGCCTTTCTATGCGGCCTGTCGGTACCGTTCGATCGATGATAATATCGTAAAACGATTAGTCGATCGATGGCAGGGGATCGGTCCATGGAAACCACCAAGGTCTCTCCGAAATACCAGATAGTGATTCCGTTGAAAGTGCGCGAATCGCTCAACCTCAAGCCCGGCACACGACTGCAGGTCGTGCAGTTCGAAGACCGCATCGAGTTGATTCCGTTACGCAGTGCCAGGAGCCTTCGGGGATCTCTCCAGGGCCTGGATACCGATGTACCGAGAGATGCGGACCGTGTCTAGGACGCGATGAATATCGTCGACTCCTCGGCATGGCTGGAGTACTTTGCCGACGGGCCAAACGCTGAACACTTCGCCGGGGCCATAGAAGATACGGCCGCCCTGGTGGTGCCATCGATCACGTTGCTGGAAGTCTTCAAGCGGATCGCCCAGCAACGCCACGAGGCGTTGGCTTTGAAATATGTCGCAGTCATGCAGCAGGGAGAGGTCATCGAGCTGGATGCTGCCCTTGCCCTTCGGGCAGCCGCAGTGGGTCTGCGTCACGAGCTTCCGCTTGCTGACAGCATAATCTACGCCACCGCACAGAGGATTCAGGGCATCGTCTGGACCCAGGATGCCGATTTCAAGGGTCTTGACGGTGTGCGCTTCTGGGCAAGGCGAAAGCGTTGAGTCGGTTCGCAGAGCTGCAGGTCGTTGCGCGGAATCGAACATTCGAGGGAGCTTACAGAGCGCCGAGCACGACTTCAGGGCCAGAATCCGCTGGCTAAGCATCCCTATGACATTCCTGCCATGAGCCACATGCCTGATTGCCCACATCGGTTTCTAGGCGAATCTCGAAGATATGACGGTTGCACAAGAGTCCTTTGCACTCTTCGCAAAACGGTGCCGGGATTGATCGCGATGGTATGCAGAGGCGGTCCGGAGGCCGCCGCGTTGGTCCGGGCCGGGGGGAAGTCGCCGGGGCTTCGCGGCCATGCTCGCTCAAGTGGGAGAGGCAGCGGACTCGAAAAACTCAGAACGTGAACCGCACGCCCAGATTCCAGGTGGTGATCTTGCCGAACTCGTAGCCAGTGATCAGTGCGATGTTCGGCCGGAAGTACCAGCGGCCGTTCAGGGCGATCAGAGTGTCGGAGTCGAAGGTATCGGAGCCCTCGGTAACGACCTCGCCGACCGACGTGTAGCGCACGTGGCCCTGCAGATGGAGCGCTGGGGTCGCCGCCCAGATCACGCCGACCTCGCCGCCAATACCGTCGTCGTCGACGTCGGCGTCGAGATCGAAACCGGCGACCTGCACATCCTTGAACTCGGCGTTGTCAAAACTGAGGCGGCCGTAGAAGCTGGCTGTTGGCGAGAACGGGTAGGCATAGCCGACGCCGATCCGCCAGCGCACCACGTCGAATTCACCATCGGCGGTGTCGATGCCGTCGCTGACCTCCAGTTCCTGACTGGTCGACGAGTACTCACCGAACAGGTGCAGGTTCTCCCGGAACTGCCATGCGCCGGCGACGAAGCCGCCGCCGCCGGAATCGGTCTCGAGCTCGAGCGTGCCGTCGTCTGTAAACGCCCCGGAATCTTCCACGTCGTTGACGAAGCCGGCGATGTAGCCGCCCTCGAGGTAGGTGAAGTTGAGATCCTGTGCCCCTGCAGCCGTCGACGCGCCCAGCGCGACCACCACGGAAAGTTCGAGCACCCTGTGACGAATGAACATGCAGTCACCCCTGTTCGGGAACTGGCAAATACTGCCTGGATGGTGTGAGACGACCTGTGAGCGACATCCCGCTGTACACAATACTCCGGGGGCAGACCGGCGACAAGGCGAACCCTCGCTTCCTGGTCTGTCGCTGGAAAGCCTTGATGGTAAGCAAAGCGACTGTAGCAGCAGGCTGAGGTGTGATTTCCGGAGTCGATCCAATTTGCGGATATTCGTCTTCACTTGTAAACCACGGCTGCGCTCGTCGGCCCGGCCAAAGGAATGACTTTGAAACGAGAGAAGCCGGCATCGGTGTAGAGATGCACGGAATATTGACCGCAATCGAGGAATTCCTTGCATGGCAAACCCCGGATCAAGTTTCGGTGCAAATCAACACACATGAATAACTGCCCACATAGCCGAGAAATACAGGTTGCGCCGATGATGGATTGGACGAAAGGGATCGGGTTTACGATTTAGGATGAGCGGCTTACGGATTCAGGCTATCGGCAAGACGCACCGATGTCGCGCCCTGTTTTCCAGTCTTTTTGCCGTGAAATTCGGGTTGCACCCGGGACCAGAATCTCTGCTTGCTATGCAGCCTGGTTCCCCAGTTCACTGAGCTTGTCGAGCGTATCGGGAAACTTTCTTACCATTAAGATCAGGGCAGCAGCCTGGGCATTGGGCCGGGCCCGTCCTTGTTCCCAGTTTTCCAGGGTGCGAGTAGAAACACGCAGACGCCGGGCGAACACGGCGCGGGAGACGTTCAGACGTTCCCGGGTTTCCCGGATCAGTTCAGCGTCTACTTCCAGCGGGGGCAGATCTTCGACCTCGTGCGAGCGGAGCGTGATCTTGCCCTCGCGTTCGCGCCGCATGGCATCGACGCCCTCCATCAGTTCATCGAACAACTTGCGCTTCGTGGTCATGATCGCTGCCTCCTGGCGTCGAGCTCGGCCTGGATGGCCATTTTCAGTGCTCTTTTCTCACCGGTCGTAAGATCGGTTGCCTCGTTCTTTCCGTAAATCGTGAAGAATCAGATCTGGTGAGCGCTTGCGAAACAGTAGTAGATGATTCTCAATCCGCCGCGCTTACCTTTGCCGCGGCGGGTGTCTTCCCAGCGGATCTTCCGAAAGCCGCCCGTGCCCGGAATCAGATCGCCCTGTTCAGGATTTTGCATCAGCGCATACTGAAGACGTCGATAGCTATCATCCGTCAGGTAGTCACCAATCACTGGCGTGAACAGCGGCGTTTCACAGAAGACCGTCTTCATCGTCAGAACTATACGCAATCTGCGTATGACTGCAAGACTTGACCATTGTGTGTTGATTTGCACAGAAAACTGCCCCGGGATTTGCATCGCGTATTGACCCGGATCGTCTGCTCCAAGCGACTGAGGGAAAACGTCTATATGGCCAGCGATGCGGGTCAATCGACGATGCAAATATTCGGTGCATTCGGCTCAATGTTTGGGGCAATTCAACACGATGGCTATGAAGCCTACTGCAGGGGCTGTGCCGAGTACGGCCTGAGCGCGGTCGGCTGCTGGCCGCATGTGCGGCGCAAGTTCGACGAAGCGATCAAGGCCCAGGGCCTGCTCGGGCCCGAAAAGCGCAAGGTCTCGCTCGCCGGTGTGGCGATGGCGAAGATCCAGCATCTTTACCGGATCGAGCGGGAGACCAAAGCCTTGGCACCGGAATAACGACAGCGGGTCCGGCAGGAAAGGCCAACACCGCTGCTTGCCGACATCCGGAGCTGGCTCGATGAAAACCTTCCGATCGTGCCGCCACGCTCGGCGCTCGGCAAGGCGATGAACTACGCCCACAAGCAGTGGCCGAAGCTTATCGTCTACGTCGAAGACGGACGCCTCGGAATCGAAAACAACCTGACAGAGAACGTGATCCGGCCGTTCGTCGTTGGCAGAAGAAACTTCCTCTTCTGCGACACTGTCGCCGGCGCCAATGCCAGTGCCAGTCTCTACAGCCTGATCGGGACGGCGAAGGCGAACGACATCGAACCTTACGCGTACCTCCGGACTGTGTTCACCGACTCGCCGCAGGCGACGTCGGTCGACGAGATCGAAGCCTTGCTGCCGGTCCCGAATGACAGCGCAGACTCGGCACGAGTATCATCATAAGGACCGCGCGGAAGGAAAACCTCCCGTTAATGCGACGGATACGCTTTTCCCGTAGGATGATTGCCAAAGCCGTGGCCAGCAGGGAGATCACTGCATGGACAGTCAACGATTCATTGCCACTGTCGCCCTCCTTTTCAAAGTGCTCGTCACGTCGGCCTGCATACACTCCGCTGCTGCCAGTGCCGATCATCTCAGTGAGCGCAATCTTCCACCTGGCAAACTCATCTACACCAATGGCACAGATTACTACTACGCTGTGGTCACCACTCACCAACTGCAGAATCCCAACGAGCGCTGGGTGAAAGATCACGATATTCAATTCCGGGTCATCGCGTTTAGAAAAGCCTGATCGGATGGGTCGCTGGTGCAGCTGATCAAGCAGCAGGTGACCGATCGATTCGGCAAACAGGTGGAAGGCTATCGCTATCACCCTCAGGAAACCGCGCTGGTTAACGAGCATCTGATTGCAGTCATAGACAGGCTGTTTCCTGATCGAGAACATGACAACTACCTCACCATGCTGTTTATTCAATCGACGAACATTTTTCCAATGGCGACAGCAACAGTTCTGATGTGGATTCACCAGAGATGTATGTCACTCAGCTGATGTTCGGCCGTCCGGCCACAGGCCAATCCATGAAGCCTGCCTACGAAGGGCGCGGCCTGACCGGCTCCCCCGCCAGCGGGCTGAAGCGCGGAACCCAGGATTTACCCGCAGCTCGAGTGCCCTTATCTGCCGATGTCATCGCGATGAGGATTCAATCTCAACAGCAGCGAGCGGCCACCATGCCGGAAGAACTGGTTGGTCTGAACATGGTGGGTAAATACGGTTCCATCGAGACGTTTCGGGGCAATAATCGGGATCTGACCTTGCGCGTCACCATGACGGACAGGCTTGGCAGGGAGATGGGCCACACGCCCGGCGCCGTCGTTGGCAAGGGCAATTACGACAACCGAAGCGGATCTTTCAATTATCGTCCGCTGCTGTATACGCCTGACGAAAAGGGCAATGCTGCCCGCCATTGCCAGGGTATCTATGGCATGGAGAGGGAGTACACCATCCGCGCGCTAGCTGCGGCTGGTCAGGCAGAAGTACCTGGGAAATGGGAGGCGATTCCCGCCTACGATCAGATCTGTGAAATTCACGCGGTGGACGTGAGGGATTGCCGCGTAAAGAAATGTACCCGATTTGTGGAGGCAGAAAAATTTCTGATCGTTGCCAGCGAAGCCGACGCCGTCAATATTGCGGTGATCAGAGGACAGCGATCCGGGCAGAAAACTTTGGCTGAATCACAACGGGAACTGAAAGAACTCGATCGGGCAACCCAACGTCCCGCCACCTACTGGGAAGCAGGCGGTGAATGCGGCGCACGATCCTGCTACGAAGAAAACATCGACAGCGTCAATCAGTTCCTGATCGACAATTACTGGTGACCACTGCCACCGGCGTCATTCGCCATCCAAGAAGAAAGCATTGTTGAAGGGGAAAGGTAGGCTCAGATCAGGCACGACATCGTTCGCCCTGCATTCCCCTGAGGCCTCCCTAGCCGGTACCGACAACCCTGGTCCGCTCAGATCGTCCGTCGCGCGGTACAAAGCGGTACAGCAGGCGGCCGTGAGGTCAGCAACCAGCGGCCTTTGTAAGTTTCTAAGGGAGATCTCTCCGGCAATCCTGGACATCTATCGCGGCCTCTTTCAGAGCAGATTAGCGTCAGCGAAACCAAGAGCCACCCGACAGGCGGTCTCGGTCGGGCGCGCACGTTTCGAACGAAATATGGCTTCCCCCTTTCGTAGGTAACGCGTACGACCGTATTGTATGGACTGGGACATCCTCAGACGCCGAAAGCGGTCCGTCAATACGTGGTTCATTGAGCGCTTACGTTCGACCTAGTGCAAAACACTGCAATCGGCCGGCCTGCGCGCTCCAATACCAGGCTTCCCGAACCTCCATCCCACGCGTCCGTCAACGAACCCATGGCTCACACCCATCAACCGCGCCGCGAGCCGAACCCAGGCCGAAAAAAACATATCGGACAGACCTGTGGAATTGGCCTGTTGAAATAACTATCCTCAGCCGGCCGAATCCGGAAAGAGTCTCGATCCCCGATCAAGGGTTGCGCCCTATCGCGGCCGGGGGTGACGGCGCATGGCATCTTTTCCAGCCCATTCGGATGACGAAGCCCAGCGACATTGATAGCCTTCACGGCTTGGGCCCGGAACTCGAGGCTGAAGGACAGACCCGTGACCGTCACCATAGAACGCACAGGATTGGATTTCGGGGTAATTGACGCCTCCACTGCGGAATGGGCGCTGATCGGGACTTTGGTGCGCCATGCGGAAAGCCTCTATCATGACCTGGAACTGCTCTATTCCATTCCCGGCCCTGAGGATCAACGGCGGGACAGGCTGCGGAGGTTGATCGAGAATCTGGACCGGGTTTGGGGCCCGCCACCGCTTGAGATGCCGAAGGCCGATATCTTCCTTATCTGGCTCTGCGTCAGGACATTGGACGGGGAGGACGTGCCGGATGTGGACGCGGCTGCGAAAGATGCGCTTGTCGACCGGCTGCGCGCCCTGGAGGTCCATGACATTTTCGACGACGATTATGCCACGCGGGCGCAACTGGAACGATGGCGTAAAGCCGGCGCGCTGACGCAACCCTAAGGACCGCACCGACATGCCGAGTATCGAAGACACGACGGAATGGGTGCGCGCGCTGCATGACGGGCAGGTCGACAAGGCGGGTGAGGCCTATATCGGCCATGTGATGCGCGTGTTCCGGCGCGTGCGGGAAATCTTTCCGGACGCGCGGGACGACGTTCTCCACGCCGCCCTGTTGCATGATGCGATCGAGGATTGCGATATCACGGCGGCGGACCTGCGGGCGCGGGGCTATTCGACGGAGACAATTGCGATCGTCGAGGCTGTCACGAAAACGCCGGATGACGGGCTGACCTATGCCGAACGGATCGACCGCCTGGCCGAAACCGGGCCCAGGGGCGCGGTTCAAGTTAAGATCTGCGACCTGATGGACAATAGCGACCCGAACCGGCTGTCGGCTTTGCCGTCGGACAAGGCGGCCTCGCTCTCGAAGCGTTATCGAATGGCCCTCGCGCGGTTGACGGACAGTTTGCAGCAGGCGTGAACCAGATATGTGTGAGGAATGGTTTTGAGATTTCGATGTGTCGGTATCGCCCTGGCGATCATTCTGGGGTTTGCCGTTGCTGGCGAGCCTGGCCTTGTGCAGGCGCAAGGCGCGGCGGTGTCGCAGAACGGAGACGGCTCTGTGACCGTCGAAGGGGCCGACGAAGCCGCCGCCGAGTTGAAGGCCATCCTTCGCGGCGAAAAGAAAAAGAAACCCGTTGCGGCACCCGCCCCGAAATCCGCGCCGTTCGACTATGACGCGGCAATCGCAAATGCGATGAAGGCGGGCGATCCGATCAAGGCGGCGACCTTGAAGAATTGCAAGCGGGTGACGCCGGGCAGTACGGTCTTGGTCGCACCCGCCACCGCCGCGATCATGCGGCAATACTGTACGCAGCGTGATTTCGACATCGCCGTCGATCCAAAACAATTGCACAAGGGGCCGATCCGCATCGACCCGCCGGCCTCCGCAAAACAGGAAAGCGGCAATCAACGCGACCCGGCTGTCGACGCCTGCCGCCGGGAAACGCTCGACCATGTCATCACCTGCGCGAAGGTCACCGATTACCAGAACTGCGAGACTTGGGGCTGTCCCGAGATCATTCAGTGCGACAAGCGCCTGACCAGCTGCGACGACCACGGCTCACCCTATAACGAAACCGGCGAGTTCTTTTGCGATACAAGGAACTGGCGCACGCGGGATTTCGACTTGAACGCCCTGTTGGCGCGGACCTGCCCGGCGGAATAGCTGGTTTGCACTCACCGCCAGGGGCAGGGCCGCGCACCGGTTCGCTTTTGCAGGCTGTTGAAGAAATATTCCACGGGCGTGCGATGAAGTCTGCTTCGCCGCCGCCTCGTTTCCGGCGCCGTAACCCCGCTGTGCCGCTATGTCACCCGGCCGGCATAGTGTCTCGAGCGACTATCGGTCAGTACCACCCGTAAGCTCTCCCGACTGAGCGACAGGTAGAAACTAGAGTTTTCTGGCTGCGACGCGACTATCCCGTGGTTCGACGTGACGTGTCCCACATCCTGCGTTTACTGACCTAAGCTCGTCTAGCTTTTTTCTATCGCTCCACGGCGCTGATCCCGCCCAGCGTGGGTTAGGTCCCGATGGAGTGTCCGGAAACACCGGGGTGGTTCATTCCGGGTGGTCTGACTGTTGCAGCCATGCCGGGATATCGCGTTGTGAATGAGTACACGCCAGACGTCGATATGGTCAGGTTGCTCGATGTAGAAAACGAGGAAAAGATAGCGATGAAGCCCCCAGACACTCAGGCCAGGTAGATTCAGTTCGTGGGCGTAGCGGGGGGATCCTGCCGCCGGATTCCGGCTGATCGGGCGCCATCGTTCAGATAGAAGGCAAGGCCGGCATCCACATCCCGGTTGGCCTGCTCACGCGGGACGAGCGGCTTCCCGGTCACTCTTTGGAGTCGGGTTCGGCACTGTGGTACACCCGACGGCGGAGCTCTTCGAAATAGCTGGAATCTGCCGGCGTGGCGGCCGGCGAGGAGGCGGCTCCGGCCAGGAGCAGACCGCGCAACTGCAGACGGTCCTGATCCTTCCGAATGAGTTCGCGGACATACTCGCTGCTGGTGCCGTAGCCACCCTCGCTCACCCTTTCGTCGACGAAGGACTTCAGGGACTCGGGCAGTGAGATGTTCATCGTGCTCATGCGGGCAGATTAGGTACTTTGGCAAAATTTGGCAAGACTGCTCGATACCGCAACCTCTGGCGCCCTTGATGTGGCTCAGCCCGAAAACAAAAGTGCGTCATTGCCGGTGCATCTCGGTGCGTCATTCTGAGCCTTTCGAGCGTTTCGGGGGAACGCTCTTACCATCAAAATCAGAGCAGCAGCCTGGCCATTGGGCCGGCTCGTCTCGGCACTCCTGTTCCAGGCGAAGGCGATGAAGCGCCTATATCGGCCGGAACGGGGAGACCGGTCCGCGGGGGTTCGCCCTCCCGGGTGATCGGTCGTGACGGTCTCGGTTATGCTCGCCTCTGGCAGGCAGAGGGGAGTATCCGACATGTCAGATCGTTTCCCGGGCCCGAAGACGCGCGGGATGCTCGAGCGTGGCATACCTCTCTTCCGCAACGGGCTCAAGTTCGAGGCGGAGATGGAGAAGGCCGGTCGGCGCGGATTCCGCGCGGCCAACCAGATCGTGATCGATCGCGCTGCGGGCGACTTCATCTGGGACCTGGACGGCCGCAAATACATCGATTTCCAGAACGGCTGGGCCACCAATCCGCTGGGAAACGCTCATCCCGAGGTGGTCGCGGCGGTCGACGCGGCCCATCGCCGTTACGGCTTCCACTACGACCATCCGCTGCGCTACGATCTTGCAGAGCGGCTCGCGGATATCATGCCGGAGCGCTCGCTGCCGCGTTTCAGCTACGAGGTGTCCGGCACCGAGGCGGCCGAGGCGGCAGTGTATCTGGCGCTGACCCACACGAAGCGCCGCTACGTCATCACCTTTGCCTCGGCCTATCACGGTTCGGCACTGGCCACGAAGCTCATGAGCGGCTACGACACGGGCGCCATGCGTTACCTCGAGGCCTGGGACGGCGGCATCATCAAGGCGCCCTATCCCTACAGCGACCGGCGCCCGGCCGGAATAGAGCCGGGGCAGTACGCCGAGTACTGCCTCTGGTATCTGGACAACCACATCCCCGGCTGTATTGCGCCGCGGGACAACATCGCCGCGGTGCTGGTCGAGCCGGGCCTCGCCGAGGGCGGCAACTGGATACCGCCGCGTAACTTCCTGCAGGGCATCCGCGAGATCTGCGATCGCAACGGCTGGCTGATGATCGTGGACGAGGTGCTGACCGGCCTCGGTCGTACCGGGAAAATGTGGGCGGTGGAGCACTACGGCGTGGTGCCGGACATCCTGGTGGTTGGCAAGAATCTCTCGGGCGGCATCGCGCCTTGCGCCGGCATCGCGGCGCGCGACGAGATACTGGGCGACGCCGACGACTTCGTGAGCGGCTCTACCTTCGCGGGCACGCCGGCCGGCTGTGCCGCCGGCCTGAAGACACTGGAGATCTTCGAGCGCGACGGTGTCGTGGAGCATGCGGCCCGGCTCGGTGCGATCGCGGCCGACATCATGGCAGGCTGGGAGCGCTACGGCATCGTGAAAGAGGTACGCGCCAACGGGCTGCTCATGGGCGTCGGTTTTCGGAGTCCGGACAACGGCGAGAAGGACTGGTGGTATGCGCGCGCCGTGCGCAGCCGCATGCTGGACAACGGCGTCTGGGCCATCAGCGATCGCGAGTCCTCCATTCGGCTCTATCCCGCGCTGAACATGGATGAGGCGGTGATGCGTGAAGGGCTCGGGATCATGGAGGAGGCCATTGCCTGGGTGGACGGACACGGTCAGGACTACGGCGACAGCCCTGCCTGGCCGACGGGGGTGGCCGGCTTCTGAGCTTAACGGATGGCCGCCGATCGGTTATGGTCGGGGCGTCGTCTGCGAAGGAGGAGGGAAGCGCCATGCTGCCACGGACAGAGCGCGATATCTTCGCCGCGTCGGACCGGCGCGGTCGTTTCGACCTCGACAGCGTCCGCGGGATACTCGAGCGGGCCGCCGTGGAACAGCATCGGCTCGACGTCGAACGCGACGACACCTACACCCGCGAGGAACTCGAGGAGATGGCAGCCGAGGCCGGCATCTCCCGGGAGGCGCTCGCGAGAGCGCTGCGGCGCGGGCGGGCGCGCCCGTCGCTGGCGCGGCGCCGAGGTACGGGGCTGCGGTGGCTGGCCAGGGGCGCGCTCGCGGCGCTTGCCGGTCTGGCCTTCGTCGGCCTGATGCTCGCCTTTCCCACTGTCGCCGAGATCCTGTTCTGGACGGTCATCGCTATGCTGGTGCTGGTCCTGCTGGGAGCCGTGCCCATGTAGAGGAGATTCTCGCTGCCCCCATGGCGGTGAGGCGGCGTGAGGAGAGCTCAGGCCGCAGAGCGCGAGGATCAGGGCTCGGGGTATTCGACTTTCGCAGGCAGAGGGGGATCCCATGGCGGATCTGAAGACGAAGAAGAACCAGGCGAGCGTGCAGCAGTTTCTCGCCAGCGTGGAAGACGAAAAACGACGCAAGGACGCGCGGGCCGTTCTCAGGCTCATGCGGGAGATAACGGGCGAGAAGCCGGCGATGTGGGGGCGATCCATCGTGGGCTTCGGCAGCTATCATTACCGCTACGCATCAGGACGCGAAGGGGACTGGATGCTGACCGGGTTTTCGCCGAGGAAGCAGGCGCTGACGCTTTACATCATGGACGGTTTCGATGGCCACGAAGACCTGATGACCAAGCTGGGCAAGTACAAGACGGGCAAGTCGTGCCTGTATGTGAAGAGCCTGGAGCACATCGACATGGACGTGCTGCGTGAGTTGGTAACCGAATCGGTAGCGTATATGCGCCGGACGTACGGTTGAGCCCAGTCTCAGTTCGTCTTGCGATTCCGTGGCGCTGATGATGGAGTGAGAGATGGCCGATCGACCATCGATCTGGGCAGCTCGCCCCGAAGAAGCGCAGGAACTGACGTCACTGGCGTTTCGGTCCAAGGCGCATTGGGCTACTCGCCGGAGTTTATGCAAGATTGTCGGCGCGAGCTGACAGTAAGCCCGGATCGAGTCGAGTCGGATCGATATCGCTACTTCGTTGCGGTAGACGGGAATTCGACCCTCGGGTTCTGTGCCTTGGAGTGTCTTTCCGATGGCGATTGCGAGCGGGATACCCTGTTCGTCGAGCCGGCGTGGATCGGATCGGGGGGTAGGGCATGCCCCGATCAAGCATGCCAGGCGGACGGCGTCGCAGATCGGCGCGACGAGACTGATCATCCAGGGAAACCCAGACGCAGCGGGCTTCTACCTTGCTTGGGGGACACCTTAAGCCGGTAATCTCCGGGCTTTACGCGCGGCACTGACAGCTGTGGCTGCTATGAACTGGGGAAGGGCGAGTAGGGCAGTGAGGCGCGGGCGCACCTGGCCGCTTCACTGGTCGGCGGGTCTCCTATTGCTGGTGTCAATCTCGGCGTGGACCTCGCCGGCGCCGTCGGATAGCACACGAGTTCTCTTCGTCGGCAACAGCCTCACCTACTACTATGGCGTCCCGTATCTGTTCCAGGAAATCGCGGGAGATGTCTACGGAGAGGACGTTTCCGTCGATTCCCTCCTGCAAGGTGGCGGCCGCCTGGCTGAGGTGGCATCAAATTCCGTTAGCCTGGAGGCCCTGAGAGGGGCTTCCTACGATGTGGTGATTCTGCAGGAGAATGGCGGTCTGCTGCTCTGCGGTGCGGATCGAGCCGGGCGACAAACGGCCGAGTGCAGGGAATCGCTTAGCGCCCATCGCCGGATTCTCGATATCGCCGGTAGCGACTCCGCGCGCGGGATTCTGCTCGGCACCTATCAGGCCAGCCGCTCCGTGGCCCACGCACTGGTCGCCGGTGAGCAGTGGTTTGTTACTGAACTGGCGCTGGACGGTTACGCGAGCGTAGCGCCGCCTGTTCTGAGGGGCAAAGAGCGCCACGGCGATTTGCCGTGGTTCGCCGAAGATGGCATGCATCCGGGACCGGCCGCATCACTGCTGATTGCGGCGGCGGTCGCCGAGGCGGTATTCGGAGAACCACCGCCCACTTGGGAATTGACGGCGCGAATGCCGTACCGGACACCCGTTATGCCATTGAACTACGACAGGCTAGTGGGGGGCACAGAGGCGTTTCAGAGCTCAGAGCCGCTATCTGTCGGTCCGGCAGATCTCGTCAGAATTTGCGCTTTGCTCCAATAGTGGGTCGAGCGGTCATGGCAACGCGGGGCAACAGTGCGGATCCTCGCGAGAATCCCGATCTCACGCTCGTGGGCTTTATCAATGGTGAGTTAGAAAAGGCCAATACCGCAGGAGACTACCGCAATGCTTTCGCCTATGCACAGGGACGGCAGAACGGGATCGTCTACAAGCTCGATCCCTATTGGGATCGCTACGACGGATTTGAGATTGCGCGGCGCATCTTCGAGGGTGAGTTTAGTCGTTACCGCGAATCGCCGGAGTTCAAAGCGTTCTACACCGCCTTGGCCACGTCTTATTCCAAACTCTGCGAATCCCACGTGATTCAGTGGCAAACCTTCGAGCGCGAGTATGACGCCTATGAGGGCACGGAGCATAATCTCGACGGCTCGAAGACCATCTACACATCGGAGCAAACGAAGACTTATCGGATTGATGCGCGATTTGCATCAAACTGGGCGCAGTTTGATTCTGACCTGAGCACGGCTGTTCTGGATCAGGGCGTATTTCAGGGCTTCGGGCTGGTACTGGGTCTGCATGGTGAGATGGAGATCTTCCTCAAGAACCATCAATGCGACAGCGCGACGGTCCAGCAGATGAGCGAGAACTTCATTCGCGCGGCAAACGGGCAGCCTTCGGCGCAACAGGCGGGCCTGCGTTTTGCCGGCGCGGAGGCCGAGAGTGATCCGCCTGCCAGGACTGGGACTCCGCCACCGCCGCTCACACCCATGACAGATGCGCAGACAGAGAATGAAACCGTCAGTGCGGCAACTGCCGCGTTTGGCGGGGGCGGGCTCTTCGGGGAAGACTGGAAGACTCCGAAAATGAGCGAAGATGAATTCGATCGGGACGTAGATCGCGTCTCGGGAGAGGGTCACGATGAACTCAATCGTGCGGCGCGTGATGCGCTGCTGTCGCTCGATGATTTGGAGAACCCGCCGCGTGATGCCGCTCAGGGCCGCGCCCAAGGCAGGCAAGAAATTGAACACCGCTTAATCGAAATGATCAGGGAGCGCGATCAAACACCGACGGACTCGAAGAGATACAAAGACCTGCAAGACGCCATCGCACTCACGATGCAGCAGATGGGGCTGAAGGAAGAGCCGGTTGTCGAATCCGCTGTCGCAATGAATTCGGAATCGCGAGGAGTCGAAGGGCGAGGCGCGGAGCGCCAGGCGGTCACTGTACGACGTGAGCGAAATCGACAGATCGACCGGACGGCGGATGAGAGGATCCAGGCCTTGATTCGGGAGCAGCATCAAAGGCAGATGGAGGCGGCCGAGCGATTCCGTCAACAGATGATGTCGGCGACGGGCGGGGAAGAGCGCGTCGCGCTGCAGGACGCCTACAAGGCACAGCAGCGGGCGGAAAGCGATCAACTTCGCAAAGAGATCCAGGCCCTGCGGTTCGAGGCCAATGAAAGAAAACGCGAACCACAGCGCTGAGTATCGGGTCATGACCCTCGACATAGGGCTGCTCGCGTCTCTCGGTGCCTCCTGCGCGTCTACGTTTAATCGGAGGAGAGCGCCTGGTCGATACACTCTGCACGCTTGTTGGAGGTCGTCGACGTCGGGAAACGCTGTTTCCAGATGCGATCAGTAGCGGGCGAAGCAGGTGGAGTCGGGAATCTCGAGTTCACCGTCTGTCCGTTCGTGGACACTTCCCCGATGCTCAGAGATGGCCAGCCGGAGGAAGCAGAAACCGTCAGCTGTCCGAAGACGGTCTGCCGCTTTACCGGCAGGAGAAGAAGCTCGCCCGGATCGGCGTCACGCTGCCGCGCTCAACACTGGCGCACTGGATGGTCAAGGCCGGCGAGCTCGTGCAGCCCCTCATCAACCTCTTGAGAGACCGATTACTGTCCTACGACATCGTCGCCATGGACGAGAGTAAGCGGTGCGTTAACGGTAGGCGACATCGGTTGAGGAGATCGAGACATTGCTGCCGATGCCGGCTGGCGACGACACTCTCGCGAAGCTATCATGATACGATATGCGGGCAAGCAAATCCTGGCCTTAATGCAACGGATACGGCGTTTCACGTACTGGCCTGTCAACGGATATAGGCCTCCTGAGTATTTCATGTGATTCTGGGTGTCGGTCCCCAGAAAGCGTCCTGGCGACGGCAGATGCGGGGACCGATCAGGCGAGACTGCGCGCTACGAGCCAACGAAGAGATGGTTTATCCTGCCTGTACGCGAATCGATCGGAGCCCGCTATGAGATCTGTCATTCTGCTCGCGAGCGCTTTTATTGCGCTGGCTGCGACCACAATCGCGTCGGCCGCAGATGACGGTCAGACGATCTTCTATAACTGTATGGCGGAATCCCAGGCGCATGGCGTCGCGCTCGATGCGCGCTTCTGCCAATGCGCCAACGACCGCGCGAAGCGTGTTCTGAATAAAGAAGATCTCGCGCGCGCGGTGCGGGACTACGCCTATCTCCAGACGTTGTCTGACAACGCCTCGGGGTCAGAGCCCTATTCCTATGAGCGGTACGCCGGCCTGATCTTCGCTGATTGCCGTCGCTGCAAGGAGGGCGGCTATGTCGACTGCCTTCCCCCGGACGGCGACGGCGGCCTGGTCACCGACTATGAGGCGATGGCCGTCAATTTTGAGGACGCGCAGTTTGATTTGATCGAGCGGACGACTCAGTTCGAGGAGTTCGCGGTCGACCTCATCAATGTGTATGGCGCCGCCTGCACAGACTATGTTCGCAATCCGATCGAAATCTGGGTTGAGACGATCAATCAGGATGGCGATGTCGTGCAGAGCACGGATCGCTTGCGGCTCGACAGTCGCTACCAGGCCAAGTACGCTGATTACGCAAAACGATCGAGCGTGCGCGCGATCCGCCGCAATGAGGCGGATGTCACCCGCGGCCGACAGATTGGGCGATTGCCGACAGGGGCGATGACAGAGGTGGTTGCGCGCGTCGATCGTCGCTCGCGTCTCGCGGCTCTGCTCGGATCAAGCTGCGCGCCCGGCTCAAGACTGGATCGGGCGTATCGGAACCTGCTCAGTTTTGAGCTGGGAGACCCGGTCGTGCGGCCGGTCGGTACGCCGCGACGGATGACGCCCGGCGTTCGCGATTCAGCCCGACTGGAGGCGCTCACCGCCAAGCTCAAATCCGAACACGAAGCGGCGCTGGCGAAAAATCGCTCCACTTTGCCGTTGAGATGCAGCTGGTCGCCGGACGAGGTGAATGGAAGCGTTCTGCCGCCCGTCAAAGCCGGGGAGGTCGTGCCATATGGTGAGCGCCATGAGGAGTACGCTGGCGCGTACCGCGTCGAGCTGGGCGATGAGAGCGTCGTGTTCGGCCTTTACGCGAGGTCGAAGCGGGCCAACCCTGGCGTTCAGGTCGGGTTATTCGGTCTCGGCGTCATTGAAGCAACCGGTTGCGTCCTGACGGTCACCATGAACACGCTGGTGGGCTATCAGGGCCAACTTACTTTCGACGCGGCGAGGAAACCGCGAAGCAACGTCGACGCGTGCCGCGCGACGACGTTGTTTCGGCGAACCTCCGCGCAGTTCTTCGTGACATTCGAGCAGCCGGGCGATCCGCTGCGCGTCTACCCGACCTCCGCGCCATGGACGACCATGGGCTCGGGCGTGTGCACCGAGGAAGTGAAGGTGCTTGAACCGACGCCATTGTCGCCTCAGGTGGGGGATATTCTGGCGACGTACGATCAGCAGTACATGGCGCCGCAAAGGCCGTCGCATTCGGATCTTCGCGCGCCCGTCGGCTTCTGGGACAGCGTCTCTCAGTAGGTTGGAAACACGCAGGATCGCTAGGCGCGGCTCTTCATCATTAAAAGATTGACTGGTTCGCAACCGGGGCACCATCAGTACCGTAAGACCCCACATCTTAAATGCGTCTCATTTTTGGAGTTACGGTGCACCTTGCACAGCGCATTAGCATCAAGGTAGGCTCAAAAAAAGTCCGCAAGAGGACCGTCATGCGCAAGCGAACATCTTTTATAATCTTAATGGCTTGCTCGAGTATTGCCCTGTTTACTGCTTGTGGTAACACCGTTTCCGGAGACGGAAGTAACGCCAGCGCACAAGTACGAAGCCAGTTGCCGGAAGACTTTCCCGAAGATGTTCCCGTTTATCCGGGAATCGCCGCGCCCGATGTTACCCGGCTGGGAGACGGCTTCGAAGTGAGCGGGGCTACCGGCGACAGCCTGGAGCAGGTCCACGCCTTCTACACAGATTCCCTTAAGAAGCACGGGTGGAGCCTCATCGCGCCACTTTCCGAAACCAGCGCGCCAGGGGCACGTGTCTATCATTACGAGAAGAATGAACGTGGTATTACCGTGGTGGCAGGCATCGAGGGCGACCGTACAGTGATCGAGACAGCCTACAAAACGGACCCGGTGTATTAGGTGAGAGTAGGAGGGGTAACTCTCCGGGAGCATCGGTCAACCGGCACTATTAGCCATGTGGGGCGCTCCGAAGAATAGCCAGGCTCGATTTTCGGGAATCGGTGCTGTGGCACGACATTCCCGTAGGCTCGCTGAGTCAAGGAGGTGATGGCGTGAAGACCACTCGCATCGCGGTCGTACTCCTCTTGTGCCTTGCCGGCTTTCCTGCGCACGCAGATCTCAAGACCCCGTCCTGTGAGCGGATAGAGGCGTGGGCTGGGCAATACGATGCCGGCGATCGATGGCAGGTCACTCCTTACGTTCGTATCGCCGGCATCACCCGTGATGAACACATGGAGCCGCTGTTCGGCCAGTCGTTATTGAAGTGGTCGAGCGAGGACTTCGCGACGTTCAATGAGCGAATCGCTACCTGCCGAAATGAAGCGCAGCAGCAACAGCGGTTTGCGGCAATCCCGGTCTTGAATAATGCCCGCCGTGCCGTGTTCAACGCAGCCGGATACGTGGAGCGAATCGACTCATCGATCGACACGACTAGCAGTGCCGTTAGGGAGCTGAGCGGCATGCCGGATTCTCCGGAGAAGAGGGAGGCCATTCACCAAGCGGAGAGGAGTCTGAAAGGCAGGTTCGACCGCCGCAAGCTCAGCGGTCTGCCTCAAAACGCCCAGGCAAGTATCTCGGCAATCCACGATGCGAGGCGCTATCTGCCCGTCGATTACGTGGACGAGTACGCCTCCCTGCTGGCCGAGTAGTACAGCGCCCAATCGAGGGCCAAGCCAGAGGAATCGGACTCTGGTACCGCGGACGGCAATGGCACCAGGGCCGCGAAGGGCGCAAGCATTGAGCTGAGCCCCCCAACCATTGCCGCAGGGCCGGACTTGCGGCGGACGCGGTTCGAAGGAATCCATCTCGGGATGGATCCTGAGCAAGCGATCGCCCATTTGAAGGAAAAGGGTTATGACGTGGAGCGACGTTCCACCAGCCTGCGCCGGCTCAGCCCTGTCAAGAAATACCCCGTGGACGCTGTCACCCTGTCAATCGACGAGGTCGCGCCGTTTCCCGGAGGAAAAATGACAGAAGAGGAGAGTCGAGCCTATCAGACACGCCTCGCCATCGATGCGCTGAAAACCAAGAATTTTAGTATCGAAATTGTTGAGGGGAAGCTGGCTCGCCTGACGGTTTCCGGATCCAGTCTTGAGGACGTCGATACTCTAAGGGCTGAGACAGTTCGCAAATTGGGGAAGCCTCACAAAGAAAGGGGCAGAAAGGGCGGTGGCTACTGGAGCCTGAACTACTACGAGAATCCGTCCGAGATAACGGAAGCAGGCCTACAACTGGACATCAATTACCGCAGGGCGCAGTACACGGACCTGCTTGAAGGTGAGAACAAGCCATACGCAACCGTCAATTACTCGATATTGGCGTGCAAGGTGTATCCCGAGTGCCTTTGACCGGAGGTCGATCGGGTCGGCGCGATGGCCGAGCCTTAGGAAAACGGCAATTGTGCAAAACTAGCCACATGAATAATTGCCCACATCGCCGAGAAATACAGGTTGCGCCGATGATGGATTGGACGGAAGGAGTCGGATTAACGATTTGGGATCAGCAGGTTACGAGATCAGTGTATCGGCAAGTCGCACCAATGTCGCACCCTGTTTTCTAGGCGAATCATGCAGATTGGCGGGTTGCACAGGATGAAACGCCTGCTCAAGTCCCAATTGATTATCTGTCTACGGAAGTGGGTGAAGACCAATTCGATTCTTGAGCGTGATCGTGGTGCAGAAGGTCGCGAGCGTTCATAGCCCACTAGCGTTCTTGTAGACACTTCCCCACGGCTTTCCCGCGGGCGTCGTCTGTCGGCAATTCCGCGGCGCGATCTAGGCACTGTGCCTTGGATTCATCGGGCGAGAGATCAATCAACCTGTTCCCGATCTGGTACAACTGCGCAATCTCCATGGTCGCATCCAGTGAGCCGAGCAAAGCCGCTCGGTGCAACAACGTCCACGCGCGTGCCTCAGAGTCTCTATCCTCTAATCCCTCATAATCCCGAGATCCGTACAAGATCGCGAGGCCGATGAGAGTGTCCGCACTTACGTCTTGACGCGTCTCGCAAGGCGAGAGCAATTGGTACGCCTTATCGTAGTTGCCAGCCTTCAGCTGTTCGATTCCACCAGCTTCATCACACGCGAATGTGGACGTAGCTATACAAGCGCCAATCACGCTGGTCAAACTGAGCAATAGCAATCTTGGAATATTCAAAATGGAATTACCTCTTCTTGACCGTAACCCCGTAATTCGAGCCATGCGCGCAGGTGCTGGTGCGGCATGCATCAGAAGACAAGATGAATCGTGGTTCCAATCAGGGTCGTGATGGGCAGGCTGGTCTCCGTCAATTGGAGCAATGTGTCGGCAGCACCATGTCCAATAGTCCTTCACTGGGGGGAGATGGAACTCGCCGGAAGATGGAAGGAAACCGGCTATGATACGGCGAAATGTCTAACGGTTCTCCGGCGAACCCGGGCTGACACTTGGGGCGACGGATTCCGTGTCATCCGTATCCCAGATGAGGGTGAACGAGTCCTCGAGACGAACCGGAGAGGCCGGGTATCGGCCTGACTCGCGAAACTCGGCGAGGTCCTCATAAGCGGTCCGGTTTCCCATCGCCGCGGCAGCACGGCTCAGGTCGAAGATGATCCGGTCCGCAAACTCCGAAGGCCATATTACGTCGCCTTCTTTCAGGGGCACCGCGACCAGACCATTCCCAGGCACATCCTGGTCGACTGCTTTCGCCAGTGCGATGAGTCTCGCAGAGACCGCTACATTGTCCATCGGCATGGCGCGGAGCTCCTCGTAAAGCGGTGCCCACGTATCAGGCGGCCACAGAATGAGGGACTCTTCCAGAAACTGGACAGCCCCGTAGCCTGAGTTCTCGATATCCCTCAGAAGCGAGTCTGCTAGGAGTGGATTCGGATCTGTACCTATTCCCGCCCTGATTCGGAAGGCCAACTCGAATAGAGCGATAGCAGAACCAAGATCCGCAGAACGCGCAAGCCAATGAGTTACCAGATCGGGATCGTGGGGCACGCCATGCCAGCCACGGTATAGCTCGGCCATATTGTGCGCTGCTATTTCGTCACCTTCCTCAGCGGCATACAGCAACCAATCGTAAGCAAGTGAGGGGTTCCTCGGGAGGTGGTGGTAGCCATACAGATAGCCGGAGCCGACTTCGTTAGCCGCTTTCACATTACCAAGCTCGGCGGAACGTAACAGCCGGCTGCTGCTTGCTATTGGCGAATTGCATCCCCGTGCTTGGTTTTCGCTCAGGCAGCAAGCGGCGTGTGCGTAGAGGGCTTCAGAGTCATCCGGGTCTGGGTCGCTCGGGCAACTGGGCGGAACCTCGTCCTCCGGAGGCGGTTCATTGGCGCGAGCTATCTCCGTGACCGACATGGCGTTTCCCCAGCGAGCAACTGCCTCCAGAGACTCCAGCCAATTCAGAGTCTCCTGCGCATCCGGCCGGGTATTAGCTACTTCGAGGGCGTCTCTGGGGACGAGAGGGCCTCGGTGAAGACGCCCTCCTCGAAAGAAGTAGAAGAAGGTCGCTGATTCTGTGCTCACCGCGAGGATGTCGGCGGGCGCCGCGAGTCGCTCAAAGCCGAGATCTGCCAACTGTGCTTCGACATCGGCCCATGAAGCGCCTGATTGTGGTGCCGGTACTTTTGGCGCGTAAAGGCGGCGCAATAGCCACTCGCCGGCGCTAAGCGTGGTGCCACGGTAGTTTTCGCGGTGCGGCCCAGGCATGTAGTAGAAAAGAATTGGCCGGACCTGCTCTGAAGGGGATGTCACACGCGGTGTCGTGACACAGCCGGCCAAAATCAACGCTAGAGAGAATAGAGATAATCTGAACAATTGCGTTGCCTTGTGCGGGCCCTGGGTTTGGCCCCATCATTTCGGACCACCTACTTAAGAAGTAGATGCCCAGCGTTGGAAGGGATCAGTTTATCGCAATCGCCGGCAGGTCAAACGTCGCGGCTGGCGTTACAAATGAGCAGATGGGGGGGACTTCGTCCGGAAAGAGGAGGGCAGGCTCGATACCGGTATGCGTCGCTCTCGATATCAACCAAATATGCGAACCATCTGGAAAACGAAAGTGCGTCATTGCCGGTGCGTCACGGTGCGTCATTGGCCATTTTCGGTCCGGAACAAGTAATAACGACTATTGGGCGGGAGCCCGCTGGCTACGCATCCCCGTGACATTCCTGCCAAAATAACCACATGAAAAATTGCGTACATCGCCGAGAAATACAGGTTGCGCCGATGATGGATTGGACCAACGGCATCGGAATCGCTAATTAGAATCAGTGGCTTAGGAAATCAGTGTATTGGCAAGTCGCACCGATGTCGCACCTCTCTTTCTGGGCGGATTAACCGGATTCGCGACTTGCAGAGCGTGTGAGCTCACGAAAACGGGAGAAGCGACAGCCGGTCATTTTTCGCTGAGTAACCCACCGCACTGGTGTCGCTTATTTCATGCGGCGTGAATCCTCGGCGCCGATAGCCTGTAGCGATAGATCTCCATGACGTCGGCGAACACCGACTCGCTCGTGGGCCAGCGTCCGGCGCCGCGTCCGGTTACCACGACAGTGTCACCCGACTCCAGCCGCAGGCGGAGGAGATTGTTGGCTCCCCGCACTTGGGCGAGCGGGTCATCGG
>Ga0209943_1000585_pt1 | contig 24912 bp, 20 predicted proteins | sample SalPonR1_B_D2_MG_FD_185698 | JGI IMG/M metagenome (GOLD analysis project Ga0209943, IMG submission 185698) | Salt pond soil microbial communities from South San Francisco under conditions of wetland restoration - Salt Pond MetaG R1_B_D2_MG... ... | reverse complement strand
TATATGAAAGGATTGATGAGTTCGCTCTTGCTTATCATCACTTTCAGCAGTTTCACCATCACTCTGACACGCTCCAATCTATGCAGCGAGGAGAAAAAATCAGTGAACTGCAGTCACGATTCAGCGCTGAACAAAAAGACCGGGAAATTGAAATATTGAGTAAAGAAGCAGAACTAAGAGAAGCGAACCTGTTAAAAATGAATCATTTGCGCAGTTTTCTGATCGCAAGCGTTGTTGTTCTATTTATTGTAATAGCACTTCTTTTCAAATCAAACAGAACACGAAAACGGAATAACAAGAGTCTGCAGGAGCAACGGCGCCAAATTGAGGATAAGAATAAGAAACTATCCAGCCTGAATGCAGAAAAGGATGAATTTTTAAGTATAGCCGCTCACGATCTTAGAAATCCGCTATCGTCGATAAATCTTGCGGTTGACATGATCAACAGTGAGAATCAGCCAAATAGGGAAACAATCCGGGAATACACCGATCTCATAAAGGTTTCTTCTAACAGGATGATTGCTCTCATCAACAATGTTCTGAAAATTCACACTATCGAGGCATATGGTAATAAGGGTTCCACATCGCTTATTGAAATTAATCCACTGGTAAAAGAAGCCCTTCAGCATTTTTTCGAGCCTGCACGAAGTAAGAATATTCGAATCAAAACGGTTCTAAATAATTCTATTGATCCGTTAATTGGGGATTCAGATAATATTCTCAGGATTCTGGATAATTTAATTTCCAACGCGATTAAATACTCCCCAAAAAACTCATCAGTTATTATCTCTACCAAACAGACCGGAGATAACATCCAGGTATCTGTTAGAGATCAGGGTCCTGGTATATCTCCCTCAGAAAAGAAAAAACTTTTTAAAAAATATTCTAAGCTAAGTAGCAAGCCTACCGGCAATGAATCATCTACCGGGCTGGGACTTTATATTATTAAAAAGATTTGCAATACAATGGGAGGATCAGTGCGATGCGAATCTGAGCTGGGGTGCGGTGCGACATTTATTGTAGAGTTTCCTGCTGCAAAAGCTCACTCCAAAAATCCAAAACAGTCGAAAAAGAAAAAGAAGCTTGCGATGGGTTGACAGCAACAAGCTTAAACCTATAATAGATTTTTTTGTATTAGCTATTACTACTCCCCTATTCTTTTAACTGCCAGGAATACATTATGATACGTAAGTCCTATTGTACCGCTACTGGTTTTATTCCAGTTTTTATTTAAAAGCTTAACTTCTTTTTCCGCTAACTGCTTTTCATCTTTTTCTATTATGAAGCCGCCTGCAAGCATGTGTGATTTAAAAGCTTCAAAATTCTCGAAGTACCATGTCGACTGATCCTCATAAAAATCAACCTGTACAGGCCCCATCGATAAATGTATAACCAGTGATTCCGTACCCGGCATTGATCGCCCTGTATATGGAATGCCTAACTCCACACAAGCGGACCTCCACTCCTGAAATGAATCTTCACCCGGGAAACTCATGAGCATAAGACCGTCTATTTTTAGGGCCAGTGCTAATTTCTCAAGTGTGGCAGCAGGATGTTTAAATTGATGAGCAACATGATTCCCACAGATTAAAGCATACTTTTGGGCTTCTATTTCATCTTTTTCAGCATCAAGTTGAGAAAAATTAAGTAATCCGTCTCTATCCTCTTTACCCAGGCTTTCCTTAGCTTGAGCAATCATTTCTTTTGATGTGTCAGTAACAAATATGTTTCTTTTTGGAAGTATACGTCGAAGATGAGTAGTGAATATCCCTGTACCGGCTCCTATTTCTAAAATCGGCCCGGGAGGTACAGAATAGCGCCAGGGTTCCAGTGAGTCAGCCAATCGCCTTGCAGAATCTTTTTCAGGATCAGCATTCTCGTGATATGTCTCAGACAAAGATTTACCAGCTGATGTACCTGACATACAATAAATTTCGAAATGTTATGCTGTTATTGTGCTGCAGAAATCTGCCCACTGCTGCCCGACTGATTCCATGTTGAGTCACTTTCAAATGTGCGTCCCATTGCCTGGAATTGTCGTACAAATCGTCGTTTATTTACGCTTGGAGCAAACTGGGCATATTCAACCATAAAGAGACGGTCAGTCATCGGGTCGTAATAAGTGAAATGTACAAATGGGCCGCCCATAAAGTCATTTGTCATTCGCCAAAGCCCTTTGGTTTCGTACCCTATCAGCCTGTTGTCAGTTTCAAATTCCCGGGTTTCAAGCGGCCGCCGATAATCTGTAGTGACATAAGAGCCCTCTCGTTCACCCTGAACTAAATGCTCCATTAATGAATCTCGCTTGGCATTTATCCAATTAGCATCAACAAAATCGGGATTGGATACATCATTTTGCCACCATGCCCACATCCATCGATTGTTATCCGGTAGATAGCGTCGAAACATCACGGCGTCGGTTGTATCAATCACCTGGATGTAATCGTGCTGCATCCGTACTTTCCAGCCATGATCTTCCCAAAGTGAATCTGAAATGGCAACCTGCTCACCCCGTCTGTAGATATTTTGAGTACGGCGGTCGAACTCACGGACCATTAAATGGTTGACAAGTGACTCCTCTGAATTTCGAATTTTTTCAGCAAGAGCTTCATCTGATGTCGATGTCAGGAGAAGCGTCCACTGGTCTCTTACCCAGCGATCAGTTAATGGGAATGCAAAACTTTCATCATCACGGACTCTTTGTTTAATTTCGTCAGACAAAATTGCGCCAATAAACTGTGATACATTATGTTCTTCACCAAGTGGTGCCGCAAAAATTACATTTTTGTACTCCTGAAGCTGATCTAGCTGGTCATTTGTCCTAAAATCTCTAAAAGTGAGCGTGTAAGCATTTTCAGGTGTTGGCACAGTCTCTATTTGCCGACCGAATGTCTCTCTGATTGCCATCGCTGTTTCGCTGTTCCAGTCAGTAGAATCCATCACTACGTAAATTTCATCAACTGCACCGATAGATTGAGGTCTGTAATCGCCCTCACAAGCAGTGAAAAGTGCGATGAGTGCAACCGGCAATAAGATGAGAGATGATACTTTCATGATGGCTTATTTAAGAATTGGACATTTAAACGATCAAATATTTCCATATTTCAGGTTATTAACAAAAGAAAAAAGCTTTTGTTTCCAGCCGTCATCAGGATAGTTGGACCTAATGTTCTCAATAAGTGCACTTCCAACGATAAAACCATCCAGGTCGTCTGATATTTTCATGGCATCATTATGATTTTTAATACCAAATCCCACCAGCTTGGGATTCTTCTTGACGTTCTCCTTTACTCTGCTGATAAAACGCTGCACAGATTGTGCAACTTCATCACCGTCTCTGGCTCCTGTAACACCTGTGACCGATACACAGTAGACAAATCCATCACTTTTTTCGTCAATCTGTTTCATTCTTTCGCTTGATGTATTTGGAGCCACCAGGTAAATCATATGCAAGCCATGGACTTTCGCATGTTCAGATAGTAAGCCTGACTCTTCAATCGGAGCATCAGGAATAATGAGTCCATCAACACCCGCTTCCTCAGCCTTTTTACAAAATTTCTCGACACCATATCGGAAGACCGGGTTAATATAGCCCATCAAAACCACGGGAATCTGAGATGTTTCGCGGATTTTTTTCACTATATCGAAGATGCCGTCCATTGTGATGCCATTTTTTATAGCAACATTACTTGCCTCCTGGATAGTAGGCCCGTCCGCAAGCGGATCACTAAATGGCATACCAAGCTCGACCATATCAGCTCCGTTTTTTTCAAATCCAATCACCAAATCTGCCGTAGAGTTCAGGTCAGGATACCCGGCTGTCATAAACAGCGACATTACTTTTTCTTTATCGTCTTTTTTTTCAAAAAGTGATTCGATTCTGTTTTTTTGTGCAATCATGAGGAAAAATATTCTGAAATAGTGGACATGTCTTTATCACCTCTGCCTGAACAATTCAGTACGATGATATCATCTTTCTTTGTAAGAGGCATTAGAGTTTCGAGGTATGCTATCGCGTGAGCAGTTTCAATAGCTGGAATAATCCCTTCTAGTCTGGAGGAGCGCTCAACTGCTTGCATTGCCTGTTCATCAGTGACGCCATAGTAGGATACACGCTTTGTATCGTGCAGATATGAATGTTCGGGACCGATACCTGGATAGTCGAGCCCGGCACTGATAGAATGCGCAAGCTGAATTTGTCCTTCTGAATCGTGAAGCAAGTAGCTCATTGATCCATGCAGTACACCCGGTGTACCCTTGGTTAGTGTTGCAGCTGTTTGATCCGTGTCGGCACCCAGACCTGCTGCTTCTACACCAATCAGCTTCACTGATTCATCATCGATAAACGGATAGAAAAAACCTATAGCATTTGACCCGCCACCTACACATGCAATCATGTAATCAGGCAGCCGGCTTTCCATCTCTAAAATCTGTTTTTTGGTTTCATTTCCGATGACCTGGTGGAAATTACGGGTCATCATAGGATATGGATGCGGGCCTACAACTGAACCAATGATGTAGAATGTGGAATCCACGTTTGTAACCCAGTCACGGATTGCCTCATTTGTTGCATCTTTCAGGGTTTTGGATCCACTTGATACCGGCCGAACCTCAGTTCCAAGTAGCTGCATGCGGTCAACGTTTAGCTTTTGACGGCGCATATCTTCTTCTCCCATGTAAACCACACATTGCATACCAAACTTGGCACATGCAGTAGCCGTCGCAACCCCATGCTGACCCGCTCCTGTTTCGGCAATGATGCGGGTTTTACCCATCTTTTTGGCAAGCAGAATTTGTCCGATCGCATTATTGATTTTATGTGCGCCTGTATGACAAAGGTCTTCCCGTTTGAAATAAATTTTACCTTTTCCGTAATGCTCAGTCAGCCGATCGGCAAATGTAAGTTTGGTTGGACGCCCTACGTACTCCTCCAAAAGCTCATGATATTCATTCATGAAAATTGGATCATTTTGGGCTTCGTCAAAAGCCTGTTCCAACTCTTCCAGGGCCGGCATTAAAATTTCCGGAACAAATTTGCCCCCATATTTACCAAAATAACCAGACTTTGTTGGTGCTTCGTAATTCATATGAACTTATTTCATCATTAAAACTAAAATTAGTTACAGATCGCCCATCTCCTGCAGTTCCCAGATATCTCTGATCTCTTCAAAGAGATCTTCGATTTTAGAAAAATCTTTCAGGCCCGGAGATTCCTCTATACCACTTGAAAGATCAATTGCATAAGGTGTTGTCAATTTGATTGCAGGCCGGATATTGTCGGGCTTCAAACCTCCGGATAGAAAATAAGGTTTCATCTCACCGATATCAGAAAGCACGTTCCAGTCGAATGCCGTTCCGGTTCCGCCCCACTTTCCTGGTTGTTTTGTATCAAAAAGTAAAAATTCTACTGAGTCTAAATACGGTTCAACTGATTCTTTGAGCTCACCGGCAGTTGTTTCAGGAGTAATATGAAAGACTTTTATGACCGGCTTATCCATTAAATTACAGTACTCAACAGATTCATCTCCATGAAGCTGTACAAAGTCAAGGCCCGTCTGCCTGGCTATTGATTGAACGTCATCGAGTGGTTGATTTACGAATACACCTACTTTTTCAGGACCCTCAAGCCAGTTGATAATGGCGCCTGCTTTTGCTGGTTCTATATATCGGGGACTATCTGGATAAAAAATAAATCCAACATAATCGGCCAGTGCACCAGAGACAAAACGTGCGTCTTCGAGATTGGTAATCCCGCAAATCTTCACTTTAGTCCTGTTTTCGGGTTCAGCAAACATATTATTTAGGTTTTCGAGTGATTCGTTTCCATTTGTTGTGATGCTTTTTCAATCATTTCTTTTAACGCTTTACCCGGATCTTCCTTACGCATAAAATGCTCACCGATCAGGGCCGCGTCGATGTTATTCTTTTGAAGAAACACAAGATCATCCGGTGAAGACAACCCGCTTTCAGATACGCGAACTATTTCAACCGGAGATTTTTTCAAAAGCTCAACTCCACGATGCAAATCCACTTCAAAAGTGCTCAAATTCCGGTTATTAACGCCGAGTATGTCAATCAATCCCCAGTCAAGGCCATCAACTTCTTCTTCGTGATAGCACTCAACAAGAGCTTCCAGCCCAAATTCCTGCGTTGCTGCCAGTAATTCGTTCAGTTGATCACCTCTGCAGATCGTTGCAATTAACAGAACGGCATCTCCACCATAAGCTGCCGCCTCCTTTATCTGGTACGGATCGATAATAAAATCTTTACGCAGCACGGGGATTTCACTGACCTCAGAAACAGCTTCGAGATAGTCCAGCGATCCCATAAAAAATGGTTCATCGGACAGGACGGAAATTGCTGACGCTCCCCCCTTCATATACTGCTCCGCAAGTTTTACAGGATCAAAATCATGCCGAATTATCCCTTTCGAAGGGGACCCTTTCTTAATTTCAGCAATAACCGAAACGTTGTTCGTTTTCTTAAGTGCTTTAGCCATAGATGACTTTTCACTCTCATACAGCTTGAAAGATTCAAGGTCTTTCCATGAAACTTTTCGTTTCCGTTTAGCTAAGTCAGATGCTGTTTTCTCTACGATTTGATCAAGTATGGTTGCCATGATTATGCAAGTCTCCTGGAAGTTTCAATAAATGCGTTTAACTTTTTCCTTGCCCGGCCGCTTTTAATACTTTCAGATGCCATTTCTGCAGCATCTTCCAACGATTCTGCCTTACCTGATACAACTATTCCAAACGCTGCATTTAATTCAACAATGCGTTGTTGTGCGTACGATGCTTTCCCGTCAACAATATTATTCAGTATGTCTGCATTAAATTTTGCGTCACCACCCAAAAGCTCTTTAAAATCAACTTTGTCGAAGCCAAGCATATTTGGATCAAATGTAGTGGAATTGCCTGATATTCTGGATTTAAGCTCAAATATATTAGTGGGTGATGACAGACTTACCTCATCCAGCCCATCGTGAGCGTGCAGGGAGTAAGCTGTTTTAGTGTCCAGATTAGCCAGTATCTGAATTATCATTGCAGCTGCTTCATCACTGAATGCTCCAACTACCTGATGTCGAACACCTGCCGGATTCAGCAAAGGACCAAGCAAATTGAAAAACGTCCGGAGTCTTAACGCTCGCCGGGCAGGCATTACATATTTCATAGCAGGATGAAAATTAGGTGCGAACATGAACGCCATCCCTGTTTCTTCATAAAGTTTTTCAACTTTCTTTTTTGGAAGATCAGGGACTGCACCCAACAATTCGAGCACATCAAAGCTTCCGCTTTTACTCGATACACTTCGGTTACCGTGTTTCAAAACCGGAACTTCGGCTCCGGCCACAACAAACATCGCAGCAGTAGAAATATTAAACGTACCTGTTTTGTCACCGCCTGTCCCGCAAAGATCTACAGCTCCAGTTATATCAACTTCAACCGGGACCATCGCTTGCCGCATCACATTCACAAACGAAGTAAGTTCCTCAACGCTCTCTCCTTTCATGCGCATGCCATATAAAAAAGCTGACACCTCTTCGTTTGATACATCACCATCTACAATAAGCTGAAGAGCATCCTCAGCTTCACTGGCAGTGAGATCTTCCGACAAAGAAATTTTCTCGAGAAAGTGTGTAAACATTTATTGTATAGTGTGTTATGAATTATATTTTTGTCGATTTTTCAAGAAATAGACTCCGCTTACAAAGCCGTATCAGTCTGCTGATATTCCAGCTTCATCCAGTTTTTTACTATTTTTGGGCCTTCTGTCGTGAGAATACTTTCTGGATGAAACTGAATACCTTCAATTGGGAAAAGCGTATGCCTGATGCCCATGATAACACCATCAGATGTTCGCGCCGTCACATTTAATGATTCAGGAACAGTTGCAGGTTTAAGAGCTAATGAGTGATAGCGTGTTGCGATAAAATTTTCTTCAATACCAGAGAATAAAGATCTTCCATCGTGTTCGATGAGTGATGTTTTACCGTGCATCAAACTTGGAGCATGCACAACTTCAGCCCCGTACACATGGCCAATGGCCTGATGACCCAGACACACTCCAAGAAGAGGAATATCTGGTCCCAGTTCCCTGATGACAGCCTCAGTGATACCCGCATCCTCTGGACGACCCGGTCCTGGAGAAATTAAAATACGCGATGGATTCATATCACTGATTTCATCAACAGAATATTCATCATTTCGGATCACCCTGTAATCGTTAGTTTCACCCGCGACAATATGAACGAGATTGTAGGTGAATGAATCGTAGTTATCAATGATCAATATCATAAACGCTTTTCAATAAATGATTAACAAATCGAAATGTGTAGTGGTTTTAAATCAAGCTCCGGAACAGATCAGTAATCAAAACTTCTAAATAATCCTGTAGCTGAGCGAATGGGCTCCATTACTGTTTCAGCCCGGTCCCTCGCACGTTCACCACCAAATTTAAGTACATCCTTAAGGTAAGATTCGTCACTTGCGAGAATCTTTCTACGTTCCCTGGCCTCTTCAAAATAGCTTTCAATCAATCCTAAAAGCTCTTTTTTAGCATGTCCGTATCCATAACCACCTTCCCTGTACTTCTCAGCGATATCATTCTTTTTGGGTTCGTCAGCAAACAGACTGATCAAAGAGAACACATTACATTTTTCAGGGTCTTTCGGTTCATCCAACGGGGTTGAATCTGTTTCTATTGACATCACTTTCTTCTTAAGAGTTTTTCCTTCGTCAAAAATATTGATTGTGTTTCCGTAAGACTTACTCATTTTACGGCCATCGGTACCTGGTACTGTTGCCACTGATTTCACAATATGTTCTTCAGGTATTTTCAGAAGATCACTGCCATAGGCACGATTTAACTTGCCCGCCAGATCCCGTGTTATTTCAATGTTCTGTTTTTGATCTTCGCCAACCGGTACTATATCAGAGTGATAAATAAGAATATCAGCTGCCTGTAGTATTGGATATGTAAATAAACCAATATTAGGATTAAGTCCGTTCGCTACTTTATCCTTATAAGCTACTCCTTTCTCCATCATTGAGACGGGGGTTAGAGTCCCGAGTATCCAGGCCAGTTCTGTTGTTTGCGGTACATCAGATTGGGCAAACAGTGTGCATTTTTCAGGATCAAGGCCCAGTGCCAGATAATCCAGCACTACATCCATGGTGTTCCGGGATACTTGCTTTCCATCACTTATTGACGTTAATGAGTGATAATTAGCGAGAAAATAAAAAGCGTCGCCCTTATCCTGCATTTCAATATGCTGCTTCATCGCCCCAAAGTAATTGCCGATATGGAGCCTTCCGGATGGCTGAATACCGGATAAAATCGTTTTCTTATTTGTCATAATTGAAGTCTTGAATCTTGAGCCTTGAGTTTAAATAATCATCTCAAGACTCAAGCCTATTATCTATTTTTTAATTTCCAGAGCTAAACTGAGTGCTTCTACCAGTGCTCCGGCTTTATTTCGTGTTTCCTGATATTCCATTTCCGGATCGCTGTCGGCCACAATTCCTGCTCCAGCTTGTATATAAACCGAGTCGTTTGTCACAACCATCGTTCGAATTGCGATGCAGGTATCCATATTTCCAGAGAAATCGAAATAACCTACGGCTCCGGCATATGGTCCTCTTTTCGTAGGTTCGAGTTCATCAATAATCTCCATTGCCCTGATTTTAGGCGCTCCGCTTACAGTTCCAGCAGGAAAACAGTTTTTCAAAGCCTGTACAGAGGTTTTACCTTCCGCTATTTCTCCGACAACATCTGATACTATATGCATCACATGGGAAAATCGTTCAATTGACTGATTACGCTCAAGTTTAACGCTTCCCGATCTACAGACCCGTGATAAATCATTACGTCCTAAATCAACCAGCATGATATGTTCGGCAATCTCTTTAGGATCATTTTTTAAATCCTCTTCATAAGCCAGATCTTCTTCGTGTGATTTACCACGCGGACGCGTACCGGCTATCGGCAATAGCCGAACTTCATCATCCGTAACCCTGACCAAAACTTCTGGTGAAGATCCAATTAGTGCAAAATCATCAAGTTCGAGGAAAAAAAGATAGGGAGATGGATTCACCATCCGAAGCGCACGATACAGAGTAAAGCGATCACCTTTAAAAGGTATTTCAAAACGCTGTGAAAGGACCACCTGGAAAATATCTCCTTCAAATATATACTCTTTAGCTTTCTTTACACTGGTATGAAATGTTTCGCGGGATAGGTTACTCTTTAACTGTTCAGAATTTAAATAAAAAGGTTCTGAAGACGGCCGGGCTGACGTCGCTGTTTTTTCCATTTGATCGAGCTTCAGCTGAGCTGAATCATAGGCAGTTTTCAGGTCTGTCGATTCATCTACGAAGATTGTTTTCATTAGTACAACCTGCTGCTTCACATGATCGAATGCAAAAACCTCATCATAGAATGACCAGATAGCTTCCGGAAGCTGTACATCATTTTCCGGGGTGTTGGGCAGATCTTCAATTTCCCTTACTGTGTCATACGATGAAAATCCGACAGCTCCACCGGTAAGCCTCGGCAGATCCTGAAGCTCCGGCTCTGAGTGCTGGGTCGTCAGTCGCTCAAGGGCATCGAAATAGTCCTCAGACAGAAAAACCGGCTCATCATCTTGTTTATGAAGTGTTACTGATTCTCCATCAAACCGAAGTGTTTGATACGGGTTTTTACCCAAAAATGAGTAGCGGGCCAGGCGCTCCCCCCCTTCAACAGACTCGAACAAAAATGGCAATTCTGAGTCCTGTCGTATCGATAAGAAAAGTGATACAGGCGTTAAGATATCAGCAAGGATTCGTCGTGAGACCGGGATTGCGGTATATGATTCAGCCAGTTTTGTAAATGTTTCGAACGTCATAAATTTTCCAAAAAAAAACCCGCTTCAGATTGCTGCAGCGGGTTTTTATACTTTTATAAAAATTTCAGCTTATAGATTTTCCACTGCCAAATATGTTTGATTTGGCCACCACCAGCTGGTATTTACGTTGATTTCTTTCATTGCCTGAAACTAAACGATCTTGCTATTAAAAGCAATGACTTAGTTAAAGATCAACCGCATAAGTATTGAAGATTGAACAGGATTTTTTCAATCAATTTGTCGTGTATTATTTATCATACCGTAACGACAAATTTCATTTGTTTATACTGTTTATTCAGCTTACTATTTAAAAAATTCAATCAGACGATCGCTTATATCACAACGTTACAGACAAGATTTTTAACGAAACAGACGTTTTGAAGCACTACCTGATTTTCATCATTGCGGGTTCATTCTTTATTTTGATGTTAAGCTGCGACTCACCCTCTTCCCCGGCTGACTCAAATAATGCTTTACTGAGAACCCTTTCCATCAATCCAAATCTGGTCCAGTTTGGCCCTCAGTCCTTGATTGGTGATACAACCTTAACAATTGATATAGTTGCTACCACAGAACAAAATCCATCAGGAGGCCTTGTTTACTCTATTGAGCGAGATGGGGAACTCATTGCCGATGGAAATCTTGAGCTGCTGACAGAATTCTCCTATAGTACACAGTTTTCGACAACCGTAAATACATCCGCTAACTTTGACTACACGATTTACGTATTTCAGAGTGGTACCACAAGCGCTGAGCGACTCCAGGGACGGGTTCGGATTCGAGGCAGAAATGTATCACCACCGGTCATAGTGGAAGCCAACAATACAGAAGAAGCAACGATACCCGATAGCGGAAACAGCAGGATCGACTTTTTCGCCAAGGCTTTTCATCCCGATGGACAGGAACTTATAGACAGAGTTAATTTCTTCCTGATAGACCAGTCAGGAAATCAAATTGGGAGTGACTTCAGAATGTTCGATAACGGAGTTTTTAATGAAGTGGAAGGGTTCATTGATGAAGCCGAGGGAGATTCTCTTTACTCAAGGGCTTTCTTTATCAATTCCACTAATAGTCCTGATGAAATTACGGTTAATTACTATGCTATTGGTTCGGATGGTCAATCGAGCGATACACTACAAACAAGTTTGAGTATTGTTGAGTAGAATTATGATGAAAAAGAACTTAGCGTTGGTCTTACTTTTAATTATCAGCATTCTTTACCTGATTCCACCAGACTTGGAAGCTCAGTTGGTAGGACCGGTCCCCGACCGCTATGAGACACTCAGGCAAAATTCAGTTACATCTCTTGAATCTATAGGAAATAGTCTTTGGATTGGCCCCGGGCTGAATCGTATAGACGAGGGCTCTCCCGATATATACATACCAGAATCGGCCGACAGTGTCTTTAGTGGCCGCGGACGGGTATTTTCTCTAGAGACAGAACCAGGCAGAATTATTGCAGGGCTTGGCTATAATACCGATACAGGTGATGAAAGCGTTCAAACAGCACTGGGCTTCTACGAATCTCAGGACAATGGGTTATCCTGGCAATTCATCCCATTTCCTCTCGATCCTGACCCTGAATCAGAAGATTGTAATGCATCCTCCGTAGGTCCACCCTGCGATCTTGAATTTACTTATGGAGGTGAGACTTATGTGAGGACCCGAATCACGGTTCCACAACAGTCTCCGCCATTCGAAACAGACTTCAGGAATGATACTATACTTGCTGCTGCATGGGCAAGCGGCATCATTCGAAGTATGGACAATGGCAATACATGGGAACGCCTAATTTTACCGCCCTCTTCAGCTGATGAACTCAATCCTGATGAAACATACTCATGGACATCACAAGCAGGCGACCAAGGGACAGTAGAGAGGTACGACCCGAGATTTGATACTAATTTACTTGGGTTTGGCTTGCTCATTGACAGCAATAACCGGGTTTGGGCAGGAACTGCAGGAGGAATAAATATTTCAGATAATGCATTAACAGCTCCGGCCGATAGCATTCGATGGCAGCGGAAAACAGCTGATGGATCTGTAGACGGGCCTCTTGGAAACTGGGTGGTCAATATTCGCGAACAGCCGGGTACAAACCGCATATGGATGAGCAACTGGAACGCTTCCAGCAGTCCTGATGATCGGTTTGGACTGGTGTCGACGGATGATGGCGGACAGACGTTCAGTCAATATCTTGAAGGAGAACGCATAAATGACATAGGTTTTTTCAATGGCAACATATTTGTGGCCGCCGATCGCGGATTGTTCATCTCCTCTGATGATGGCAATACCTGGCTTCGAATTGACCAGATTAAAAGTCCAAATCAAATAATCTCCCGGGATGCCAGTTACTTCGCAATCTCTTCAACTAATGACAAGCTTTGGGTAGGCACCTCCGATGGGCTTACTTCCACCTCAGATGGCGGAAACACATGGTCAATTCTTCGGGTTGATTTCCCTCTTGATGGCGGTAACATTTATCAGCCTGATGCGCCCGGCGTTTCAACTTATGCATACCCCAATCCATTTTCTCCGGACGTTCATGATATTGTGCGAATCAAATATCAGATAAATAGTGTTGGTCGGTCTACACTTCGCGTTTTTGATTTCGGTATGAACCTCGTCTACGAAGAATCGTCTGATGGGGCTACGCAGCCGGGATCCTATGAATTTTTATGGAATGGAACTGATAACTCGGGACGTGTTCCGGCAACCGGTGCCTATATTTATGTAATTGATACACCTGACGGGCGTGTGGACGGCAAAATTCTACTGACTGATTAAACGATGAAGCAGATCAAAAACTCTTTTTTAGTTATTCTATTGCTTTCAGCGTTACTTCTGTCTGCTGACGTTGTTTTCGCACAGTCAGGTGGATTTACAGCTTCATTCAGCCGCGTTGGATTCGGCCCCCGGGGAATGGCTATGGGTAACGCTTTAACGGCCGTTCATCAGGAAGGAGCTTACGGATATTATAATCCGGCTATGGCCGCTATTCCAAATGATTTTATACAGCTTGATTTTTCGAGTTCGGCAATGGCGTTCGATCGCCAGCTTCATATGGTTTCCGCACAATTTCAGCTTCCACCCTCGGCAGGCATTTCAGTCTCGCTCATCAACGGGCGTGTGGGTGAGATCGATGGGCGGACTCAAAGTGGCTACTATACTGATACATTTTCGACAAGTGAATACCAGCTTCTCACAAATTTTGGAATCCGATTTAGTGATACATTCTGGGGTGGTGTGGGGATTAAGGTAAACCTGGCTGATTTTTACAGTGACGTGTCCACTGAAACATCAATTGGCCTTGATGCCGGGTTATTCAAGCAAGCAGGAAAAATTGGCATCGGGCTTGCGATACAGGATCTGTTCGCAAAAACCAATTATGATACATCAGAGCTTTTTGGTTCAAACACCGGCGGAGCACGAAGTGACTCCTACCCTACCCGTTTCAAGCTGGGTGCCTCATATGCTCATAACCACGATCTGCTTATCAGTGCCGAATATGAAATTCAAATGCTCAGTTCAGAAATAAAAACCTCAGAAACAAGACTTATTGGCGGCCGGCCTGTGACATCTGCCGTTCGCTCTGATGTAACCACAAATACGCAAATCGGACGATTGGGTGCACGTTATAAACTTCATCCCAGAATAACAGTCCGTTCTGGTGTGCAGGCAATGGATTTAAACCACGACTCAATCTCTCTGCAACCCACTGCAGGTTTTTCACTACATTTACCATTCGACAAGCTTTCGCCAGCCATTGACTATGCGTTTATGCGTGAGCCGTCTAATATTTCAACTATGCATGTATTTTCAATCCGTCTGCAATTATGAGATTTCTAACAGCCATCTTAATTCTCCTTTTATCAACTACGGTCTCCACTGCCCAGCAGGATACCGGCAGCGGAATGGACTTTCTGAATATTTCCCCATCGGCTTACCAATTGTCTCTGGCAGAAGCATCTAGCGCCACTTTAAGCGGGTCATCAGCAATTTACTCCAACCCTGCTTTGCTTGTTATGGAGAAGTCATCAAGTGTAGAAGCAAATTACACACTTTGGATTGCTGATGTGAATAATCAATACGCTTCCGTTAATTTTCTAAACGATGATTATGCAATTGGCTTTGGTGTTTACAATTCACAATCAACAGACTTCGAAGCCAGAGGTGAACCGGGACCGTCTCAGGGAGATTTTTCCATTAGTTACCTTGCATTATCAGCTTCAGCTGCATACAAAGTCGGACCGATATCGGCAGGGATTACCGGGCACTATCTGCGTGAAGAGGTCTTTCAGTTAAGAGCAAACGGCTACGCTTTTAACGCAGGCATCGCCGGTACATTTTTAGATAATAGAGTCAGGGTCGGTGCAGTGGTACAGAACCTGGGTGAGATGGATGAATTAGACCAGGTTGCTACTCCGCTGCCATCAACATTAAGACTTGGTACAGCTATAAATGTTGTTGAATTTTCGACACCAGGCAGAAATGATTTACCCATATTACTGTCAGTCCATTCAGAATGGATTCACCCTCTCGAAGACATTTCAGTAAGTGATTACACATCTGACAGTGAAACTGAAGACTACTTTAGCCTTGCGATGAGTGCAGATATTGCTGATCTGATTCAGCTCAGAGGCGGGTACAAGTTCGGACCAACAGAACGGCCGGTCAGTTTAGGCCTCGGTGTTAATATCGAACCGGTAAATGTAAATTATGCAATGATACCTTTTTCCACCGGCTTTGGTATGGCGCATTCAATCGGGGTTCAATTCTACTTTTGATCTAAGCTGTAACCATGGGTACACACGAGCAGCTTCTGAAATTATACAATGATCTGTTACCGGATTCGCATGACGGCAAGGTCATGCTGTATGTAGTACCTCTCATCAGGTATAACTACAAAAAGTCTGATTATCTGTATCTGCTGTATCGTGATTTAATTGAGAACAAGGGTGACCGATATAAAGTCAAAAGCCTAAGCGTATGGCAGCACTACATTTTTGTTTTAAAGTCTTTAGTAACCAAGAGCGTGATTCTTCACTACCACTGGCTTGAATGCACTGATTTTAAATCACTTTCAGGCATGATTTATAAGCTTATAAGCATTTTCTTGTTTAAAGCCATAGGTGGCACTCTTGTTTGGACGGTACACAACAAAGTCCCTCATGATAAAAAGTTCAGAAAACTGAATTATAAGATTCAGTCATGGATGGCATCGAAAGCAAATATTATCCATGTTCACTGTAAAAGCGCTGTTGATGAGATTAGTTTATATTATAATCAACCGGCCTCGAAGTTCAGAGTCGTCGATCATCCCTCATTTCCATCAAAAAATGTCAGCCGTGAATTATCCATCGAACGACTGAATTACAAACGGGATCTCTTCCTTGAACCAGACGACTCCATATTTTTGATGTTCGGTAATATCAGCTCATATAAACAAATTGAAAAGGTTTGTGAAATATTCACTGACCTGCCACCCAAGAAAAAGCTGCTGATTGTAGGTCCGGTTAAAAAAGGACAAATGTCTAATTTCAACACCATCAAAAAAATCGCTAAAAACAGGGAGAATATTTTACTCATTCCATACTTCATTCCTGAAGATATGGTTCCGTTTTACATGAATGCGGCCGACTGTGTGGTTTTTAATTATCGGCAGATACTCACGTCAGGTGGTGTGGAATTGGCCAGAAGTTTTAACCGGCCAATCATAGCTCCAAATAATGGATGCCTGAGAGACATTAACGATGAACATGTTACACTTTTCGAAAATCAGGATCAGCTTAGAGAGCTCCTGGTAACTTTCGAATCTGAGTCCCAACAGGATGCGTAATCTCACCGCAAAAGCATTCTGGATACTCTTCAGTGATGGTGGAGCAAAACTATTCGGGTTTTTCACGACTATTTACCTGGCACGTACATTTGGAGCCGAACTTTACGGATTGATAGTCCTTGCGATTTCAGTGATGAGCATCTGCATCTGGTTCAGCGATCTTGGAATACAAACGCTGGCTACCCGGGCAATGGCTGCAGCAAAATCCGAGAACCGTACACCGGCACAATATTTCTGGCTCAAAGTCACATTATCAGTAGCCGTTATAATAATATCCGGAATTGCCATCTGGTTTGTACTTGGACAAAATCCAGTACTGCGAAATCTGTCTCTTCTCTTTTTGATGTCGCTCTTGCCCCAATCACTTCAAATTCAGTGGTACTATAACGGCATTCAGGAGTTCAAATGGATCACGCTCTCCAACTGGATTCAGGGTGCCGTCTACCTTGGAGGTTTAATCGCCATTGTCTCCTCTGACGATTTATATATGGTTCCTGTCATTTATTCTCTATCTCTTTTAGCAGGTGCCATTACAATGCTTTTGGTTTATCGGGGAAATCAATCTCTGCTGACTCTGCCAGATGTTTCGAAATGGAGTGACGACATAAAAAACAGCTTCTATTTAGGGTCTGGACATTTTATGGCTCAATCGATTATCATGATGCCTCCCATCATAATCGGTTATTTTTTTAGCGAGTCTGATGTGGGCTTTTACAGTGTAGCTTTCAAACTTATACTGGTAGTTATGCTGGCTGATAAAATGATAAGCACACTGTTACTTGCTAACCTTTCAAAGCTTTGGACAGAGCGGCCTGAAGATGTACCTGAGCAACTTAGAATCGTTGCCCGCTGGATGATCTTCTTCGGATCAGTGGGATCTATTGGTCTTTACTTCATTTCGCCATTAGTTATACCTTTTCTGTTCGGGGAAGGCTATAACTCATCTATCACCATGCTGAAAATACTCTGTTTTTTCCTGCCATTGACATTTCTGAACTCCGTCTATTCTTATGGACTCATTTCATTCGGGAAAGACCGTCTGTATATGAAATCTACTTTGATTGGAGGCAGTTCTGCAGTCGTTCTCATGGTGCTCGGAGGGTTGACCAATATACTTTCTGCAATGATCGTATCTGTTATTCTTGCTGAGCTTTTAATTACCATCTCGGTTTATGTTGAATTCAAAAAAGTGATATCACTGAACATTGGCTCATTCACTATCTTATTGTTTTCCATTTTAGCGATTGCAATCACCCTCGGATCTTACATCTCAATTGCCACTATTCCGGTTATGATTTTAGTAATAGGTAGCTTTTCACTGCTATTATATGTTTCCGGTCTCATTAAAGCTGAGGATGTAAACTGGCTTAAACGGAGAATAACACAATGAAACGACGTATTCGGATCGGATATGTTGGCAATTCGTATAGCTGGGAACAGCTCCTCGACCAGCTGGGGGCTGACTGGAAGCGACTTGAGCCAGGTGATTCTGTGAGTGTTCAGGATTTCAGCTGTGTTATCGTTGATCGTTCACTCAATAGATTAGAAAGCTCCTCACTAAATAATTATCTCGATAATGGCGGGGCAATAATTGATGCAATTGGTTCAATTTGCGGCCAGTCAATTACAAGCAGAACTTTTAAAGAGATAGTGCCCTCTGGAATTGAAAGCTTGTTTAATCACATAAATCAGATACCGGTTTATGGCAAAGCAAGTATTCATCGATCTTCCGGTGTACTGAAGGGGACTATCTGGTTTGATCCATCCCTGAGCAGGAATCTGGTTTTTTGCGGTTTGCCTGTTTCCCGGCTTTGGAGCAATTTTAAAACTATACACAGACTGTTTGGCTTCTCTGATGCGGCCATTACCGCTGAACGCACCTCTGCCCTTCAAAGTCACCCATATTTAGAAGTTGTTTTATCACTGATCAGAAGTCTGCATGATAAATCCGGATTACCCTTTGTGCATAAATGGTGGCATCCGGAATCCCACAAACTGGCTGCAACGCTTCGAATTGATACCGACTACGGAGATTTTGAATCTCTAGAAATGATTTCAAATGGTGCCAAAGAATATGACATACCCCTCACATGGTTTCTGCATACGGGCCACCACGAATCTTATCTAGGCAAATTTATTGACACGCTTTCAGCCAGCGATGAAATTGCACTCCATTGCTTTTCACATAGTGAATTTAAAACGTCCGGGCAGTATCTATCCGACATAAAAAACGGATTGAAATTACTGGATAAACACGGAATAGAACCTTCAGGATACGCTGCGCCCTATGGGAATTGGTCCGGACCACTGGCAGAAGCATTGCAGAATTTTTCTTTTCTATACTCCAGCGAATTCAGCTATGATTTCGATTCACTTCCCTCAGTTTCTCCTTCTTCAGGTATTTTACAGCTTCCGGTACATCCCGTCACCATAGGATCATTTCGTCGTTTCAAATCCAATCCAAGTGATATCCAAGCCTATTTCAGAAATATTGTGCAGCAAAAACGCCTGCAGCATCACCCCGTGCACCTATACCATCATCCTCTTGATGGTACACCAAAACAGTGGCTTGATTTCATAAATTTTCTCAAGTCTGATAGATACCTGGTATTGACTTATTCTCAGTGGAGTGAATGGTGGAAAAAACGATCATCACTGAATTTTGAAATATATTTTGATACAGAAAAAGATGATTTATACGTTTCGAACCTTGAAAATGATGGTATTCCTCTATCTATACATAAAAATGGCACCTTTTGTGTATCACAATTAAATGATGAGCCGGTTCATTTGGAGGAGCTTGCTTTTCGTCCTTACATTGAACCTGAGTTAAAAGAGATCATTCATGAACAAAGAACAGCTCCCGGATTTTCAAAATACCGGCGTTTTAAGGATAAGATGTTGACTCGAATGTGGAGAAACAGAACATGAAAATATTGCTGATTGCTCCGTTGTCAATTGGAGTTGTTCATGGAGGCGTTAGAATGCAGGCTATGAAAACGGCGAAAGAGCTTGAGAAGCTTGGAGTGAGCATTGATTATTTTAATCCATGGGAAAAAACTGATCCTTCTGATTACGATATAGCCCATATTTTTTTAGCCGGCAACGAGACCTTGACAATCTCACAGAGACTCAGGCATTCGACCTGCCGAGTGGCTGTATCTCCGGTTTTTTTCACTCGCAGATCAGCCGGTGTTATACGGCAATCAATGAAACTTGAATCGGTCGCTGAAAAAATAGTCAGGGGTTTATTCTCAGATTATTCTATCAAAGCGAAAGTATGTAAAGCAGCCGATATCGTCCTGCCAAATACAGACTCAGAAGCTAAGCTAATCAGGGATGGTTTTGGAATCAGCAAAAGTCAAATATCAGTGGTCCCCAATGGTGTAGACGTTCGTTTTGCGGAGGCGACTCCGGAACTGTTTGAATCAACATACGATTTTAGAAATTTCACTCTTTTTGTTGGAGACTGTTCAGCCAGGCGAAAAAATGTACTTCCATTACTGGAGCAACATACAGAGGATGATCAGCCACTTGTTCTGATAGGAAACTTCGATGAAAGCGACTACTCAGAATCTTGTTTAGATATTATTGAGAGTCAAGATAATGTCATGCATCTGGGACATGTTGACCATAATGATCCTATACTTGCATCTGCTTATGCTGCTGCAGATGTCTTTACCCTGCCCTCTCAGTTTGAGACACCCGGAATTGCCGCACTTGAAGCGGCTTTGGCAGGATGTGAAATTGCGATAACCAAAGTTGGCGGAACACGTGAGGTTTTTGGTAATGAAGCTGAGTACATCGATCCCGAAAATGACTCAACAATTATGCAAGCCATACGACAAGCTCATAAAAGGGCGAAAACCGACATCCTCCGGAAAAGAATTCTTGAAAACTATACGTGGGCAAAAGTTGCGCAAGAAACCCTGCATAGCTACCAAAGACTACTAAACAGCTGACAGATAAAGTTATGCTTTGACCGATCATGGGAAGATTAAGCAAATCCATACGCTTCAGTACTTATCATAGAATGAGCCGTCGATATTTTATCTAATGAATAAACCAATTACAGTTCTTTTTGGCACCCGACCTGAGGCTATAAAACTTGCCCCCGTTATACTCAAGCTTAAAGAGGAGAAAATAGATCATCAAGTCATTCATACAGGTCAGCACCTGGAGCTTGCAGAACCTATTTTAGAAACATTTGATATAAATCCAGACCATCGGTTAGCATTAATGAAAGACACTCAGCAGCCTTTGGATCTGCTGTCCAGACTTCTCTCAGAACTTCCTGAATTCATTGACGTTGAAAAAACAGGTGTTGTGCTTGTTCAGGGTGATACAACAACCGCCCTGGCCGGGGCAATCACGGCTCATCATCAAAAAGTGAGGGTTGCACATCTTGAAGCAGGCTTACGATCACACGACAAAATGCAGCCATTTCCTGAAGAATCAAACCGTACTCTAATCAGCCACCTTGCCGACCTGCATTTTGCGCCCACGGCCGGTGCCCGTCAGAATCTGTTAGATGAACATATTTCCCCGGGAACAATCCATATTACGGGTAACTCTGTTGTGGATGCACTTCACCTTATCCTTGAAAGATCATCGATTACTCCTGAGCAGATCCGGCGTAACTATGGGATTGGAGATGGCAAATTAGTGCTGTTGACAACTCATAGGCGGGAAAATTTTGGCAAGCCTTTAAAAGATATCTTAGAGGCAATACAGATTATTGCAAACGAGCATCCTGACTACACAATTCTGTTTCCCTCCCACCCCAATCCAAACGTCCAGAAAGCTGTATCATCACTCAAAGAGATTACGAATGTAAAACTCATCGCCCCTTTACAATATGATGAATTTGTGCCGTTGATGGCCGCTGCAGATCTTATTTTGACAGATTCCGGCGGTATTCAGGAAGAAGCACCAGCCCTGGGGACACCTGTTTTTGTACTGAGAAATAAAACAGAGCGTCCTGAACTTCTCGAAAGCGGAGCAGGTAAACTCATTGGTACAGATAAAAAAAGAATCGTGAACGAGGTCAACACTTATTTCCAATCAGATCGCTCAAAAGATTCGCTTGAAGTCTTTGGCGATGGGCATACAGCGGAACGAGTGGTGAGGTTGTTGAGTACTGAGGTTCTTCAGTAAAGTTTACTCAGCCTCAACCTTTCCCTAAGAAACTTAAGGTATTGATATGTTGAAATTGTTACTGAAGGCTGAGGTTCTTCGTTCAAGTCCACTCAACCTCAACCTTCACTGAAAGTTCTATAAAACCTGAAACAAGTAGAGATTTTTTAAAAATCTCTCAGCATTTTCAAAGCTACCATCTACGCCTTAAACACCTGCCCTTCCTTGGATCCGACTTCTTTCATAGCGTTACGTGAATCGACGATGCAGTCTGACCATTTGGCCAATTCGCGATAATCGATGTTATCATGATCTGTAGAGATGACAACAGCATCAAAATCACTAATGATCTCTTCGTCCCACTCTACTGATGTGCGGCCTGCATACTGAGAATACTCTCGTGATGGCTTGATTTCCGGAACATATGGGTCGTAAAACGAAACTTCAGCCCCCATCTCTTCATACAGCTCCATGAGCTTGTATGTGGGCGACTCACGGTCGTCATCAACATTAGGTTTGTACGCAAGGCCAATCAGGAGAACTTTACTCCCGTTGAGTGATTTTTTATGGTAGTTCAGGGCTTCAAGCGTACGCTGAACCACATATCGTGGCATATTGGTATTGATTTCTCCAGCCAGTTCGATAAATCGGGTGGGCTGCTCCACCTCGCGCGCTTTCCAGGTAAGATAGAATGGATCGATTGGAATACAGTGTCCGCCGAGGCCCGGACCCGGGGTGAATTTCATAAAACCAAATGGTTTTGTACCCGCTGCATCCAGCACTTCGTGTACATCAATACCCATTGCGGCATAAATGACCTTTAGTTCGTTAACCATTGCTATATTCACCGACCGGAATATGTTTTCAGTCAGTTTTACTGCTTCTGCAGTTTTGGTGTTGCTGACAGGAACGGTTTGAACAATGGCCGTATCGTACATAGCACAAGCCAACATGAGCGCTTCATTTCCATGGCCACCCACAACTTTTGGAATCTTGGATGTATTAAAATCAGGATTTCCGGGATCTTCACGTTCCGGGCTATATGCTACATAAAAATCTTCACCAGATTTGAGTCCGCTTTTTTCCTCAAGAATCGGAATGATTAGGTCTTCTGTCGTTCCGGGATACGTTGTTGACTCAAGAATCACGAGCTGACCTTCACGAAGATGTTCTGCGACCGTACGTGTGGTCTTCTCTACATATTCCATATCCGGTTCGCGATGGTGATTCAGGGGTGTTGGAACGCACATGAGAAGTGCATCAGCTTCCTGCATTCTGGAAAAATCGGTTGTAGCATCACATATATCACTTTTGGCAAGTTTTCCCATCATCTCATCACCAAGATGCTTGATGTAGGGTGTACCATTCTTAACACAGTCAACCTTCTTTTTGTCGACATCGAACCCTAAAACCGGCATCCCTTTTTTATGGAACGTCCACATTAGTGGCAAGCCTACATATCCAAGACCAATTATGCCAACTGTAAATGTTTTATTTTTAATGCGCTCGAGCTGCTCAGATAGTCCCATTCTTTAATCTATTTTTATGAAGTTTATGAGGTCGCAAATATACATATCCAAAAATTGATTAGGAAACCAATAAGGGTATTTTATTAGGTATTTATCGTTCAGATTTACGTATTTGTTAAATGGAAACTAAGGTTATGTCGTGTGCTATATTTTAAATAGTTCTTGTTTTGTGTCAGTGATGAAATGTGGTAAAGTCATCGGATGAGTTTTTTGAAAAATCGAGTTATGACGGAACAATATAGTATTCCAGGACGACTCATCCGATGACTCGCATGCGACAACTTACCTTTGACAAAACACTAGTTGACAAGGAGCTTGATTATCCACAAATATTTTTTCAAAAATAAAATCGTTTTTTATCTAACACTCATTTGCGAACATTCTATTTACCGGACTATTCTTTATATAACATTAATTTTTGGCCTAATTTATTTTGCATAACATCCCCCATGGACAAAAATCTATTCTTTAAGTCAGTTTTGCTTTTATCGGCTTTTAGTTTGTTACCTATATATACTGAAGCTCAGTTAAAAGCACCGGAAATTAGCTTTACAACGTATGGAATCGTTAGCTCTTCCGAATCCACCCCTTTCTGGCTTCAAAGCAATCGCTATGGAATGTTTTCATCCACGGGAAGCCAATTTCTGACCCGCGTTCAGGCTCACAGCACTGATAACCAATTATCCAATAACCTAACCCTCAGTTACGGCGCCGATTTAATCGCCAGACCCGTCACTCAATCTGCCGCCTGGTTTAATCAAGCTTACCTGAGGCTGGATGCCTGGAATCTGTTCCTTCAAGCCGGACGATTTCATAATAAGTCACCCATCCATAGTGAGGAACTTGGTATGGGCGCACTTGGTGTTAGTGGAAACTCGACGCCAATGCCTCAAATTAGATTCGGTTTATCAGACTGGACTCCCCTGCCCTTTTCAAAAGGTTTTATCAAGACAAAACTATATATTGCCCACGGATGGCTGGACAGTGATCGGTATACAAAAGATGTTCTATATCATGAAAAGGTAATTCATTTGCGATTTGGCGGTGATTTTCCGCTGAATGTCTATGGGGGCATGGCTCACTATGCACTCTGGGGAGGAAATAACAATCCCGAATACGGAGATCTCCCCTCACGACTATCAGATTTTTCCCGCGTATTCAGAGCCGTTGGAGGTGATGACAGGGCTCCTACCACTGAAAGACAGTTACTTTTGGGAGATCATTTGGGCGGATGGGATTTAGGCTTGTTTCTTGAACTGGATGCAGTTGATCTAAAGATCTATCGCAACTTTCCTCTTGAATCAAGACACAATCTTCAATTAAAAAGCTTTCAGGATGCCTTGACCGGAATTGACGTTATTTTTGTGGAACCATCAGTACTGGGCCTTAAAAATTTCGTTTATGAATATCTCTATACAAAATGGCAGGCAGGCCCCAGAACAGGTCAGCCTGGATTTGAAAATTCAGGGACACCCGGTGGAAATAGGAATTATTACAACAACGGGGTTTATAAAACAGGCTGG
>Ga0209943_1000583_pt1 | contig 25074 bp, 19 predicted proteins | sample SalPonR1_B_D2_MG_FD_185698 | JGI IMG/M metagenome (GOLD analysis project Ga0209943, IMG submission 185698) | Salt pond soil microbial communities from South San Francisco under conditions of wetland restoration - Salt Pond MetaG R1_B_D2_MG... ... | reverse complement strand
AGCTGTGGCTGCAGTGGAGTCGCTCGGCATTTTACATACTTTGGCCGATCAACTCGATACCTATATTCCAAATCGAGATGTAGTTATTATACTTATGGGGATGTTCTCCGCTCTTTTTGATAATGTACCCCTGGTTGCCGCCAGTATGGGAATGTATGATTTACCTATGGACGATCGGATATGGCATTTTATCGCCTACTCCGCCGGTACAGGAGGGAGTATGATGATCATTGGCTCAGCAGCCGGTGTGGCCGCCATGGGTATGGAGAAAATAGACTTTATTTGGTATTTCAAACGTCTCAGCTTTCTGGCCTTCATGGGGTTTATTTCCGGTGCTGGAGTCTATTTACTCCTCGCTCCCTATCTGCATTAATCCAAACTGTCGAAGATGATGTTTAACGTGCATCTCGTGAAATTCTAGCCACTCCCCATAGGTAAGTAGGCCAAATACCGGGTGCTCAATGCGCTGGTCCGGTTTCGCTTCGAAAGCCTCAAAGAATTGCAGGATCGCCTTTTGCAATGCCTCTTTCGCCTTGTCAAGGGTGGGAAACCGAAGCGGTAGCAGATGCTCAGGCAAAACAGGACTCTTCGTTTCCGGCTTAAATTTTAACTGACCATTGGTCAGCAGATGATACATATCCTTTTGCTTCTCATTGGGCAGGCCGGGCACCCGTATTTTACCCGACCCAATCAAAAAAACACTTCCCAGATGCTCTACCATATGTTGAGGTGTCATTTTCCCCCATTGGGCTTGGTCATCCTCTGAGATCGACTGAATTCGTTGAGGAAATTCTTCAGCTACAAAATATACATTCGGCTCCATAGATTTTTTTTCAATATACAAATTTTGTTTTTTAGGGCGTGCCCCTCGAGGGTCCGCTGAAAGGCGGACACCTCGGGGTCGGGCTATGCAGGGGTTCCGTGCTCGAAATCGCCAAAGGCGATCTTCCGCACCGCTCGCATGGCTTCGCGCCCTTACTATCCCTCACGCGAAATAAGGTTAAAGTGGGCAAGGATAAAGGATAAAGTAATCGAAGGATAAAGGATAAAGTAAACCAAGGTTAAGCATTCACAGAAAGTCGAAAGTCCAAAGTCCAAATACGAAGGCTCAAAATCTGAGGCAAGGTACATTCTCTGCGCCCTTCGCGACTTCGCGGTGAATAATACATAGTCGTCGGTCAAAGAAGGTCTAAGGTCCAATGCCAAAGAGGAGAAAGATGTCTCCTCCAGTATTTCAACAGCGAAACAACTCGAGCTATCATCCCCTCATGTCGTTTCAGCCGCTTTCACCGGATTTTAGAAAAACACTACAGCAAGCTTACCACCCCCTGTCGCCTGCGATCCGCGGCACCCGTCAATTGTCCGTTGCGCTGTACCATGGCATTCACCCCCCCAAAGAATAGAGACCCCTTGCCCCAGACTTTCGATTGTTTATGATTCGTAGCCCAACGCTCAGGATCTAAAGGCCGTTCGTAATGAAAGACATCGTCGGTAGCAAAGATTCTGGCCTGCTCAACCAGTTTGTCGAAACCGACCTCAGGATTCTGAAGGAAATGTCCCAGCATTTGAGCGAGAATGAAGGGTATGCGGCCCGCACCTCCTGTCCCCATGACTAAAAGATCTCCGTTTTCGCCTTTGGCTATGGTCGGGCTCATCATAGAATTTAACCGACAATCCGGCCACCAACTATGCAATTCACCCGGCAACAGAGCTAACTCACCCAACATATTATTCAAGTGAATCCCGGAGCTCGGCAGAAAAAGACCGCTTCCCTCCCCTATGGACGTCGTCAGGCTGACAGCCATACCGTCGCCATCCACCAGACTAAAATGAGAAGTAGATCCTCTGTGCTTCGGAAGTGGGGGACGCTGTTCCCGAAGCGCCTCCTCCAGGTGAGACTGACTTTTCACCATGGGTAGAACCTGACATATAGCCCGATACATCGATGGGTAGAATTCCATTCCGGAATCTATAGCTTTGAAAAAGGTATGAGATAGAAATTCAAAAATCGCACCTCCTAAAAAGGGATGAGGTACCGTGTGAATCATCCAATCCCGTGCTCGAAAAGAGCGGGGCTTTCGTTGGAAACACTCGTATTTTTCAAAATCACTGCGTTTAAGCAATCCGCCTTTAGCTTCTAATATTTGGGTGCATTCTTTTGCGATTTCACCCTTATAAAATAAATCTCGGCCCTCAATAGCCAGGATTTCCATAAAGTCTGCCAGTGCTGGCATTTTTACTCGTTCTCCTTCTCTCTTTAGACGCTCATCTTTCATGAAGAGGGACCGTCCGAAAGGTTCCATTAAAAAGATATCTTCTAATAAGCTTAAGTCGAAGGCCTGGAAAGCATTGAGGTCTACCCCTTCCTTCATCAGCCGAATCGCGGGTTTGAATAATTCCGATAAAGGAATGGTACCCTTAAATTCATGCATGGAGAAAATCCCCGCTATTGCACCTGGTGTGGATGTGCTACCATTACCAGCGTAAAAGAGCTCTGTATCATCCCCAAAATCAACCGTGATCGGTCGATAGGATACTTCATCAATGGGCTTTTTATTCCGGGGAGTATGACAAAAGAAATCAAACACGAGAGGTTTTCCTCCAGGGGCCAAAACGGTAGCGAAGCCCCCACCCCCTGGAGAGGCCATTGCGGGTTCTGTAACGAACATCGCGGCAAAAGCGGCGATCGCAGCATCTATAGCATTTCCTCCACTTCGCAAGACATCCAACGCAATTTCGCAGGTTTGCTCATGTCCCCCCGCAATACCCGCAGGCTTCACTTTCATGGTTATTTGGCTTTCGGATGAACCAACTCCATCTCATCAATGAGATGAGAAGCTCCTCCATATTTATCAATGATAAACAAAACATATCGAGCATCTACCATAATGTTTCTACAGATGGAAAAGTCATAATTGTAATCGCTCATGGTACCCTCCCAAACGCGGTCAAAGTTTAACCCAATCAAATTCCCCTGAGCATCAATCGCAGGACTCCCGCTATTTCCGCCCGTGGTATGATTTGATCCGATAAAGCAGACCGGCATTTTACCATTTTCAGCATAGGGACCATAATCTTTCGCTTCATACAGAGAAATGAGGCGCTCGGGAACATCAAACTCGTAGTCACCAGGCACATATTTTTCCATCACCCCGTCCAAATAGGTTTGGTGCAAGTACTTAACACCATCTTTGGGCTCGTATCCATTGACCTTTCCATATCCGACCCTGAGCGTGCTGTTGGCATCAGGAAATATGCGGGCATCTTCATCCGCAACCAGAAGCTGAGCAGCCATATAATGTCTCATTAAACTGTCGTGTTCTGTTTCTATATCCGCTAAGGGTCTTAAGATGTCTTGCCGGTACATCAAATCAAAATCGCTAACTAATAGAACTAAAGGGTCCTTTTTCAATTTTTCCACTGCCTGTTCGGGCTCGTCATTCTTAAGTATATCCAAAACTGCCTTACTCGGAATTTTCGATAGTTTGTAATATTCTCCGATGAAGTTGTCGAGATCATTTTTGTTTTCAGATATCACGCGGGGCACAAATTCTTTAGGCATCAAATCCGGATACGCCTCAAGCAAAGTCACGGCTAATTGTTGGTCGACACCTGCATTGTAATTTTCGTACATGTTTTCCATAAACGGAACCAACCGATTGGCAAAGCTCCTGAAAGCTTCATCACCTCCCTCTTCGTAAAAGCTAATCAGGCGGGCAATGTAGCCAGCCATGCGCAAGCCTTCAACATTTCGATTGACAATTTCACCATATACAGCATCACTCTTCCTCAGCTGCAGCGAACGTCTATAATTATCTTCCAATTTCAATAGAGTTCCTCCATAAGTTGCGAGCCAGTCTTCATTATTACGTAGTTTTTTACGAAACGCTAGTTCCTCCGCTCTTTTAGATTCAACGGCATTCGTTCGGGTTAATCCCAGGTTTTCACCCTTCCATTTCTTCCAGTAGTTTGCGATGCTGGCAAACTTTGACGCATATTGAATTTTAACTTCCGGATCATTTCGCATAGCTTCATCCATAACAGCCAGAGCCCGGTCTCGAACTTCGATACGAGCGGGATTTATTTCTTCCACCAGCTGCTCAATGGCGATGGCCGGCAGATATTCGTCAGTACTTCCCGGAAACCCAAATATGAGTGTAAAATCTCCTTCGTCGACCCCATCCAGCGAAATGGGTAGCGAATGGTTGGGAGTAAAAGGTATATTTTCTTCACTGTAAGCAGCAGGCTCATTGTCCGGTCCTGCGTAAATACGGAATAAAGCAAAATCGCCGGTATGTCGCGGCCATACCCAATTATCCGTATCGGCTCCAAATTTACCAATACTCGATGGTGGCGCTCCAACGAGGCGAACATCATCATATCGAACAGAGCGCAAAGCGTAAAACTGGTTCCCCTTATAGTAAGCCTTTATATCCATAGACTCAAAGGGGCCGAGCTCAAATTGGCTTTTTACGTTCTCGATATTTGCTCTAATTTTATCCTGGCGCTCTTTTTCAGTCATGGATGGTTTCACTCCATTTAGAATCAAGGGCGTCACGTCTTGTATTTCGCGAATAAAACGAGCAAAAAGGCCCGGGTTGGGTATTTCATCCTCATGGGATTCCGCCCAAAATCCCTCTTCGAGCAAGTTGTTTTCAAGGCTGGAGTGAGATTGAATCTGACGATAACCGCAGTGATGATTTGTGAGTAAAAGCCCTTGATCAGAAATGACTTCTCCAGTGCAAAATCCACCGAAATGTACGATCGCATCTTTGAGGCTCCCTTCATTTACCGCATAGATATCTTCAGCCGTCATTTCCATACCCATTTCCTGCATTTCAGCTTCATTTTGACCACTGAGCAAGCTGGGGATCCACATCCCTTCCTGGGCATTTAGGGATGTAATCAAAAAGAACATACAGAGAAAGAAAAGTGATAATCGATTTTGCATAGGAATATATATTTTTGCTTTGCACCTTGAAAGTAGTAATTTTTTCGTTCTATAACACAAATAAGGCTCCAGATCGATGGAAAAAGTCGAATTATTATTTCTTAGCAAGTCCGAACAAAAAAGATTGAACCGCTTATACAAATTCAGTCGCATCATGGATTCTGCCTTTCGGATTCCTTTCCTTAAAAACCGCCGATGGGGGCTTGATGGTATTTTGGGGTTATTGCCCGGTGTCGGAGATACCCTCTCCTTTTTGGGCGCTATTTATTGGGTATGGAATGCTAGAACATTCCAACTCCCCCTTCGAGTCCATTTAATTTTGATCGGACGTATTATTTTGGATTACCTGATAGGTTTACTTCCCTTAATTGGTGATATTATCGATATCGGATACGAAGTCCATATTTACAATTATAAAACAGTCGTCAAGGAGCTCCAGGCGCAATCAGTAAACAAGGACAAAAACTTGATAACATCTAGCAAGTCTGAAAGCCTTGAAGGTCTTTAGTCCCAATCGATAGCTTGAGGCTCAAAATAAAAAATGAATTTAGGCCTTAGACGCAATTCACTAACTTCCAGGCTAATTTCAATGTAGAATCTCGCTCTGCACTTTATTATTTTTTCCTTTTGTGATTCAATCAGCGGTACCTGAAATTCCGCGTGAGGGATAGAAAGGGCGCGAAGCATGGCGAGCGGTCCCGAGTAACGCCGCAGGCGTGCTCGAGGACGGAACCCCTGCATAGCCCGACCCTCGAGATCCGCCGCCAGGCGGAACCTCGGGGGGCACGCCCAAAACAATCGTTGAACGAGTTGTCAAATCTGAAAAAGTATGTTTCCATTTAACGTAAAGGATTTTCATCTACAAATCAATATTGTATCTTTGAATTTGAAAATTGTGAGTATATGATTCAGCGATGGGTGTCGATATTGGTAATTCTGGGATTTTTAGGGCCGTTGCTCATGGCGCAGGGACATCAAGCTGTGTACCCGGATTTAGAGGGGTTCGAACTGGAGCTGGCGGTGCGACAAACCTATAGACCCACGGAGCTGATGGAGTATGGAGAGGCGCGGGATACGCTTTATAAGGTTATCGAGGCGCGAGATGATTCTGTTCGAGGAATATATACCGAGCACGCAGTGTATTTACCGCCTGATGAGAATCCCAGGCAAGCCATTTTCAAAGATGGCGCTGCGGATGGCATCAACTCGGAACACACCTGGCCCCGATCGAAAGGTTCCCGAAATAATTTGGGAGAGCGGGATATGCACCATCTCCGCCCGGCAAAAGTTTCAGTAAATGCGGATCGAGCTAATTTCCCTTTTTCTAATTTGCGGTCCTCGGATATCAGTCGATGGTATTACCGTGACCTTGAATTTACTTCGCCTCCGGCTGAGGATGAATTATATAGTAAGCTCGGACCAGAGATGTTCGAACCTCGCGATGAGGTAAAAGGAGATATCGCAAGGGGAATGATGTACTTCTATACCGTCTACAGGGCGGAAGCCGTGAGTGAGGATCCGAACTTTTTTGATATTCAACGCGAGGCGCTATGTGAATGGCACCTGGAGGATCCTGTGGATGAAAGGGAGTGGGAACGCACCTATAAGGTGGCACAATATCAAGAGGATAAACCCAACCCATTTGTTTTGGACTGTACACTGGCCTATCGGATGTATTGTAGTGACTTTGACGAGTGCGATCCCGTCATATCTAGCGTAGCCTCTATCGCGAAAGCGGAAGTTAAGATTTATCCCACCGTGGCCAGGCAGCGTCTTATGATCCACCTTTCAAACTGGAACCGGCCAGAAATTTCTTTTTCGATTTACTCCAGCTATGGCAGATTAATAGATGAACGGTCAACGCTACAAAGCAAAACAGAAGTGGACATCAGTGACCTGCCACCGGGAGTGTACTTCATAAAATTTCAATCCCAAGAAGGGCATTTCGGATCACAGGCCCACAGATTTGTGAAGCTTTAATCCTTATTTCTATCGCTGAAGTAGCCTGTTTTTTATAAAGTTGTCCAGAAAGTGTTCTTTATACTTTTTGCCGATAGGAATTTCTACATCTTCAATCATAACAGAGTTGTTCTTTACCTCGACTATTTTAGAAACATTGATAATGTAGGATTTACTGACACGGACAAAGCGCGAGCTGTCCAACTGGCTGTTGATCGTTTTCATATTCATTGCCGTAATCACGCGGCTTTCCGATGTGTAAACCATCACATAGTCCTTCATCCCCTGGATATACTGAATATCATTTAAAAATACTTTGACAAATTTGCGATCGGCTTTCAAGAAGATGTGATCCTGATCAGGCATCTGTTCGGTTTGATCTGACAATTCGCGCAAACGAAGATATTCCCGAGCCTTATTCACAGCTGAAATGAACCGTTCTAAGCGAATGGGTTTTACTAAATAGTCAATAACGCCGAGATCAAAACCCTCCAGAGCATAGTCCGTGTAAGCCGTGGTCAAAACAGTCATCGGAGGGGACTGCAGAGCCTTTAGCAAATCGATCCCTGACATATCCGGCATCTCCACATCGAGAAAAAGTAAATCCGTGTCATTTTTTTCCAAGTACGCTATGGCATCGGTAGGGTGTCCAAACTGTTCCTGAAGTTCTAAGTCTGATACTTCTTGAATATGAAGTTCTAAGCCTTCGCGAGCTAAAGGCTCATCATCGACAATAACCGTTTTAATCATGATTTTAGTTTTATGGAAAGTTCTACAATATACGATTCATTTATTTGAGTCATCTGTAATTGATGACGCTGAGGATAAATGAGTTCCAATCTTCTTTTCACATTGGCCAATCCGATACCGCCCTGTTTTTTATGAGATGGATGTGTCGGTTTCTTTTGTGTATTGGACAGGCTATTTTCCAGTCTAAAGAAAAGTTGACCCTCTTCATTTAGCTCAAATTCGATATCAATAAACACCCGATCTTTTACAACACTACCGTGCTTGACTGCATTTTCTACAAAGGGAATAAAAATAAAGGGGGCGATCTCCGTAAGATCTGGCTTTTTACCCGAATAGTCGAACTCGATAACAGCCCCGGATCTTCGCAATCGCTCTAATTTCAGGTAGTTTTTCACATACTCTAATTCATTCTTTAGAAGCACCTTATCTTGAGCACAGTCGTAAAGCTGATATCGCAGGAGATCGGAGAGCAGTAAAACCGTTTCGCTGGCTTCTTGAGGACGTTTTCGCGTAAGTACATAAATATTATTTAAAGAATTGAAGAGAAAATGCGGGTTGATCTGGTTTTTTAAAAATTTCAGTTCAGTACTTAGTTTTTCAGTTTCTAAAATCCGAATGCGCTTTTGATTTCTCACATTTCGGATCAACATATGCGCTCCGATGGCCGTGCCTAACATAAAGGTGGTGTAGGCAAAATCCGAAATGAGTTGACTCACTGCAGAATTGTCAGGGAGCGATCCCAAATCATTTTCGAAAAAACTATACCTGAGTAAAAAGCTAAATTCGATGTTGAGAAAGAGCGTAATTGCAGTAAAGGCAAGATACATCCATATTTTTCCTCGAATCAGATAGGTACTAATTAATAAATACAGATTAAAGTAAACCGTCATGGCATCCATGAGAAACAGGGAAAGGACTAAAATAATGGATGTGTCAACCTGATGGGTGATGCCCAATATGCCCAATAGCTCGTCAAGGTAGATAAATATCCAAAACAGCACATGGAGCCAAATCCGATTTCGGTCCTCGAGCAACCATTCCAATCTCGCATAGGCTTCTTTCATAATGCGAATATACAGTAGTCCGTACCTTTTTCGTATGCTAGAGGCATGGAGTTGTAGAAAAATAGGGGCGATTGGGGATGTAAGTTTCGTTTCTACTCTAAAAGAATGTACATTTATTTCAGAGGCCGATCCAAATTGTTGATTCTCAATACAGCGTTTTCCACTTTCCAAATTGAGTCGGCCTCTTTTTTTCTTCCTCCTTCCTTAATTTTTTTGTACTTTCAAATCCAAACTCAAAACCCAACTACAATGGATCGAAAGTATTCTTCCGTGCATTATAAAGACTACCTTCAACTGGATAAAGTCCTCGACGCACAAAAATTGAGATCTGAAGAGTTGGGTACTCCTGCTCATGATGAGATGCTTTTTATCATTGTACACCAGGCCTATGAGCTTTGGTTTAAGCAAGTTCTCCACGAACTCACGGCTGTCCGGGACGCCTTTAAAGACAAGGTCGTAGACGAAAGAAGCATTTTCAAAGCCGTGGAAAGGTTAAGTCGGGTAGTAGAAATACAATCTTTACTCATTCAACAAATAGAAGTCCTGGAAACCATGACTCCTCTGGACTTTCTCGATTTTAGATCCTATTTATTCCCCGCCTCCGGCTTTCAGAGTCATCAGTTCCGGAAGGTGGAGATTCTGATGGGGCTTCCGGACGAACAACGGATAAAGTATAATGATAAGCATTATGAAGTCGTATTTGATGAGAAGAGTAAAAAGGAGCTGCACCAAATAAAAGAGGAAGGGACACTGCTCCATCATCTCGAGAAATGGCTTGAGCGAACCCCCTTTCTTCAGTTTGAGGACTTCGATTTTGTTTCTCAGTTTAAGGATGCCGTTCAGGCCATGCATGAGAAAGAGTTGAAAGAAATCGAAGAAAGCGACTATCTGGAGGAAGAGTCCAGAGAAAACCGGGTACGTATGATTCAAAAGACTCAGGAGTATTTTGAGCACATTCTCGACCCTGAGATCCACAAAAAAATGCAAGAAAAGGGCGAGTGGACCCTTTCTTACAAAGCCACCTTAGCTGCATTAATGATTCGACTGTACAATGAAGAGCCCATATTGCACATGCCGCAAATGTTGCTCAAGCGATTGATGGATATTGATGAAATGTTTATCAACTGGAGATACCGACATGCTCAAATGGTTCTTCGCATGCTGGGGCGCAAAACGGGGACCGGTGGATCGTCCGGGCACGATTATTTGAAAAAAACGGCCGACCAGCATCAAATCTATGGAGACTTGCACCGCATTTCCACCTTATTGATCCCTCGTTCTCATCTGCCTAAGATGCCTTCAAAATTGAAAAAACAGCTGGGTTTTTATTTTACCGATAATAAAGCAGACGTATGACAAAGTTGTTGCACTTTATCGATGGAGCATTTATACCTCCTGCTCAAGAGGCGTACATTCCCGTCATTGAACCCGCGACGGGAAAGCCCTATGCCGAATTGGCCAGAGGTACAGCCGACGATGTCAATAAAGCTATTCAGGCTGCAGAAAGTGCCTTTACCGATTGGTCTATTTTATCGCCTGGCGATCGCAGCGAATACTTGCATGCGATAGCCCGAGAAATCGACAAACGGATGGAGGAGTTTATCCAAGCGGAATCAAAGGATAGCGGAAAGGCTGTTCAATTGGCCCGAGAGATCGATATTCCGCGTGCAGTGAACAACTTTAAATTTTTTGCTCAACTCATTATCGGAGAACAATCGGAGGCCCATGCCCTACCCGGAACCATAAACTACACACATCGAAAACCCCTGGGAGCCGTCGCATGTATTTCGCCCTGGAATTTACCCATCTATTTGCTGAGCTGGAAAATAGCACCAGCCCTCGCATCCGGAAATACTGTTGTTGCTAAGCCCTCTGAGGTTACCCCTTACACTGCCTGGATGCTGGGCGAGGTCTGTCAGGCGGCTGGACTTCCCCCGGGCGTATTAAATATTGTACAGGGATATGGTCATGAAGTCGGGCAAGCCCTGGTCGAGCATCCCAAAATCCAGGCTATTTCATTTACTGGCGGGACTGCTACCGGGAAAAAAATTGCGGCCACAGCTGCTCCGGCCTTCAAGAAATTATCCCTTGAGCTCGGTGGCAAAAACCCGAATATCATTTTCGCTGATGGACCCTATGAGTCCATGTTGGAAACGACGGTACGCTCCAGCTTCGCTAATCAGGGAGAGATATGCCTGTGCGGCTCCCGGATTCTCATTCAGGATGTTATATACGATCAATTCAAGAAAGACTTCATAGAAAAGGTCAAGAAAATAAAGGTCGGTGACCCCCAGAATACGGATACATTTATGGGGGCTATCGTTTCAGAGGCCCACTATCAAAAAATACAATCCTATATTGATTTAGCCCTTGAAGAAGGCGGATCCATTCTATCGGGTGGACATACCATCGAAGGATCGGGCCGGTGCAAGGAGGGTTATTTCATTGCCCCAACCGTTATCGAAGGCTTACCTCAGACCTGTCGAACTAATCAAGAAGAGATTTTTGGTCCGATCGTTACCCTACAACCCTTTTCGACAGAGCAAGAGGCGCTGGAACTTGCCAATAGCACTGTATATGGCTTATCAGCTACCATTTGGACCGAAAATCTGAGCCGGGCTCACCGCATGGCGGAACGCATAGAAGCGGGCATAGTGTGGGTCAATACCTGGCTCCATCGCGATTTGAGAACGCCATTTGGGGGCACCAAGCAAAGCGGTGTAGGGAGAGAAGGCGGCTATCATGCCCTCCACTTTTTTACAGAACCGAAAAATATCTGCATAAAATACGAATAGCTATGAAGATCAACGATACCTCTTCTTTTAAAATAGATATCCATACCCATATCATGCCCAAACATATTCCAAAATGGGCGGACAACTTTGGTTATGGCGGCTTTATTTATCTCGAACATCACAAGCCGTGTTGTGCAAATATGATGATCGACGATGAGTTTTTTCGGGAAGTACAGGATAATTGCTGGGCTCCAGAAGCTCGAATCCGGGATCTCAAGGAAACCGATGTGCATGTGCAAGTCCTGTCGCCGATTCCAGTCTTATTTCATTACTGGGCTGAAGGAAAGCACGCCTATGATACCTCAAGATATTTTAATGACCATATTGCAGAGGTAGTTCGAGACTATCCCGATCGTTTTGCCGGACTAGGGACCTTGCCGATGCAAGAGCCCGATTTAGCCATAAAGGAGCTAGAGCGGTGTATCAATGAATTAGGTTTGAGTGGTGTTGAGATTGGCACCCATGTCAATGAACACAATTTGGATGCAGAAGAGCTTTTTCCCATTTTCCAGCGCGCTGAAGAATTGGGTGCTGCTGTTTTCGTGCATCCCTGGGATATGATGGGTATGAATGAAATGCAAAAATACTGGCTCCCGTGGTTAGTCGGTATGCCGGCGGAAACCAGTCGCGCTATTTGCTCCATGATCTTTGGTGGCGTTTTTGAGCGTCTGCCCAAACTGCGCGTGGCTTTTGCACACGGAGGCGGGTCGTTTCCAGGCACCGTCAGTCGGGTTCAACATGGATACGATGTCAGGCCCGATTTATGTGCCGTCAACGATCATAAAGCGCCTAAAGACTACCTCGGACATTTCTATCTGGACTCACTGGTACATGACGAGAAAATGCTGCATTACTTAATCGACCTCGTGGGAGCAGATCGGATTGCACTCGGTTCTGACTATCCCTTTCCTTTAGGTGAACATGTACCAGGAAAAATTATCGAATCTATGAAGCTTTCGGATCAAGTGAAAAATCAATTGTTACATGGAACAGCCTTAGAATGGCTGGGAAAAACAATGGCTGATTTCGGTCGAACTGATAAATATAAAACAGAAGCAAAATCCTGAATATGAAAGCATTTCGCGAGCAAGCACGGGAACTCGACCAAAATGATCCCATCCGGCATCTGCGCGAGTCGTTTTTCATCCCTAAAACTCCGAGCGGCGATGATCGAATCTACCTCTGTGGAAACTCATTAGGGCTGCAACCCAAACGGACAGCAGAATTTATTCAACAAGAATTAGAGGATTGGAAAAATCTGGGCGTGGATGGACACTTTGAGGCCCGTAAGCCCTGGATGCCATATCACGAGTTTCTAACGAAACAAATGGCAGAAATAGTGGGTGGGCTACCCCATGAAGTCGTAGTCATGAACAGTCTCACTGTAAATTTGCACTTACTGATGGTGTCATTTTACCGACCCGATTCAGACCGATTTAAAATTATTATCGAAAAAAATGCCTTCCCCTCCGATCAATACGCGGTAAAAAGTCAGTTGGAGTATCACGGGATAGACCCCAAAGATGGGTTGTTAGAGCTCCCCCCATCACCGGGTAACGCCTATACCCAAGAAAATGATCTTCTTCAATTTATTGAACAACATGGGGATGAAACGGCACTTATACTTTTAGGGGGAGTGAATTATTATTCGGGTCAGGCATTTCCTCTTCATAAAATTGTAAAAGCCGGCCATAAAAAAGGATGTGTGGTGGGATTTGACCTGGCTCACGCCGCCGGAAACATCGATTGCCAATTGCACGAATCCGGGGCCGACTTTGCGGCCTGGTGTACTTATAAATACCTCAACTCCGGACCGGGTGGCATGTCGGGCGTTTTTGTTCACGATCGCCACGCCCAAAATTTTGATCTGCCACGCTTTGCTGGCTGGTGGGGGCATGATAAAAGGTCTCGTTTTAAAATGCCGGATACCTTTCAGCCCGAACCCGGAGCGGAAGGCTGGCAGCTAAGTAATCCACCCATTTTAGCCATGGCTGCTTTGAGAGCAAGTTTATCCATTTTTGGGGAGGTCGGAATCCAATCGTTGCGAAACAAGTCAAAACAACTGACTTCGTTTTTTGAAAAGTGCATTCAATCGATTCCCAGCGATCGGATTGAAATTATCACCCCAAAAGCAGAAGAAAACAGAGGTTGTCAACTCAGCTTGCGTGTAAAAGGTGGAGATAAAACTCTCTTTGAGGCTTTGACCCATATGGGAGTTGTGAGCGATTGGAGAGAGCCCGATGTCATTCGCATCGCTCCGGTTCCCCTATATAATACATTCGAAGAAGGAACTCTATTTGCGGAAAAACTTGAAAAAGCGTTGCTAGCTGACAACTAATTACTTGATCCTGAATTTAGATATAAAGATTACTATGGGAAAAGAACATTTAGCTATCGTAGGGGCTGGTTTATGTGGGACTTTATTAGCTGTACGATTAGCCCAGCGCGGGTTTAAAGTGGATTTATTTGAGCGTAGGCCAGATCTTCGAAAACAGGATTTAGGCGCCGGTCGATCTATCAACCTGGCTCTGTCTGACAGAGGCTTGCAGGCACTCGAAATGGTAGGTGCCGAAGATAAGGTCCGTAGTCTTATGCTCCCGATGAAGGGAAGACTACTCCATGATATGAAAGGGGAAACAAAAATGAGTCTCTATAGTGGGCGTGATGGCCATCACATTAACTCGATATCCCGATCAGGATTAAATGCTCTTTTGTTGGACATGGCTGAATCATACGCGGACGTCACCCTCTATTTTAACCACAGTTGCACCTCTTTTGAGCCGGAGGAGGCACAACTCCACTTTCGCGATAGCCGGGGAGAAACCATAAGGAAACAATACGACCGGGTTTTTGGTACTGATGGTGCCGGCTCAGCTATTCGTCAAAGTTTCATGGCTCGATCGAATCAAATGCGATTTGACTTTGAGCAGTCTTTTCTCACTCACGGATACAAAGAATTATCGTTTCCGCCGACCCCGAATGGAGGTTTCGCTGTTTCACCGGAAGGACTTCACATTTGGCCGCGGGATGAATTTATGATGATCGCGCTACCGAATTTGGACAAAAGCTTTACAGTGACCTTATTTCAGGCTTATGAAGGTACTCAGGGCTTTGATGCCTTGAATGATGACGATAAAATAATGCCATTTTTTGAGACCTATTTTCCAGATGCTGTGCCTCACATGCCCGACTTGATCCAGGAATTTCACGAAAATCCAACCTCCTCCCTGGGCACTATTAAATGTTCGCCCTGGAATATTAAGGACAAAGTACTTATGATGGGTGATGCAGTGCATGCAATAGTACCTTTCTACGGTCAGGGTATGAATTGTGCTTTTGAAGATGTCTATGTCTTTGACCAATATTTAGAAACCTACGGTACAAACTGGAACGAGTTATTTGAGGCGTACAGCAGGGAACGGAAAGTGAATACAGATGCTATAGCTGATCTGGCATTAGATAACTTTTACGAAATGCAGGATCACGTAAATGATGAAAATTTTGCTAAGAAACGGGCGTTGGAAATGGTTCTGGAGAAAACCACAGCGGATTATCACAGTAAGTACTCTCTGGTTACCTTTCGGCCTGACCTACCCTACCGGGAGGCTTTGGATCAAGGGCGCTTTCAAGATGAGTTTTTGCTTCGGGCCGTGGATCAAGTGTCGTCGGTAGACCAACTAGATCCAAAAGCTGTATATCAGGACTTAAAACATCAATGGAAGGAACATCAATCCAAAACAAATTAAAATGGGAGAGTCTAAGCGAGAAACATCCGTTCATCGCGTATTGCGGCCTCAAAGCTGGAGTGAGCTTCAGGAGATGCTGTATTTCGACTCCCATAACCCTCATCTCAATAGGTTTCGCTCATCCTACGTATATCGGGGACTGGATCGATTAGGTTATGATTTGTCAACGACTCTGAACCGGTTGGGCGAATCGCATCTTGAAAAACATTTGTTGCGTAATTTCCAAAAATATTCCTCCAAAACACATAGATACTCTTCAATCTGGTATCTGTTGGCCGTGGCACAACATCACGGACTTCCTACTCGCTTACTGGATTGGACTTATTCGCCCTTAGTAGCGCTACACTTTGCAACAGCAAATTTCAATGATTTCAATCAGGATGGTGCTATTTGGGCGATAAACTATGTGGATGCGAAAAAACAACTGCCAACAGTCCTGAAAGAAACTATCCAACTTGAGGGCTCTCATATTTTTACAGCCGAAATGCTGGATCGAACTGTTCAAAACCTTTCCGAACTCATGCAACTGAAAAAGGATGCCTATGCTTTATTTTTTGAACCGCCTTCCATAGATGATCGAATTGTCAATCAATATGCTGTTTTTAGCATGATGTCTGACCCCTCCGCCGTTATATCGGAATGGGTAACTCAAAAGGATGTTAGGTCCTTTAAAATTGAAATTCCTGCTGATCTAAAATGGGAAGTAAGAGATAAGCTTGACCAATCTAATATTAATGAACGCGTTCTTTTTCCAGGTTTGGATGGCTTAGCAACCTGGCTAAAAAGGCATTATTGGGATATCACTAAAAAGTATTCTTAGGACTCTGGAACGGGAAATGCCATTTTAACTTCCTCAGATTCGATGGTCATCTGATGTCCTAATTCCGTAGCTAAAAGTGCTTTAAACTTTAAAGTGACTAAAAGTGTCCGAGTTCCATTCTCATTTACTTCGAAGGGCTCAGCTTCAAGCAGTTCAAAGAAGTCATTTTCGCCTTGAACATATTTCGAACTAAAAAAACCATTTTCTGGATCTAAATAATTGATCTCTACTTTCCCATGTTGCAGCCGATCCTCTATTTTTCGCTCAACAAGTTCACTGGAAAATCCAGCCCAGCCGATCTGCAATTCCGAATTATCATCCACTTCGCCTTTGAAAATGATATCTGAGATGAGAAAACTATTGTTATACATTCGAAGATGCACCAACTCATCACTCCAAATACTCCTGGGAATCGAAAAAGTGTAATTCTCGAGTGTATAACCATTCCACTCCCATCGATCGCATATCATATTATCGATATTCGCCTGTACTCTAATACTATCTGGGGTGCTATCAATAATTTTTAAAGACGGCGATACCCAACGATTTTGATCCAGGTTGATTCGCTTACAAGTATGAATCGTATCTCCGTCATTGGTCTGACCTTTTAAACAAATTAATTCAGAACCTGCACCGTCAAATTTTATTTCCGGACTCTGGGAATAAAATGTACCTTGGTCTGTAATCCACTCAAAATTATTTAGATAGTTAGATAACTGGGGCGAATGTAATCGCAAAGTATAAGAGGATATCGCCTCAGGTTGATATAAAAATGACTTTGGACCTGTAGAGAAGCGTTCTTGATCACTCAGGTTAGCGTCTATTTCAGCGGGATCAAGTAGGACAATTTCCAATTCTGGCCCTTCATTATCAATGTCTCCTAAAACGCTATGTAAATCATAAAAATCAAATTCATTGACTTCGATTGATGTGAAATTATATTCATTATCGACTCCAGCTTCCCAATTCACCCTTTCCCCGTCAATAGTACCTCGAAAAAAGATCGTGGGTTCACCTTTCACATCTTCATATGTTGGCTCACTATCACAAGCTAAAAAGGTGCCAAGAAATAATGAAAGTAGTATTAGTCGCATCACTATTATTAATTAAGGGCATAGGTTAAAATCACACCATACTGCACTCGATTTGCTGATTCAGTCACCTCCGACAATGAAGAATCAAATGTCAGACGGGTACGAAACCCTAAAAACCAGTTCGGGTGAATCTGATACTGGTAAGATCCTTCTATAAAAGGACGAATGTCTGTCGAAGAATTTTGCCATGCAGATCGATCGACGACCCGTTCTTTGATAGCTAATCCCCCTACTCTATTCTTATCCGATATTCGGGTTTGCGTTTCTTCATATCTTTCGGCTACATTAAAGCGAACTCCACCACCAATTCCCAAGCGGTGTCTATTCATATCCATTGATAAAAATATAGGGATATCAACTTGCAATCGGTGGGTAGTCTCCAACTCAATCTCCATGACACTCCGTCCAAAATCATACTGTTCCTGACTGTACAATGCTGTATGACCATTAACAGAAGTCAAAAGAATACCTGGACGCGCAGATATATTAAACAAAGAATTTAATGGATATATCAGTTCTGCAAAAAAACCAAAGTCTGTTAAATTTTCATCTCCAATCAGCATACCTATTCCATAACCCATTCGGGAAGCTTGATTATACTTTATTTCATTCCTTTCATTAGGCATATATTCTGCCGGGTCAATATAAAGCTCTTCTGTGGATAGATTATCGAGAAAGGGTGTCATTCCTGAGAAAAGTAATCCTTTCCCCATAATAGGGCCAGCAAAACCGCTTCCTCGAAAGGTTCCAAAGTCCTCATGGAATGGAGATACAGAATTTTTCTTGCTCAATGAGTTTGTAGAGGAAAAACTAGATTTACTATATGAATTTGAAATAAAGTTATCCGAAGCAAATTCATTCGATTGAGAATAAGCGGGGAGAAATTGGCTTGATAGATTCGCAGTTTTTAATGACCTACTTCTCGAATTTTGAATAGACCGATCCGTCGTGACCTTAATAGCTGAGCCAAGACCTGAAGGCTTCTTCACTGATTCAATTTGCGTTTCTTCACCAATCTCAACGCTCGTTAAAATATTTGCTCCCGGAAGGAATAGGATAAAAGATAATAATATAAAGAGACTAACAAGCCACAATAATCTACTGGAATACCCAGTAACCTTATCACTATCCAGCATCGCCTCGAAGGCTTTCCAGTCTTCCTGACGGTAGGGCGTGGTGTGATTCCCGACCTTACTTTTAAAAAATTGATCTATTTTACGAGGCATATACCTTCTTATTTTCTCGATCTAATGCGTTCATTAATTTTTGCTGCAATACTTTCCTTGCTTTCGACAAATGCCATTTCGATGTCCCTTCACTCATATCCAGAATCTCAGCAATTTCCTGATGCTTAAAATCTTCAAATACATAAAGATTAAACACCTGTCGGGACTTTTCTGGAAGAGACTGAATCATTTCAAGCAAATCTTCTGTCCTCATATTCATCTCGGCCAAATTCCAGTCTACAGAGCCATTTTTATAGTAGTAATCTGAAGGATCAAAAGGATACTCCCTTTCTAAATGTTTACTTGTTTTTCTAAACGTATCTATGCAAGTATTCACCATAATACGTTTTGCCCAAGCCATGAAATTTTGTTGTTCCGAATAAGATGATAAACCGTTGAGAATCTTCATAAATGATTTATGAAAAGCAGATACAGCGTCATTCTTATCCTTTAAGTATCGCAAACCTATTCCAATCATTTGCCCATGGCAAAGAGTGTAAAGATTGTGAATAGCCTCTCGGTCATCCCTTTTACATGCAGCTAACATTTCCGAATCAACGTTCATACGGTTTGCATTCAAATCTCAATTTCCTGAGCACACAAAATATATCATATATTTGTCTATGAAGTTATAACGTCACACAGCCGTAAATGGTTGGTAATAAACGAAAAAGAATTTGAGACCCTTAGCAGATCGCATGCGACCTAAAAATCTGGATGATTATGTCGGCCAAAATCAACTCATGGCTCCCGGTGCTGCTTTACGCCTTTCGATAGAGAAGAATGATATCCCCTCCATGATTTTGTGGGGCCCGCCCGGTGTTGGCAAGACCAGCCTTGCCCGTCTCATCGCTCGGGAGACACAACGCAAAACCATAGAGCTTAGCGCGATTAATGCGGGTGTGAAAAACATCAGAGCTGCTATTGATTCTGCTGAAAGTTCTCATTTTTTTGACCAGCCTCCACCCATTCTCTTCATCGATGAGATCCATAGATTCAGCAAAAACCAGCAAGACGCCCTACTCGGAGCGGTAGAGTCAGGTACCATTGTGCTCATAGGAGCCACCACTGAGAATCCGTCTTTCGAGATTAATAACGCGCTGCTCAGCAGATGCCAAACCTACGTGCTCAATCCACTTTCTAAAGAGGAGCTGAAAAACATGGTCACTACAGCTTTGCAAGCAGACGATATGCTCAAAAATATAGCTATTTCCGTGGAGGAGTGGGACGCTCTACTCATACATTCCGGAGGAGATGCGCGCAAATTATATAATATTATAGAGCTTGCTGTAAAAGCTGCTCAAGACTCCGAATCCGTGAAGATCAATAATCATTTGATCGAATCCATCGTGCAGCAGCAGTCCTTCGCCTATGATAAAAAGGGAGAAAACCACTACGACGTCGTCTCCGCCTTCATTAAAAGCATTCGTGGTTCACATATCGACGCTACCCTGTATTGGCTAGCCCGCATGATCAATGCCGGTGAAAAGCCGGAGTTTATCTGTCGCCGTATGATTATTTCTGCCGCCGAAGATATTGGACTTGCCAACCCCAACGCCCTTTTATTGGCCAATGCCGCTATGGATAGCATCCGCAAAATCGGCATGCCGGAAGGCCGCATCGTCATGTCCGAGGTCGCCATCTATCTCGCCTCCTCACCCAAAAGCAATTCCGCCTACCTCGCCATAGACCAGGTTTTGGATCACATTCGAAAAAACGGTCCCAAGCCCGTTCCGTTGCATCTTAGAAACGCTCCAACAGAGCTGATGAAAGAGTTAAATTATGGAACAAAGTACCTATACCCTCACGATCATCCCGGAAATTTCACCAAACAGCAGTACTTACCCGATGATCTGAAAAACCTAAGGTGGTTTCAGGCCCAATCGAATGCCGCCGAGAAAAAAATTCAGCAAAAACAAGAAGAGCGCTGGAATAAGGCCTAGTTTTCCCATTTATAACCCTTGAAAGCTCATCCATTTCTATTTTTTTATGATTTGGGGGTGCCCCCTGCACTATTTTTTAGAGCGATCCCTACTCTTCAGTCAGAAAGGAATTCCCCACTCCTCCCCTTTTATCAACACAAATTTCCGGATCAAAAATAGTGCTGGGGTCGGGCTGTCCAGGGGTTCCGTCCTCGAGATCGCCATTGGCGATTCTCGGGACCGCTCCGCTCCGGCGGAGCGCCCTTCCCATCCCTCACCCGAAGATGGAGTTTTTCAAAGGTTAAAGGGTAAAGGAAGTCAAGGTTAAAGTCGCTCACTGCGTTTGCTGCTCAGGACCCCCAATAGAATCAGAAAAAAAGCCCATATCTTTACGGCCTAAGCCAAGCCATCATCAATATCTCCAACTACTGCAAAGTCGGCATCAAGATTCGCACCAACCGCTAAAGCGGCACTAAAGTCTGCGGTGAAATCACGAAAGAGAGCAAAAGCTAATTGCAAAAAGCCAACCGCTCAAGATGCTTCGTAAGACGAGGAAGGTTGATGGAGTTCGAAAATCCGAGTTCAGCTGCAATAGTTACTCTTCCCGAGCTATCTATTTCGTAAGCGATTTGGAGTTTCGGTTGACATTCGTCTTCACGTGAAGGATAGAAGCGGCAGGTTGAGAGTCGCGATAGCGATTCGAAATACCACAGAACGCGGTACGGTCAACAAATCCACGGAAAATCCCACTCCCTGTCCACCGCGTGAGGGATAGTAGCGGCAGTCAGGGACGCATGTGCCGAAGCAGCCCTAGTGCGAGTAGGCGACTGAAGGAAGCCCCACGGAGCCGTAGGGATGCCGGCCCATGGGGCCCTGACTACGAGCGGATAGCCCGCCCCTCGAGCTGCCCGCAGGGCACTCGAGGGGCACGCCCAAAAGAAAAAAAGACCCTGCGAAATCCATCGCAGGGCCCTGAAAGTCAAATGACCTTACCTATTCCGGGGAGGAATAAAATTATGCGCCGCACATCAAACAATCGTCATCCATACTGCAACTCGATCCCTCCGATTCCGGCTCGGGCGAGGATGAGGTAAGACTGGAAACGGCTCCATTTTTAGCGAATTTCTTCTGGTGTTTGTCTCCCAAAGTAAATTTGATGGGATCGACGGCAGCCTTGGTGCGCAAATAATACATACCGGTTTTCAGACCTGCTTTCCAGGCATAAAAATGCATACTCGATAGCTTGCCGAAGGATGGGTTTTCCACGAATAAATTCAGACTTTGACTCTGACATATAAAAGCGCCTCTATCCGCCGACATATCGATGATGACCTTTTGACTCATTTCCCACACGGTCTTATACAAATCTTTGATTTCCTGAGGGATATCATCAATCTTTTGAATCGATCCGTTAGCTGCCATCATCTCTTGTTTCAGATCGTCATTCCACAAATCAAGTGCAATAAGATCCCGAAGCAAATGCTTATTGACCACCACATACTCTCCAGAAAGCGTCCTTCGACTATAAATATTTGAGGTGTAGGGTTCTATACACTCGTTATTGCCCAATATCTGGCTCGTTGAAGCTGTAGGCATTGGGGCCAATAGCAAGCTGTTTCGCAAGCCCTTTTCCTGAATTTCTGCTTTTAACCCGGACCAATTCCATCGGTCGGATGGACTTACGCCCCAAAGGTCAAACTGCAATTCACCTCGACTAGCCGGCGAACCTTCGAAAGTGGAATAGGCTCCTTCCTTCTCAGCCAAAGCGCAAGACTCCGTAAGGGCCGCATAGTACATCGTTTCAAATATATCTCGATTCAGTTTTCGGGCCTCCGGGCTATCGAACGGATAGCGCATCAAAATAAACGCATCCGCTAAGCCTTGTACTCCAATTCCAATGGGGCGGTGCCTCATATTTGAGTTTTCGGCCTCGGGAATGGGATAGTAATTGATGTCTATGATCTTATTGAGGTTCCGAGTGACCACTCTTGTAATTTCGTACAACTTCTGATGATCGAATGTGCCATCTTCTTTGACAAATTTCGGAAGTGAAATCGAGGCCAAATTACAAACCGCCACTTCGTCGGGTGCCGTGTACTCAATGATTTCCGTACATAGATTACTTGAGCGGATGGTGCCCAAATTAGATTGGTTGGATTTCTTATTGGCCGCATCCTTATACAGAATATATGGTGTCCCGGTTTCAATCTGAGATTCGAGAATTTCAAACCACAATTCCTGTGCCTTTACCTGCTTTCGCGCGCGTCCTTCACGCTCGTACTTGTGGTATAACTGCTCAAATTCGCCACCGTGGCAGTCATAGAGGCCTGGAGCCTCAGCCGGACAAAACAGACTCCACATCTCATCGTTTTGGACCCTCTCCATAAACAAATCCGGAATCCACATGGCATAAAATAAATCCCGGGCGCGCATCTCTTCTTTACCGTGATTCTTTTTCAGTTCCAAAAAATCGTAGACATCTGCATGCCAGGGTTCTAAATAGACGGCAAACGCTCCTTTGCGCTTACCTCCACCCTGATCTACATATCGAGCGGTATCATTAAATACGCGCAGCATGGGTACAATGCCGTTAGATTGACCTCCTGTTCCTTTTATGTAGGATCCTTTGGCGCGAATGTTGTGCGCACTTAGTCCTATTCCACCAGCGGATTGAGAGATTTTAGCACAACGGGTCAGAGTTTCAAATATGCCGGGAATGCTGTCATCTGTCATGCTCAGCAAAAAGCAACTAGAGAGTTGAGGGCGGGGTGTTCCCGCATTAAATAATGTGGGTGTGGCGTGAATGAACCATTTCTCAGAAATAAGATCATAGGTTTCGATCGCCGACTCGATATCCTCACCGTGAATGCCCACTGCGGCTCGCATGATCATGTGCTGAGGGCGCTCTACCACTTTTCCGTCCATGCGAAGCAAATAAGATTTTTCGAGGGTTTTGAAGCCGAAATAATCAAATGCATCGTCGCGAGAGTAGACTATGCTGGAATCCAGAATATCCCTATTTTTTGAAATAATTTCCATCGTTTGATCACTAATCATGCCGGCAGAAAGCCCGGTTTTAGGATCCACATATTCATGGAGTTTTTTCATCGTTTTGAAAAACGATTTCTCCGTATTCTTGTGTAGGTTGCTTATGGAAATCCGGGCAGCAAGGAGGGCATAATCCGGATGAATGGTTGCCATATTGGCTGCCGTTTCAGCTGCCAGGTTATCCAAGTCACTTGTGCTCACTCCGTCATATAAGCCCTGTATAACGCGTCGGGCAATTTCAAGGGGCTTCACATGAATTTGATTTAAGCCGTAGCACAATTTCTTAATTCGGGCTGTAATTTTATCAAAACTAACATCCTCCCTTTTTCCACTTCTTTTAAGTACCTGCATGATATTTCTTTATTTATTATGATTTAAAAGTCTTCGTCTGTCGAAAAGATTTTGTCCTTAGGATCTTGACCCACGCCAGCCTTTTTGTAGTCTCCCACGCGCTTTTCAAAAAAGTTGGTTTTCCCCTGAAGAGATATCAGGTCCATCCAGGGAAAGGGATTTTCTACCTCGAAGAGCTTATCACAATTCAAACTAATTAAAAGTCGATCAGCGACAAATTCTATGTATTGACACATCAAATCGGAATTCATTCCAATCAAATTCACGGGTAAGGCATCCGATACAAACTCTTTTTCTATCTCTACCGCATCAGAGATAATCTTACGTACGGTTTCTTTGGAAAGTTGGTTTTCAATATGATTGTTGTAGAGCAAACATGCGAAATCACAATGCATGCCCTCATCTCTTGATATCAGCTCATTGGAAAAACTAAGACCGGGCATAAGGCCGCGCTTTTTAAGCCAGAAGATGCTACAGAAAGAGCCAGAGAAAAAGATTCCCTCTACTGCTGCAAATGCGATAAGTCGTTCCTGAAAAGACCCCTCATCAATCCATCGCATGGCCCAATCTGCTTTCTTTTTCACGCAATCCATATTGTCGATGGCATTAAAAAGGTAGTCTTTTTCTTTGGGGTCTTTTATATAGGTATCAATCAAGAGACTGTAGGTTTCAGAGTGAATATTCTCCATCATGATTTGAAACCCATAATAAAATTTAGCCTCTGTATACTGGACTTCATTGACCATGTTTTCAGCTAAGTTCTCATTGACGATTCCATCACTGGCGGCAAAGAAGGCCAATACGTGCTTTATAAAATAGCGTTCATCATCGTTCAGTTTATCGCTCCAATCGGACAGGTCTGCCGATAGGTCAATCTCTTCCGCTGTCCAGAAACAAGCTTCGGAATCTTTGTAATACTTCCAGATATCGTCATGTTTTATGGGGAATAATACAAAGCGATTCGGATTCTCGGTGAGTAAAGGTTCGTGGCTCATTATTGCTCTAATTTTCAGATATTAAGCGTCAGTATAGACAGAAATTTCAGAATCTAAACGAGAAAGATAATTACGAGTTGCAAATTTATACTAAAGATTTCTCTAATATGTGCAAACTTATTAACACAATGTTAATAAAAACACCAAACTCCTGTATTGGCAGGGGTATCAGTCCTTAAATAAGTTGTTAACAACCGGTTAGTAAATAATTTATTGTCTGAAACTCAGTGCTCGAATGGGATCGATCTTTCGAAGAAGAAGGGTAGGCAGAACCATAAACACAAGGATTAAAATACTACTGGCTACATTAATCAGCCCAATTTTAATCCAATCAAAATGAATAGGTGCGTGAG
>Ga0209943_1000579_pt1 | contig 25196 bp, 24 predicted proteins | sample SalPonR1_B_D2_MG_FD_185698 | JGI IMG/M metagenome (GOLD analysis project Ga0209943, IMG submission 185698) | Salt pond soil microbial communities from South San Francisco under conditions of wetland restoration - Salt Pond MetaG R1_B_D2_MG... ... | reverse complement strand
GTGCTCTGTCCCTCTTGCACGTTTAGGGTAACCTCATCCACACCATCCGGATCCGAACCCGAGGCCTCGATATAGACGCCGTCCTTGCCGGTGAAAAAATCCGCGCTGCTGAATTCGCCCCGGACAAACGCGTCTTCACCCGTGTTCCGGTTGTCCTCGATTGAAACCGCGACGGTATGGTTTAGATTCTCATCCTCGCTCGTGGAGGGGCTTTTGTATTTCAGCCAGTAGAATCCATCGGCAAAGCAAAGGATCTGATTCTGGATTTCCTGTAAGGTTTCACTCAGATTTTCATGATCATCAAAACCTTCGTCAGCTTCACGCGCCGGTTTGGCGACGGGAAAATAGCCGGCGTTTCCCAGCTGCCTGAGCTCAGACTGGATATTTTCCGGTATGTTTTCAGAACCCACGCCTACGGTATAGACCTGTTTTCTGCCCCGCTTGGCTAAGGCATCCTCGATATCATAAAGGTTGGTGGTGTCCTTGCCGTCTGTGATGGCAACCAGCATGCCCTGCCGCAAAACCTTGTCTTCGGGGTTGAGGTCATCCTCCCAAAGGGAGAGCCCCTTGATCACCGCTCCGTAAAAATTGGTGGCACCGGTGGAGGGCTGGAGGGCAGCTTCATTTTCACGGGCCGCTTCACCGGTAATCAGGCACTGGTTCAGTGTGCTCAGGTCATCCGTAAACTCCTGTTTGACAAAAGGCTCGCCCTGGTCATTAAAGGCCACGATGGCGACGCGCTGCTGGCGTTTTTCGTCCAGCGTGTCGATCACCGTGTGGGCGGCTTCCTTGATAAGATCCAGGTTCCCGGTCTGGCTGGGCGTATTATCCAAAAGCAATACGGTATCCAGGGTGTATTCAAAATCAGAAGGCAGGGTATCCCGCTGATATACGCGCAATTCCGTCTCTGTGGCTATAAGCTTTTTTCCATCTTCCTTGACGATGAAATCATCAGCGGTTAATCCGCTCACGCCTTCGCAGTTCGGCGTGCTGACCTGAAAGCTGAAATTGACCCACCAGGGGAATTCGGCATATAGATCATAAGGGTTATCCGCGTCTGAGGCATCCTCGCCGCTATAGCCCGTCAAATGGTATTCGCCTTCGCCGCCGCCGTGGTGGCTGCCGCCGCCGCCGCCGCAGGCAGTAAATCCGGCAACAATAGTCAGGCAGAGTAAAAGCCGGCCTAAAATTTTCAACTGGCTCATAATTGGATCAAGCATTTTTTTCATTAGATAAATCTCCTTGGGTCGATTATATATGTGAACACTGTTTTTATATCATTTTTTATACAAATTGCAAGGATTAAGATCAATAGGAATTTGTTGACGTTTAGGGAAGGTTTAGGATTTTGGGTTCAAGGTTCACGGTTTAAGGTGCAGGGTGCAGGGTGCAGATATTTAATCAACCGGCCCATCCATTTGGGTGGCACAGCCGGATATGGCAGGTACTTCCGCCCAATATCCACCTTCTTCGGCCTCGTGGATGATGACTTTGACTTTCATAATAAGCCTCTAAATAAATTTTAGTTTAGGGTTGATGGTTTAAGAAACCGGATGGCGGGCTGAAGCCCGCCACCGCTACATCGCATTTACCTTTTTTACGGCCCCGAACGCACGGGGTGGACATAGTATTCGCCCGCCTGGTAGTAAACGCCCACGTAGCCCCGATAGAAGTTGACCAGCCAGGCCCCGCCGGCGCTGCCGACGTCAACGGTCGAGCTCCAGTAAAGGGAGGACTGCTGCCCCACAAAGGGGTTTTCTGGGGGCAGAGCGGGATTGTAGTTTGAAAAGTCCACCAGGCTGTAGAGCTCCCTGAGATTGGGAAGCCGCCAGTCACCGGGATAAGAGTCGTCTCTTAGGCCGGCCCTGCCGCTGCAGAGGTTGTTGCAAAAAACGATCGCCTCCCCCCACTTTTTTTTGCCGCAGGGGTTGGCGTCCTTTAACCAGACGAGGCCGGTCAGCTTGTCCGTTACCGTGCCGTCACCGTTATCCTTGAACCGGGGATCGGGCCAGTTAACGCCTTTTTCCAGGTCCCCGTCATCCCCGGCGGTGGTGGATTCCGTCTGGCCGGTTTTGGCCACTGGGGCCACTGACTTCACGTATTCTCCCAACTCATCTATTTTATTATAAATTGATTGCAGGGAGTAGGATTTGACCTTGCCGGAATCCTGGGCCTGGACCGGTTGATCGACTATCGCAAATGACATGCCAGTCAAAATTAAAATTGATAAGATGAAAATCATAATGAATCGGCCTGACCTTTTTTGCATCAACGGTTTCATTCTTGCATTCTCCTTTACAATTGGTTTAACTGGTTCATTTGCATTTTGGATGGATTTTTATGGGATTGTCTCCAACTTAAACATCGAATAGTCGTGTGAACAACATTTAAATTATAGGAATACCTTAATTTTTTATCCGCTGCGGAAACAATTGTCAAGAAAATCATGGGGCGTATCAGCGCCGTGAATTTCCGAATCATGAATTATAATTGACATCCCAACGACTTATTTCTACAGATGGGGCAGGCGATGATCCGATAATGAAAAACATGCGGTTAAAAAAAAGATGGTATCCGTAATATGTCTACACTGAGATTAATCGGGTTCTTTTGCGGGCTGATTGTCCTTCTCATCACGTTTTACCGCCTCAGATTCCCCGCGGAAAAACGCACCAACATCTGGCTGCTCATCGGGTTTGCCGTCATTTTGATGCTGGTCAGCCTGTTTCCGGGGGTCGTGAATCTTCCCGCGGATTTGATCTCCCTTGGCGACCAAAAAGGCGGGCGCCTGATTACACTGCTCCTGATTTCGAGCGCCCTGCTGTGGTTCTTCATTTTATATGAACGGGGCAAAAATGACGCCCGTTATTTCCAATTCGACCAATGGGCGAGAAATACCACGGTAAAAGAGTTTTTGGAATCGTATCCAAAGGATTTTGAGGAGGGGACGATTTTTATATTAATCCCCGCCTACAATGAGGCGGAAAATTTAGAGCAGGTGCTGCCGAAGATTCCCCGCCGCATCAACGAAAAGCCGGTAAACCGCTTAATCATTGATGACGGCAGCACCGATGCCACCTGCCGGGTCGCCCAAAAACAAGACGCCATGGTGGCGGTACAAAGAAGCAACAGGGGCGGCGGGGCGGCTTTAAAAGTGGGCTATGAAATCATCAAAAAAATCTCGCCGGCTGTCGTCGTCACCATGGATGCGGACGGCCAGCACGCCCCCGAAGCCATACAAAGCCTGGTGGAACCGATCTTAGAGAATGAAGCGGATTTTATCATCGGCTCCCGAATCATCGGAACCCATGAAATCGATTCATCTTTAAGGTTTTACGGGGTAAGGGTGTTCAGTAAAATGATCAACATCCTGCTCGGCACCCATATAACCGATTGTTCAAGCGGTTTTCGCGCCTTTAACAAAACGATCCTGGATGACTGCCTTTTACTGGAGGAGCAATATCACACGGCGGAACTAATTATTGAAGCCGCCAAAAAAGGCTATCGAATTGAAGAGCGGCCGATTCATATTGCCAAAAGACTGAGCGGGAAAAGTAAAAAAGGAAAGGATTTTAAATATGCGCTGTTTTTTTTCCGAACGATCCTTAAATCCTGGTTCAGATAGGATTGAGCGGGCCCTATGGGAATAACCGGCGCATATGTTTTTCTGGTTGGCTCCGAGCGTTCAGGCACAACCGTACTGGGGCAAATACTTGACAGGCATCCGGACATCGCCCAATGGTATGAGCCCTATTTTGTGTGGGACAAATACTTCAGGCTGGCGCCGCACGATGCGCGTTCGGCCGGGGATGCCACCCCACGGGTGATAAGTCAGGTTTTCAATGACTTCGAGAGATACCGGAAAAAACAAAACAAGCCGGTTATATTTGACAAATCCCCGCGAAACAGTCTTAAAATTCCGTTTATTCTAAAAATTTTTCCAAATGCCCGCTTCGTTCACATGCTGCGGGACGGCCGGGACGCCACGCTCTCGATTAACAAAGAATGGCACCGACGGGCGGCAATTATTGGCAAACCCGGCGGGACTCAAAAATTCGATTACATTGAAGCGTTAAAGGTTATCAGGGCCTGGCTAAAGCGCCAGCCTTTTTTAAAAGATCGGCTAAGGGCTTTTTGGTTTGAGACCCACGGCCACCTATTGGACAAAAAGAAAAACCTTAACCGCCTGAGGTGGCACGGGGAGATCGGTTGGGGGCCAAGGTTTAAGGGATGGGAAAAAGCATTTGATGAGTGCTCCCGCCTGGAGTTTAATGCCCTGCAATGGGCGCATTGCGTCTCAGCCGTTCGGGATAACTGGGCTTTAATCCCCGACGAGAACAAAGTGGAAATCCGATATGAACAATTTATTTCAGAACCCCGGCGGATTTTAACCGATTTGTTTGATCGCATGGATGTCTCGCCGCCCCAAAGTTTTTTTTCCAGTATACCCCAGCTTAAAAAAACCAATTTCAATAAATGGCAGCGCGAGTTCACCAGCGCCCAAATCGATCAAATCAAACCAATATTGAATCCGCTGCTTGTTAGACTGGGCTATACAGAAGAGGCCCCCTGGTAAAATATGATCAAACACATTCTCCGCATTCTCGTCTCAGGTGTTTTTGTTGTCTATATTGTCTTAAACGTTGATTGGCCGATCATTTATGAGACCTTTCAAAAAATCGATATCCCATATTACCTGCTCTCAACCGGCCTGGCCATATTCGCCTCCCTTTTTCTTGCCATTAAATACCACCTTTTTATTAAAAACACGCCATTGGCCCTTCCCATTTCGAAATTAATCAAAATCAATTTTATCAGTCGGTTCTATGCATTGTTCCTTCCCTCCGCGCTGGGCCCGGAAGCCGTTCGATGGTATAAAATAACCAAAAACAAACAGGGCCGAAGTTTTTTTCTGGCCTGTACCATGGCCGAGCGTTTGATTTTTTTGCTGATCCTTCTCCTTTTCGGAAGCCTGCCGCTATTCTTTTACCCGGAAAACACGAAGATTATCACGCTTCGGCATCAGATTTTCCCCTTGCTCATTACGGCCTTTATTTTGATCGGCCTTGGCCTGATTTATTTTATTTTTCCAAGCATCCAGAATTTTATAAAAAAAATTATCATCAAGGCCCCACTCATTCGCAAAATTCAAAAACTCAATCAGTTTATTCGAAACTTTTCCATCAAGCAGCCGCTTTTCCCCTTGCTTGCCCCCCTTGTCTGCTTAAGTCTTTTATGGCAGCTGGTTTTCCTGCTGCGATTATTTTTTTTATTTCTGTCACTAGATTTGCCGCTGACGTTTATGGACGTGGCATGGATGGCATCACTGGTGATGCTTCTCCAGGCGCTTCCCATTTCTTTTGCGGGAATCGGCGTGCGGGAAGGGACCTATGCCTACCTGCTTACCCTGTTTAACCTGCCCTCTGAAAAGGGCGTTCTGATCGGCATCCTGTTTTTTACCCAGATGATAGTTCTTGCGGCAATTGGCGGGATATTCAATCTTTTTGAGAAGTGATTCACGGTTCAATATCTACTATTCTAATTGCACCCTACGAATACACCTTCGGAAACACCTCTTTCAGCGCATTTACCAGCGCCGTCTGATTGCCGCTTTTCACCTCTTCCATGTAGCTGTCATAGGAGACCATTCGGCATTGCTTGAATATAAAACCGCCGGTTTCATCATTTTTCACAGTGGCAAACAACAATACCGCCTCAATGTCCCCCTTGTCTTTAGCAGCCGCTTTCTGCTTGCATCGATAAGGGAGCACCGCGCCCTGGGCGCCAATCTTGACCGGATTCATCGGGCGAAGATTATACAGGTGGATATTCTGCTTGGCCAATTGGTTAAGAACGGTTTGCTTGACTTTGTCCGGCAGCAAATCTTGCGGTGGTGGCCGGGACGCTTGAGCGTCGGTGCCGCCTACAGAAGCTTGGCCCTCCCTCTGGAACTGGCTGACATCATTATTCACGGTTCCGCCAATAATATTACCTACAGATGCCAAGTCTCCAGTCGGCTGACCCCCTTGCAGCGCGGATTTACAGGTTTTTATGTTACGTTTAATTGCTTGGACCCTCGGGTCCGCCTCCGAAAAATGGGATCTAACAATAGAAAGAGATTGTTCAAAAACATCAATGGCTCTTTCATATTTTTGTTCAGCATAATACATGCCGGCCTGATTGATCATAAGCTGTGAAACAACGAGATTGTTCCCACCCTCACTGCTTTGCAGGATACTTATGGCGCGTTCATAGTTTTGCTCGGCTTTAGAAATTTTGCCTTGTTTCTGGTATATTATGGCCAGAATGTTCAATGGCTTTGCTAACCCCGGATGCACCATAGAGCGTTGCTGCTCTATCAAATTCATTGTTTTTTGAGCGTTTTCTTCGGCTTTTGCCAATTCGCCGTTTTGAAGCTGTTTAGCCGCCGTTTTAAGACACTGCTCGATGGATTGCCCCGAGTCCTTTGAACACCCGCTCGCAAACAAAAATAGGATAACTGCCGCAAGCAGAAACACGTTTAAATAAAACCGCATTACTCTGTCCTCCGCTGCCTTTTATGTTGTTTATATCATTGATAATGAAATACTCACCGGTTATTTTTTCCTATCAATGGCAGAGGTTTGCATCAAGCGTTTTTTAACCGCCGCAAACAGCGACGCGCATAATCGTTAATTATTATTGCTTATTGACATCCCGGCGCCAAATCCCTATAAATAAAAGCATGGTGTTTACAACTATATGGCATTATCTGAGGATCACTGCCATTGTTATACTGGGCGCACGCCTATTACCCTTTTGTTATTCCGCCAAGCGGGCGCCTATATGCCATTTTGTTATTCTTTGGAACACGCGCCTATATATCCTTTTGTCAGCCCGAGGGGCGTGCCTCTTTACCGTTTGTCATTTCGAGGAGCGCAAGCGACGAGGAACGACAGACTGAGTGCATGAATCAAAATTGGTAGTATCGGTCCACCCTGTTAAATTAATAACATTATTTTATTCAGTAAGTTATCATTTTTTTGCTGAAAAGAATGAATACACCTTTTTTGTGAACATTTCCGCCTACGGTTCATGGTTGAAAAAAAAGTCGCCATCATACAATCCAGTTACATCCCGTGGAAGGGGTATTTTGATATCATCAACTCAGTGGATGAATTCATCATTTATGACAATGTTCAGTACACGAGAAGAGACTGGCGAAACAGAAATTTAATTAAAACCCCCAACGGCCTAAAATGGTTAACAATCCCTGTCGATGTAAAAGGTAAATATTATCAGAAAATTTGTGATACGGCAATTAAAGATCCCGAATGGAGAACAAAGCACTGGAAAGCTATAAAACATAGCTACAGGCGTGCCCAATATTTCAACAGGTATAAGGAATACATTGAACGACTGTTTCTTGACTGCAATGAAAAATATCTCAGTGATATCAACTATCGGTTTATTAAAGGCATAAATCAATTGCTCGGGATAAATACAAAAATAACAAGCTCTGCTAACTATTCCCTGGTTGAGGGTAAAACCGAAAGACTCGTCAACATCTGCAAGGAGGCGGGTGCGAATCAATATATATCAGGGCCTTCAGCGAAAGACTATCTGAATATAGGACTTTTTGAAAAGGAAGATATCGAGGTCCAATGGATGGAATATTCCGGGTATCCGGAGTATACACAGCTGTACCCTCCGTTCGCCCACGGGGTAAGCATTATCGATCTGATCCTGAACGAGGGTCCAAATGCGCCAAACTACATGAAAAGTTTCCAGCATAATTGATGCAGCTCTCAATCGTTACGACATTATTTGATTCGGAAAAATACATCGAGGAATTCTGCAATAGATCCCATGCCGCAGCTTCGGAAGTGGCTGACTCATACGAAATACTTCTTGTCAATGATGGCTCTCCGGACAATTCGCTGCAAATCGCCAAAAATATTGCCGCAAAGCACCCTGTGGTAAAAGTAATCGATCTTTCTAGGAATTTCGGCCAACACAAGGCAATGATGACCGGCCTTGACTATGCCAGGGGGGATTACGTTTTTCTAATCGACTCGGATTTGGAAGAGGATCCCGAATTGCTCGATGAATTTTGGAACATCCTTAATAATGAAGAGGATGTTGACGTCGTTTACGGTATTCAAAAAAACAGAAAAGGAAAATTCATTGAAAGAACAAGCGGAAACTTTTTCTATCGGGTATTTAATTCATTCTCGAGTATTAAAGTGCCGCCGAATCTTATTACCGCCAGGCTAATGACTCGCAGGTATGTGGATGCACTTTTACAATTTAAAGAGCACGAGGTTTTTATGGCGGGGATTTGGTCCGCCGCCGGCTTCAAGCAAAAGCCGGTACCGGTTATCAAAAAAAGCCAAAGCCGATCAACTTATAACTTCAGGCGAAAACTCGGTCTGGTAATCAATTCCATAACCGCGTTCAGCAATAAGCCGCTTCTGCTTGCTTCTTATTTTGGTTTCTTTATTGTTTTTGTCTCAAGCCTGTTTGTCATTAAGATTACCTATCAAAAATTGATTTACAATATTACCGTTACAGGCTGGACATCCTTAATGGTGTCCATGTGGTTTTTGGGCGGGCTAGTCATTTTTTTTATCGGGGTTATAAGTATTTATCTTTCCAAGGTATTTATTGAAACCAAAAAACGGCCTTATTCAATCGTCAGAGATTTTTTTGCCAAACCCAAAACGGAAGATTTCAACCCAATTAAAGAACAGATCGAATCCTATTACACCGAAAAAATCGCCAAACATGGCCCTACCCATCATGGGGTGGACTGGAATTCACAGGAGTCCCAAGAAATTCGGTTCTCCCAACTGCTAAAAGTATGTGAAGATTCGGAAAAGCTGATTTTAAATGAATTGGGATGCGGTTATGGGGCGCTTGTGGAATACCTTGAAAAACATGGCCTCCCATATTTTTATTATGGCTATGATCTGTCGGACAAAATGATCGAACATGCACAGAATATCCACTCGGCCAATGAACATGCCCGGTTTTTTATCGGCGACGAAATGAAACGGGCGGATTATACGGTAGCCAGCGGCCTCTTTAATGTAAAATCAAATACGGACGATAACCTATGGACCGCATATATCCTTGACACTCTTGGCAAAATGAATGTACCCAGCGATAAAGGCTTTGCGTTTAATATGTTAACGAAGTATTCGGACGCCGAGTATATGCGAAACGATCTCTACTATGGGGATCCATGCTTCTTTTTTGATTACTGCAAAACGCATTTCTCAAAAGATGTTTCACTGATCCATGATTATGGCTTATACGAATTTACGTTGCTGGTGAAAAAAGTTGCGGAATAGAATATAATGGAGTCAAAATTAGTCATTTTCGGTACAGGGGATATCGCGGAACTGGCATGGTATTATTTCACCAGTGAAGACAGGTGCGAAATTTCGTGCTTTACAGTCGATCGAGATTTTATTGAAAAAGACAGGTTCTGCGGTCTGCCGATAATCCCTTTTGATGAAATTGAAAAAAAATGTCCGGCCAATGAATATAAAATGTTTATCGCGATTAGCTATTCCGGCCTAAACAGGTTGCGAGCCCAAAAATATTTTGAGGCAAAACAAAAAGGATATTCCTTCTTGAGTTACATCAGCCCTAAAGCCACCATCTATGATAATTCCAGCACAGGAGAGAATTGCTTTGTTTTTGAAGACAACACGATTCAGCCGTTTGTCAAAATAGGCAATAATGTAACATTATGGAGCGGCAACCATGTCGGCCATCACTCCGTAATCGAAGACCATTGCTTCATAACCTCCCATGTGGTGATTTCAGGCGGCGTTACGATAAAGGAATACAGTTTTATCGGCGTGAACGCGACGCTGAGGGATCATATTACGATTGAGCGGGAAAATGTGATCGGAGCGGGCTCAATTATCATGCATGATACGAAGCGTCGGGAAGTCTATGTCCCATCGAAAACCCAGCCGTATCACAAAAAAAGCCACGAATTAAAAAGCCTCTAATATGAAGTGGAAAAAACTCGGCAGAATTTTTGTACCGGACGGCCGCTTTTTTTGGATGAAATCCCATGCATCCCTTCCGATACCTGAATTCATGGAAAAAGATGTTTACAAAATTTATTTCAGTTCCAGAACTTCAGAAAACATTTCTTACACCGGCTATATTATCATCGATATAAAGGCACCTGATAAAATACTGGAAATTTCCAAAAGCCCCGTTCTTTCACCCGGCACCCCCGGAGCATTCGATGACAGCGGCGCAATGGCCAGTTGCCTGGTACAGCACGGACAAAAAAAATACATGTATTACATCGGCTGGAACCTTTCAGTAACAGTTCCCTTTAGAAATTCTATCGGGCTCGCAATAGCCAACAAACCCGACGAAAAATTTGTGAAAGCATACGAAGGCCCCGTATTGGATAGGAATATTTATGATCCCTATTTTGTTGCCAGCACTCACATAATTAAAGAAGATAATCGGTTTAGAATGTGGTATCTATCCTGCCGGGGGTGGACTAAAGATGAAAAAAACAACATGATCCATCACTATAATATTAAATATACGGATTCCGAAGACGGAATAAATTGGCGAATGGATAATAAAACTTCGATCGATTTTAAAAATAAGTATGAGTATGCCATTTCCACACCAAGGGTTATCAAGGACGCAAACATTTATAAAATGTGGTATTCTTATAGGGCAGGCCCAAAAAACCAAAGCTATCGAATCGGCTACGCAGAATCACCCAACGGGATTGGATGGACCAGAAAGGACGAGCAGGCAGGAATAGACGTCTCTGAAAATGGTTGGGACAGTGAAATGATTTGCTATCCGCATATATTCGATCACAAGGGGAAAAGGTACATGCTATATAATGGAAATGGATACGGAAAAACCGGTTTTGGCCTGGCTGTACTTGTCCAATCCAAACCCGAGTGAACTTGCATAACCAATAATGATAACCGCCAAATACAAACTTGTCGACGGCATCTATCTCTTCCATGAAGATATAGAAGAAAAGCATTCGGATTACTGTGCCGACGGTATAAACAAGTTACACCTTGCTGAAAAGGATCATTTCTGGTTTAAGACCCGGAATGAATTTATTCTTAAAACAATGGAATCATTTATTGCCAAAGAAAGCAAACTCGTAGAGGTGGGAGCGGGCTCAGGGACAGTAAGCGCTTTTTTAAAACAAAGCGGATACCATAATATCACTGTAGCTGACATGCATTTGTCGAGTTTAAAATTTGCTAAAAATCACGGTATTAATAAGCTGATCCAGTTTGATTTGATGAGAAATCCTTTTGAAGACGAATTTGATGTTGTAATGCTATTTGATGTATTAGAGCATATACAGGATGATCTCATGGCGCTCGGACAAATTTATAAAATGCTCCGTCAATCGGGGAGCGTTGTGCTTACAGTGCCTGCTCATAACTGGTTGTGGCACGAAGGCGACAGGGCGGGTGGACACAAGAGAAGATATGGAAAAAAAGAGCTTCGGCGGAAACTTAATAAAACAGGGTTCAACGTAATTGCAGTGCAATACTTTTTCATTAGCCTGGTTCCATTAATGCTGTTAAGAAAAGTTTACAGCCAAATTCAAACAAAAAAAAGCCCCGAGGATTTAGGGCTTAACTTAAATCCGTTTTTTAATACCTTGCTGAGGACCGTAACAAAAACCGAAATTTCACTGATCAATTTTTTGCCGAATATTTTCGGTGCCAGCATTATTGCCGTTGCACAAAAAAATATTTTGGATGTGAACCCCCAAAATTCATAATGAATCCAAAAAACAAAAACATACCTTTTAACAGGCCTTTCATCGCGGGCAAAGAATTATTCTATATCGCCCAGGCGGTAATTTCCAACACCCGTTTATCGGGAGACGGGGAGTTCACCAAATTATGCCATAAAAAACTCAAATCCATGCTAAATTGTAAAAAGGTTCTGCTTACCCATTCAGGCACGGCAGCCCTGGATATGTCAGCCCTTCTCTGTGATATTCAAGCCGGCGATGAAATCATCATGCCGTCCTTTACATTCGTCTCAACTGCGAACGCATTTGTTTTAAGGGGCGGGGTGCCGGTGTTTGTAGATATCCGCCCGGATACGCTAAACATTGATGAAAAAAAAATTGCTTCAGCGGTTACCCATAAAACCAAAGCCATCGTACCTGTTCATTATGCCGGAGTTTCGTGCGCAATGGATGAAATCGTCGGAATTGCCAACCACCACAATCTGTTTGTGGTTGAAGATGCCGCGCAATCATTGATGTCCAGATATAAAAGTCGATATACGGGTACGATTGGAGATTTTGGTGTATTCAGCTTTCATGAAACCAAAAACATTATCAGCGGGGAAGGCGGTGCGCTGCTAATCAATAACGATAGGCATCTTGATCGCTCCGAGATCCTCTGGGAAAAAGGGACCAATCGGAAACAATTTTTTCGGGGCGAGGTGGATAAATACACATGGGTTGACATTGGTTCTTCTTTCTTACCCGGGGAATTGACTGCCGCATTTCTTTACGCGCAACTCGAGCAGGCCCAAAAAATAATCGAATCCCGTATACACATATTCCGGCAATACCATAAATTGCTAAAACCGCTAGAAGATGCGGAATTTCTGCAGCTTCCTTGTACGATTCCCGAAGATTGCGAACATAACGGGCATTTATTCTATATTATCACCCGCAACCTGGATGAACGCACCCGGCTCATTCAGTATCTAAAAGGAAACAATATCAATGCAGTTTTTCATTACGTCCCCTTGCATACGTCCCCGGCAGGAAAGAAATTCGGCCGCACAATTGATAGCATGAATTTTACCGTCGATCTAAGTGACCGTTTGCTGCGTCTACCCTTGTATTACGAAATGACCAATTTTGATGTGCAGCGAGTTGTAGAGGCAATATTTGAATTTTACAGGAAAAAACAGTCTTAGTCACATTGGATTTAAAAAAAAAACAAAAAATTGAAGATATACTTTCACCTGACAAGGATTATACGGATCAGAACGATACCTACTGTTTTCTGCCGGGCGACCGAAATCCCCAAAATACCGCGGGAAAGGGTCTACTGGGGAATATCCAGGAAACCATCAAGCGAAACGGGGCGCTTTATTATCTGCTGCTTAATACATTTGCGCCGGTGATCCCGGGCCGCAAATTCATGGGGCACTTAAAATCATTGCTTAACAGCTATGACCGAGGCGCCGTTATTTTAAACCTGGGGAGCGGCCCTCATCTTATTCGCGGATGCGATGACGTTATTAATGTGGACTTGTATGCGTTTGATGAGGTGGATATCGTATCCGATGCCTCAAGCCTGCCGATAAAAGACAACTGCGTCGATCTGATCCTAAATATAGCCATGATGGAACACGCAGAAGCGCCAGGAAAAATTATAGGGGAAATGCACCGGGTTTTGAAAAAAGACGGGCAGTTCCTGTGTTATATGCCGTTTACTGCGCCTTTCCACGCCGCCCCCTACGATTTTCACAGATGGACTATCGAAGGGGCTAAAAGGGATTTTTCATTATTTGAATATACGGAAATCGGTATCGGGGCCGGCCCTACCTCCGGCATGCTTTGGACGTTACAGGAATGGCTGGCGATTTTATTCTCCTTGGGTAGCCGAACACTGCATGACATGATTTTCCTTGCCTTGATGATTGTTACGGCCCCCGTCAAGTTATTGGATTTGTTGCTCGTCCATTTTCCAAATGCGGAAAAAATCGCCAGTGGTTTTTTTGTTTGCGGTAAAAAATAACCCAAACTGAAGTTTTCTTCTTTGGAATGAACTATTCAAGATACAATGAGTTTATAGTTTTTCTGCTCGGTCTGATAATATTCTTAGCGGCCGCTTACTACGGTTATGAAAAGCTTCATTTTGGCTTTAATTTTATTGATGAGGGCTATCACATGACCGAAAGCTGGCGGTTGACCCAGGGGGATCATCTGCTTAACAATAGAACAACAGGCCCCTTAATGCCTTATAGGCTCATAAACAGCATAATTTTTAAAATCAATCCTGACATCACCCTCTTGGGTTTCAGAAAAATACAATATGCGCTCACCCTCTGTGCATTGCTTATTTTCAGCATATGTCTCTACGCCGTCACTAAAACCTATTGGTATCTTCCCTTAATATTTTCCCTGTTCGCTTTTACGGGGCTGGACCCGACGGGAATGATCGCCAATTTGAACTACTATACTTATCCCCATCTTTTTCTCATACTTTTCTTATCATTTCTTATCATCGGCCTGTATTTTAAAAAGCCCTGGATCAAATACGCCGGTTTTATTGTCTCGGGTTGTTTCCTGTGGGCAATCAGCTTCAGCCTGCTTTATTTGGGGGCAGTCGTTCTTACGCCGATTCTCTTGTATATTTCCTGCCGAACCCTGCCAATTCGCTCTTTTTCATTTACTTTTAAAGATTTGATCCTCGTGTTGCTGCCGTTTGCGGCATGCTGGTTATTGTTTATCGGATTTTTTGCACACAATTTCATTCCTGCAATTCTGGATGCCGTATCTTCGGTCTTGTCCACCACAGCCTCTTCAACGGATAAACTTTTAAAGTCCATCGCGGGCTCTGGCAGTTATATCGGAATCTCCGCCATCTTTGTTCTGCTGTTCTATTTTCTTTCAAAAAAATCCAATGGCTATCTCGTCCCCGTTATGTTGGGCGGGGTATCAGCCCTTTTTTATTTCATTATCGAATCCTCGTTTTTTGGTGTGGTCGAACCCTATTACCATGGGTGGTTCGGCAGACCGATGTGGTTTTCAGGATTAATTCTCGCTTTTATCCTTTTTTTTTGGGTTCATATCATTCAACAAACCATCCGCAAAACGTCTTTTGATTGGACTGAAGAATTAATAATTGTTCTATTGCTTCCGGTCACCATTAAAGCCGTATGCACCATTTTTTTATCAGGGCTGGATGCCCTGACTGTTTTGCACAGTGCCTTACCGGCCGGGGCGGCCTTTGTTTTTCTGTTAATGCATAACATGGAAATAAAAAACAGGTCCGTATGGATTAAATTTGCTGTCCTCTTTTTTGCACTGGCACCCTTTTACTATACCACTGCCTGGGCGGACTGGCAGTTCACATATTTTGATGTGTTCCCGAAACAGGCGGACACCATTATAAAAAAAGGATTCGGCAAAGGAATAAAGACCAACTGCGTTTACGCGGAACTCCATAACTGGATTGATAAGGCGGCTGCAAGGTATAGCGATGACGATGACTTCATGATTTCTTATGTGGTCTCACCCATGACGCATATGATAACTAAAAGGCGGCCGGCCCTGAACGATACGTTTATTGACTTCTCAACAAGAAGAAGTGGGGTGTATGAAAAATCTATTGACTTAATGAAGCAGAATAGAAGAAATCCCGCCATCGCGTTTGTCTTTCAACGGACGCCCATGTTAATGCCGATATCGTTGGAAAAAGGGACCCGCCAATGGACCGCAAGACAGTTCAAATTCAAATGGTCCAACGATCCGATTAGCAGTTATATCAAAAATCATATGGTGCTGGCCGACCAGTTTTATATATCAAGAAAAAACGATCATGTTATTCGGTGTTATCTAGACCCGCAGCTCGGCAATATAGAACTGCCAGCGGGTGAATAACAGCAATAATAGGGTATAGGCTTTGGGAAAGGGCTGTCCTTAACTATGCTTTCTATATCCAACTCCCCTGGCGGGTACGCCGGCCACAATCTGGTAATCTTCAACATCTTTTGTCATAACGGCTCCAGAACCAATTACCGCACCATTTCCAACGCATACACCTGCATTAATGACCGCATGCGCACCAATCCATAAGTACTCCGGTGTTCGGGGAAAACCCACGGCCCGCCTTCAGGCCGTAGGTATGGGTGAGATAAACACCGGAATAAATAGTACAGAACGATTTTAACTCCGCAAACAAAAGGCGGTACAAGCACCAGCGGAGCACCATGCCAAGGAGTCCGGGCAATGACCGCAGCAGCCATCCGAAAAATTCTTCCGCCCACATGTGCAACAGGTGTTTTCGATAAAATTTTACAAATCTTCTAATTGAATTCATGCTTTTTTGTTCATTTATGGCAGGGCACTTGTTTCCTTTTTACGAGATTATCAAGAATTACAAAAAAAGATAGATTGCCATTTGCAGAGATTGGTGTGGTGGGCTTGATGGCAGACCCGAAGCGATGAACCAACCCCCCCTAATTTATATAATGGACCAGAGGAAGCCCTTTAAAATCAGCGTTTGAAGTATAAAGGGGCGAATCATACATAACAGCGGTAGCATATACCAAGGCATCGGCCATGGCAAGATGATAAGGACCAAGCTTTTCAAGATTAAATGAACTTCATCCGCCTGGCGGCGAACACCACCATTTTCAGCAGCATCCAGCCGTGCCGCCAGCGGTTGATGCTGGTGTCCCCATATCTTCGCGAGCGATAACGCACCGGTATTTCAACAATTTTCAGGTTCAATTTCGCGGCGCCGAACAGCAGGTCAAAATCGCCGAATGGATCAAAGTCACCGAAATACGCCCGGTTTTCTGCCAGTACATCATAGTCGGGTTTCCATATCACCTTGGTGCCGCAAAGTGTGTCCTTAATTGGTTGCTCCAAAAGCCAGGTAAATGCAAGGGAAAAAAACTTGTTCCCAAGGATATTGAAAAACCGCATGGCTTGGTCTTCCATGGGGTATACGAGGCGCACGCCATTGATGAATTCGCCTTTGCCTTTAACTATTGCATCGTAAAACCGGTACAGGTCCTCTGGCGGCACAGTTAAATCCGCATCCAAAATCATCAGGACGTCGCCCGTCGCGTTTTCAAAACCCATGCGCACCGCATCGCCCTTGCCCTTGCCCGGCTGCCGGAACAGACGGCATTGGATATCCGGATATCGGTTCATGGTTTCCTGAATGGTTTCATAGGTTTTGTCCGTAGAATGGCCTTCCACGAAAATAAGCTCTGTCCCCCCGCCCAACTGCGGCACGCGCTTAAATATCTCATCAATATGTCCGGCCTCGTTTCTGGCAGCCACCACCACCGAAACCTTTGGCGGATCTTCCGTGTTAGATGCCGATGAAACTTTGGGCTCGGGTCGGGCAATGACGATGTTGGTTAGGGCTAACCATTTAAAAGGCACCAGATTCACCAGATATCGATTGAACAACACGTTTAACAGCAGCACGTTTAATGGAAAAAGGATTTTACTTCGCCGGTTGATGATTTCAAACCCAGCCAAGTGCAGGAGGTTGTCCACATCATGTGGGGCGAACCAGTTCTGCTCCAAGAGATCCGCCCCCAGCCCAAGCCTGTTTGCCAGGGACAGCGGAAGCCGCCATATATTGTTATAAAAATTTATAATAATCCGCGTTTTCGCATCGCACAGGGGACGCAGGTTTTCCAAAACCTGTTGCACATCCCACAGATCATTGACCAGATCCGAGAGGATAATTAAGTCAAATTCGGTCTGGATAGGGATATCATGTGCATCCGCCTGTAAAAAAAATAGGTGGGGGTGTTTTTGCCGGGCAGCATCAAGCATTCTCTCTGATAAATCCAGGCCCAGACCAAACGCCGGCGACATGGCGGCCAACAGGTCCCCGAACCCACAGCCGACTTCAAGCACCCGCTTGCCAGCCGGCACCATATGGCATATATACCGCTGAAGCAGCTCCTGATAATAGGCGCCCGGACGGCTTGGTTTCTGCTTTTGGGCTGAGACCCGGTTCCAGTGGCTTCTTCTTTCCCTTTGATATGCAGATACCGATAAGCTCATGTTTATAGATTTTAAAAGTTGTTCATGGTTTAAATAGTTGTTTACAATAACAACGTGCCTATGATATTTCAAGGCGAAGTTTTGTTGCAAACCCCAAATAGCAGACAATACGCTGTTCTCAATGTCCGAAATTCAAGGCACTAATAACAACATCATACGAAATGTTCTCATGGTGATGGTTATTTGCATCATCACTGCTATTGCTTATGGCCAAGTGGGGTCTTTTGATTTCATCAATTATGATGACATCAAATACATTTCAGAAAATACCCGGGTTCAAGACGGGCTGTCATGGCAAAATATCAGGTGGGCCTTTGGTTTTTCAGACAGCGCCCTTGAATTTTACTGGCATCCGCTTACCTGGCTCTCCTTAATGTTTGATGTAGAACTGTTCGGGCTTCATGCCGGGGGCTCTCACATCGTTAACGTCATATTTCATGCCTTAAACGCCCTGCTTCTATTCCTGGTGATCAAACAGGTGACCGGCGCCTATTGGAAAAGCGCGTTTGTGGCGATACTTTTTGTGGTGCACCCCCTCAACGTGGAATCCGTGGCCTGGATTGCGGAGCGCAAGAATGTATTAAGCACATTTTTCTGGATGCTTTGCATGCTGGCATACGCGGCATATGCCAAAAAACCGGACGTAAAAAGATATCTGTTGGTATTTTTGCCATTTATCCTGGGGTTGCTGACAAAACCCATGCTGGTCACGCTACCAATTGTCTTATTATTGTTTGATTTCTGGCCATTAAAGCGCTCTTTCACCTTAGGTACTCAGAACGAAGAAGATCATTTCACTGCCGATGAGCCGATTTTTAGAAAATACTCCATCAAGCAACTAATAATAGAAAAAATCCCATTTTTGGGCTTCTCACTGCTATCAGTGGCCATATCGACTTTTTCCGTCCATCAAACCTCCCAAATCATATCAGAAACAGCTGTACCACTGGCGCTGCGGCTCGAGAACGCGTTGGTCGTCTATACTAAATATTTAACCAAACTCGCCTGGCCGCATGATATGGCCATATTTTATCCTTATCCGGAATCCATTCCTGCCTGGCAGTTAATTCTGGCCGCAATGACAATAGTGGCCATAACGATAGCATCCCTCCTGCTCGTTAAAAAGGCATCTTATTTAATCGTCGGTTGGTTCTGGTATCTTGGCTCGTTGTTTCCTATAGTTGGCGTGTTCCAGCATGGCCGCTGGCCGGAAATGGCGGATCGATGGATTTATGTACCGGCAATTGGAGTCTTTGTTGTTTTAGCCTGGGGGGGTTCGGATCTTTTAAAAAAAATCCGCGTTCCCTGGCCCGTACCTGCGTCAGCCGCAGCCCTCATCACTGCCGGCCTGATACTGATTACGACAAACCAGGTCGCCTTCTGGCAAAACAGCAAAACAATCTTTGCCCACACCCTGGACGTGACTGAAAACAATTGGTTGGCCCACTATAATTATGCCCACGCCATAAAAAAGGAGGGCAACTTTAAACAAGCGGCGACCCATTACAAAAAAGCCTTGGCTTTAAGACCTGGTAGACCGGAAATTCATAATAACCTAGGCACCTCATTTGGCCTAATGGGCAGGATAGACCAAGCCATCTACCATTTTAAACAGGCGATTTATTATTATAAAATTGAAAATTTTCCAACTTATTTCAGCGCTGATTCTTATTCAACTGCGGATAAGGCTGCTTCCCACTACAACCTGGCGAGAGCTTATGCCATAAAAAGGGAAAAAAACAAGGCACTCGAATATTTAAAAAAAGCGCAGTCCTTGGCCCCGGATCATCCCCAGGCCTCTAATATCCAAGCATTGATTTCCAGACTGTAAACTTTCAGCGCAAAAAAGCAGCCTAGTCAAACACTCTGTAGAACACTTATCCTCATTTCGGTCGTGCATAACAACTTATTATGTGATCATTCTTTTTTGATACGACAAACTTTCCTGCTAATTCCATATTATTTTTGATATAGGTAGAAATCGGATCTTTCGCGTACTTGAACAGAAACTGCTTTTGCGGCCATTTAACCGTTCCTTTTTCAAACGATACCGGCAACAGCCACGGCATTCTTTCAAAAATAAACGCGACTGCCGGCTCACGGTCTTGTTCTTTCATCTTGATGACGGCGTTTTTGTATGTCATCGGATGCCTTGAAACAAAAGAGATAAACGTGTGATTTAATGCCGGCCTGCGTTTAGCAATCATATGTGACATGGGCGACACAATGTAGGAAATCATAAAGTCATCTTTATCACTGTACTTTGCAGCCGCTTTATCGATCCAATCATAGAGTTTCGCATAAACCCGGTTAGTCTTTATTCCTTTGCCGAAACCTTTTTTTATAACGGTGTCCGCCTGTTTCGGGACCACATCAAAATGAGTAAACTGCCAGTCCGCCCAGGAAGTGGTATAATAAAAAGGGGCCAACGCAAAAACGATGATGGCGAATTTGAGCCATAAGGCCCTGCCTTTTATTTCCATGTTATGCAACAGCAGAACAACAAACGCCGCCATGGCCGGTATGGCGCTGTGTAAAACAGTCAGGGCATCCAGCCCTGAAAAAAAAATGGTGCATACGGATTTAATGGTGACCGGAAGCAATAGGACAATTATTATCTCTTCTGTCCAGGCGAAAGACTTTTTGCGGATGGTTTTCTGGAAAATAAGGCCCCAGAAAAACGAAACAAAAGCCATGATTAGCCCCGAAAACCACATCGGGCGCCCGAACCACCCATTGTAATAGGGTTGGATCCTACCAAAAAACGAGGTCTCGATGATAAAGTAGAACAGGACCGATACCGCGGCCAGCATAACAGGGACAAGATAGCCAGAGGATTTTTTTGAAAGAAAATAGAACAGCAGAAAAAATATGGCGGAGATTCCAATATAACTGACAGATCCCGACATGCTCCCTAAAAGCCTATTCGTTGAATGGGACGTGCCGGACAAGATAAAAGATATGGCATCCAGCATTGCAGGAATGAAATTGTGGGCAAAAAATCCGATAAACAATAACCAGCATGCCGCAAACGGCAGCAGCACGAGGACCAAATCTTTAAAAGTAAATGAAAAAGAGCGAATTGGCAGGGTTCGGCAGGCAATATACAAGAGAATCGGCGCCAGAACGACTGCCCCCAAATAAAGCAGGCTGAAGCTGATGGCCCACAGGAAACAACCCGAGACAATAAAACCGGCGTATTTGATCCAGGGCTTTTTAAAATACAGGCCGATGATAAGAAATGATAAGAAAAGTATGAGAAAAAGATGCGGATAGGTATAGTAGTTTAGATTGGCGATCATTCCCGTCGGGTCCAGCCCCGTAAAAGCAAACACGGAAAATATCAACGGAAGATACCAATAGGTTCTAGTGACGGCATACAGGCAGATGCTGAAAACGAGTAAAGCGCAAAGGGTGAGTAAAAATTGAACCTTTCTGAAGCCTAAAAGGGTGATATCGGGATTAGCCCCAAAAATTATGCTGTTTATGAGCGTGTAGGGCATTAACGCACCTGTTTTACTGTCACTCAGGTAATCGCCTTTGCTCATCCGCCAGCTTTCGGTCATATGATAGCCCTCATCAATAAAGTTGAAGCCATAATGCAGCTTTTCATAACCGCAATAGGCGGCGGCTAAAAATATAATAAGGCCAATAATAAAAAACAGGTATTTACTATATTTTTTTTGATTCATCGTTTACCTCGTGCGATTCCCGGGGAAACAGCCAATCACCGGCAACATAGGTATTGACAGTTACCGCTTAAGTATAGTAGAAAAAATTATTTTACTGATCCTGAATCCGTGATTTTAAATGCGAAGTAGTTGTCAACTACAATTTTTCTCTAACTTTTTTGCCAGCAAACGCTTGGGGGCTCTTTTATGCTCCCGGCAGGACCTGGAAAACCGGGTATGCAGCCCACAATGAACGGAAATATTCGCAAAAACGGATGTCTTGAAGCACACTTCCCCATTTGTGCCAGAATTATTGCTGTTTTTTTGTTAAAGGCTCTGATTTTAAACCGCCTGCAGGCGCTTCAACACACCGGCAAAAAACTCATACCACGGTTGCGGACAGGCGAGATGCAGGATGAGGCGACGGGCGTGACGGGTAATTTTGCCACACATATAAACAATGCTTCGCATCACTCTTGTCCAAAAACGCTTAATGGATAGTAAATCTAAAATTTTGAAGGCTTGAAAAAAAATCCTCCTTGCGGGTATTGTTGATTCACCACAAAAAAACAAAAACCCGAAGCCAAGGAGGATGTCCCATGGTAAAGCATGCAAGCCTTTTCAGTCAACTTATTGCGCTTATTGATCGGAAAAAATTTCATGAATTGGTTTACTAACATCAATCTGAACGGTTTACCAAAAAGTTCAACTCTTGGGACCATTTCGTTTCCATGTTTTTCTGTCAACTCGCTCAAGCCAAAAGCCTCAGAGAAATCTGCGGCGGATTGGCTTGCTGCCTGGGCAAGATGAGGCATCTGGGCATGAAAGCCGCACCCAACAAATCAACTCTTTCCTACGCCAATGCCAACAGGCCCTGGCAGATGTACCGGGACCTTTTTTATGAGACCCTTGCTAAGTGCAAAACGGCGGCTCCCGGCAAGCATAAATTTCGATTCAAAAACAGGCTGCTATCTCTTGACAGCACCACCATTTCCTTGTGCCTTTCAATGTTTCCCTGGGCCAAATTCCGTAGAACCAAAGGTGCTGTAAAACTTCATCTGCTGCTGGATCATGATGGATACCTGCCCGAGTATGCTTATATCTCAAATGGCAAAAAACATGATGTCACTGTCGCCCGAAAACTTTCTTTGTCCCCCGGCTCCATTGTTACTATGGATCGGGCCTACAACGATTACCGGTTATTTGCCAATTGGACGCAAAACCAAATATATTTTGTCACCCGTTTAAAGAGCAATGCGGACTATCAAGTGGTCGAAGATTTTAATGTGCCGCAGAATCGTAATATCCTCTCTGATCAATTAATCCGTTTCACCGGCCAAAAAGCCCGTGAGCAATGCCCCCATCTGATGCGAAAAGTCGCTGTTTGGGATGATGTCAACGAACAGCAGATTATTCTGTTGACCAATCATCTTGAGTTTGGCGCCACCACAATTTCAGCTATCTATAAGGACAGGTGGCAGATCGAGCTTTTCTTCAAGGCCCTGAAACAAAATCTGAAGGTCAAGACCTTTGTCGGTACCAGTGAAAATGCCCTTTACATCCAGATTTGGACAGCATTAATCGCCATGCTGATAATCAAGTTCCTCCAGTTTAAATCCAAATTCGGCTGGTCGCTGTCGAATCTGGTGGCCTTTTTGCGCTGGAACCTTTTTACATACAGGAACTTATGGGATTGGATTGACAGACCCTTTGATGTGTTGCCGGTAGAGCCAAAGTCTGTCCAATGCCTTCTACCATTACAAGTTCCTGGACAGCATCTGTACTAAAAAATGATAACCTTTAACCGGAAAAACACTTTTTCCACAATAACTATTTGAAATGACTATGTCAGTATCTCAATTTTCAAATTATTTTGGACAGCAGTGTGATTATATAATGTACAATTATAATTAATTTTTATGTTTTTATAAAAATTGACTACTGGAATGTCAATAAACAATAGTATTCAATAACCATTGAACTTTTGTCCTTTTGATTATATATCAATTGTCGTGTTAGAGAGACACAACAATTCTCTGGCGGTAGAAATGATAAAGCGTATTGTTCCGGATAAACAGAATGAGATTATCAATCGTAATCCCTTGTTATAATGAATATAGAACGATAAACAAGTTGGTGGCGGCGGTAAAAGCATCACCGGTTAAACAAAAAGAAATTATTATTGTTGATGATTGTTCAACTGATGGCACAAAAGAAATTTTGTACGATCTTGAAATTGCTGTCGATAAGGTCATTTATCATAATGTAAATAAAGGAAAAGGCGCTGCCCTGCGCACTGGCTTTAGCCATGCTACAGGTGATATCATTATAGTACAAGATGCCGACTTAGAATACAACCCCCAAGAATATACCCGCCTAATCACACCCATAGTGGATGGTCGGGCTGATGTCGTCTACGGCTCAAGGTTTATCGGGGGAGAAGTTCGACGGGTCCTTTATTTCTGGCATACGCTGGGAAACCGTTTTCTGACATTGTTTTCCAATATGTTCACGAACTTAAATCTTACCGATATGGAGACATGCTACAAGGTCTTCCGAAGAGAGGTCATTCAAGAAATCGATGTCCGGGAGAATCGTTTTGGATTTGAACCTGAGATTACAGCTAAAATTGCCAGAAAAAATCTAAGAATCTATGAAATGGGTATAAGCTATTCCGGTAGGACCTATACTGAAGGTAAAAAAATCAATTGGAAAGACGGCTTCAAGGCGATTTATTATATCCTCAAATACAACCTGAATCCGTGAAATCGAAAAAACTCTAATATTGAAAAATGTCTATTTTTACGGTATATTATGCCCATCTTAATTGGAATTACTTTTTCACCCAGCAGGTGCAGGAGGTAGATACAAGACGAGCATGAAAATCGATTCGGTAGCGCATACCAATGAAGCCTCTATAGGCCACGCCGGACTTTCTTTGATTGGCGAAATGGCGCGCATTAGCGGTCTTGATCATGCTTGTGTGGGCGTCACCGGGATGAAACAACCCCAAATTTCCGACCCGGATATTCTTCGCAGCCTCTGCGGCCTGATTGCCCAAGGCAAGACCGATTTTGATCATATTCGCGAATTTGTGGAGGACTCTTTCTTCCAGGGCGCCTTGGGGATCAACCGAATACCCTCTTCCGAGATCCTCAGGCAATGGTTTGAGCACATGAGCGCCTGTCCCGGCTTTGAGGACCGCATCCATCAGTGCGCTGTGGATCTTGGCAGAAAGATAGGTGTGAAGCCCGAGTATACGCGCATTGGAGACCAGCCTTGGGTACGCCTGGATATTGACGTAACGATCTTTGACAACTCCGACACGAAAAAGGAAGGCAGTGCCCCAACCTATGACGGTCGATATGGCTTTGCCCCCATATTTGCCCATCTGGGCGGCGGATGGATGAGCAATTCCCAGCTCCGGGAGGGAAGCGCCCATTCTTTTACCGCCGGAACAACCGACTTTATTGACCAGAGCCTGGATTATACCCGTCAGCTCGTTGAGGAGCCGGTTTTGCTGGTAGCCGACGGAGGCTTTGACAGCGCAGATCTGCTCAGGCTTTTGGATCAAAAGGCGAACACTGGATTTATCGTCAAGCATAATTTGCGCAAAGAAACAGGAGGGCAATGGCTTCAGACGGCAAAGAAACAGCAATAATCCTGGCACAAATGGGGAAGTGTGCTTCAAGACATCCGTTTTTGCGAATATTTCCGTTCAT
>Ga0209943_1000578_pt1 | contig 25237 bp, 21 predicted proteins | sample SalPonR1_B_D2_MG_FD_185698 | JGI IMG/M metagenome (GOLD analysis project Ga0209943, IMG submission 185698) | Salt pond soil microbial communities from South San Francisco under conditions of wetland restoration - Salt Pond MetaG R1_B_D2_MG... ... | reverse complement strand
GGCAATCGGTAATACGCAATTCTAAACACCTTTTGAAAATTCTCCTTGAAAGGCTTATTAATTATGCCCGATTTTTGTTTGAATGATTTTTAAGAAAAACTATTGACTTTTAATAGTTAGTCACCTCGTAATAATTTAATTTAATTAGTTAGTTTTATGGATTTACTATTATTATTGCTTTTTCAACAAAATCTTTGTTTGCAGGCGCAGCTGAAAACGCTGCGCCTGCATTCAACTCTAAGACATTTCCTTTCGCATTTTAACAACCTGGCATACGCTCTCTATTCTTGTCCTTAAGGCCTCTGGACTGTAGTCCCTGTCTTCCCAGAAGTCGGATTCCATGTAGAATGTCGGCACGCCTGTTGCATCCTCAATGAGTTTTGCCGCCATCTTTTGGTGGGCTCCAAGCCATCTGTCGAAGTCGAAGAATCCCATGAGTAGTCCGTCGATGGGTTTGTTGGCCTCGACTTTTTCGATCATGCCCACAACCTCGTACTTCATGTTCTGGAGCACAGGCTGCCTGAGCCAAAACTCCGCAGTCACCATGTAGGGCTCATCATAGCTGGGAGGCGCCAGATTCTTCTTGGTTTGCGCAAAGTTGGTGCTGAAGGTTGTCGCAACTCCATTTTCCTTGAAGATGCCGTCAACCCATGGAACACAGAAGGGAACGAAATAGCTTCCCACTTTGGGATGGTCCTTGGGCAAAATGCCTGTTCCTTCTTTCTTGGCTTGTCTGCACTCTCTGATCATTATGTCAAGCGCTTCCTCAATATATGTGAATCCCGTATTCATCGGCACTGTCATAGGCTGGGTGAATATGGTAAGCGCGCTGCCCGAAAGGGGTTGCGGATTTCCCGAACAAACCAGCTTGGTCAATGTGCCTGTTTTGAATGCAAACCTTCTTACATCATCATTCGCCTGAGCCACATGCTCCGGCAAAACTTCTATACCTGTCGCTTCGGATACAGCGTTCTGCCCATGCCTCAATTGATCGGCAATATATGTTACTCTTTCTACATTTTCATCGTCCACTTCGCCTGCATGCGTGTCATGAGGAATTCTTGAAACAACATAGTTCCAGTCCTCGTCAAAAAGACAGTTGATATATTCATCTGTTTTCGGTCCCTCGTCGCAATTGAAGCCCCATACCCATATAACATCGGGTGAAGGGATAATGCCCTTGTAAGCCGCTCCTATTCTGGTTTTGTTAAGAGCGCAGTGACGGCATCCGTATGTCATTCCCGTTTCTTCGGCAGTCTCAAGATAATCATCGATAACTTTGTCGAAAAAGGCATTCAGTATTGTAACAAGCTGCAAATCCGGGAAGCTTACAAAAACCTTGTCTCCACCTGCGATTTTCACAGCCTGGTAATTTGTGGCTATTGCCGGAAGAATTCCGTACACTATCTTGACACCCTGCTCCTTGTACTCCGGAGTTTTAGCCAGCTCTATGGCCTCTCTTATGTAGGCCCCGATCATTTTTCTTACGCCCAGATACTGTATGTCCCAATACTTTGGAATGTATACTTCGAGCGAATAACGTATGTCTTCTTCTGTGAGTCCAAGCTTTTTTGAATACTTTTCCCAAACGGGAACCATTTCTTCGAGCTCTTGGCCTTCGAATGCGCAAAGCTCAAGAAATTCCCTGTAAATGTTTCTTGCCATTTTACATACCTCCCTTAACGGCTTCAATGAAGCTCTCTACTCTTGTTGCGAGCGGTCCCATGGCCTCTCTTGAATATTCGTAGGACGATTCGAGTTTCAGGAAGGGCATGTTTATTTCTTTCATCCATTTTGCAAGGCATGTGCATTCCATGTCGTATATCTCGTCGAATGAAAGCTGGTACCAGACCACTCCGTCTATCTTGTTTTCGTCAATGAGCTGCTTGATGTATGCGAATCTCTCTCTCCATGCGGGTTGGAAGATGTTCACCGGAACCTTGTCCAGGTATTTTGTCTTCCAGATGTTTCTCATCATGTCTCCCTCTGTGGGGATATCCCAGTTGTACCATCTAAGTCCTTCGTCAAGCATGTCCGATACTATCATGGCTCCGTTTTCTTCGATCATTCTGGGTACTACGTAGTCGCCTATTGCAACTGCGTGGCCTGCAAGAAGGATTCTCGGTGAGCCTTCTTTGAATTTTCCGGGCGCGTCTTTCAAGCCTTCATATATTTCTTCGAGTTTTCCGGCTGTCTCTTTTGGATCTGTGTAGAAGGAGTAGTGGTTGAGTCTGATGAATTCGTATCCGCCTATTGGAGGATTGTCTTTTTTTCTCAGGTCGCTTATTTTTCTTAAGGACTCGTTTATTGCGTTTGAGTATTCAACCTGCTCTTTTAGTCCTTCTTCTGTTATTTCGTTTCCTGTCACTTCTTCGAGTTTGGCTTTTAGTTTCATTAGAGCCTTGTAGTAATATTCTCCCGCAAACTCTTTTTTCCAGTCAGGGGGTACTCCAACTTTGTATACGGGAAGTTCGTTGAATTCCATCAGCTCTGTGATTCTTCCTATGTGGCAGTCGGCTTGTTGGGCCACGATAAGGTCTGCCATTGGCGTTACGGGGTCGAGTCCCATGAGATGGTATCCCATCATTGAGCGCGCAAGCGGATTCATGAATCTGAGCATGTATTCGAGTACTGCGTCGGGCGGCTCGGGTTCTCCTCCTCTGCACATGAAGTAGGGCTCGGCTCCCGCCGCGCGGATCATTTCCTCGGGTACGAAGTGGCCTATGTACTCGATTACTTTTTTGCCGTCTTTTTTCGCCTGTTTGAGTTCAACAGGCCTTTTTTTGTATGCTTCTGCAAGGCTCTGAATCTTTTTGTCCATTTCTTTCTCCTTTCGTCTTGTATTTTTATCCCTTTTGGGGATGAAAAGCTTTTCCAAGTCCGCCCTTTGCGGCTTCCATTACTCCCTCTGAAAGCGTCGGGTGGGCATGGATTGTGTCTCCTATGTCTTCGAGGGTGTTTCCGTTCTTTACTGCAAGGGCAAGTTCCGCTATGAGAAGCGATGCCTCGGGTCCAAATATTTTGCCGCCTATTATTTTGTGCGAATCCTTTTCGGCTATGATCTTGATCATGCCTGTTGTTTCCTGCATGGTGTTGGCTTTTTCGTTTGCAAGGAAGGGGAGCTTGCCTTCTATTGCCTCTATTCCTCTTTCTTCGGCTTCCGCTTTGCTTATCCCGACAGACGCTATTTCGGGTTGTGAGAATATTACCCACGGCACTATGTCAAGATCCATCTCCGTATCCATTCCGCATATGTTTTCTCCTGCCACTACGCCCTCTCGCTGGGCCTTGTGGGAAAGCTGGGGACCGGCCACAATGTCTCCCACCGCATATATGTTGTCTACATTGGTTCTCATGTGGCTGTCTACTTTTATTCTTCCTCGTTCTCCCATTTCGATTCCGGCGGCTTCAAGGCCCAAGCCGTCTGTGTTTAGTTTTCTTCCAATGGAGACCAGCACTTTTTCTGTTTCTATTCTTTCTCCGTTTCCAAGCACTGATGTCACTTTTCCGTCTTCTGCTATTATTTCTTTTATTGCGACTCCGAGCTTGAGGTCCACTCCATTTTTTGCTAAATATTTTTCCACTGCCAGCGAAAGTTCTTGGTCTTTCAGAAGGGGGGCTGCATGGTCAACCATTTCAACCAGTGTTACTTTGCTTCCAAAGGATGAGAATACTGTTCCGAATTCTATTCCTACGGCTCCTGCCCCTATTATGAGGAGGCTTTCGGGAACTTCGGTCATGCAGAGGCAGTCGTCGCTTGTTATGACCTGTTTTCCGTCAATCTTGAATGCCGGTATCATGGCAGGCTCGGAGCCTGTCGCGATGACGATGTTCTCCGCCCTCAGGGTTTCTTTCTCACCGTTTTCGTATGTAACCTCGACTGTGTTTTTCGATGCAAGGGATGCCTTTCCGTTTATTATTTCTATACCTCTCGATTTAAGTATGAAGCTTGACAGTCCGAATCTCATGTTCTTTACTATGCTGTCTTTTTTCTTGACGATTTTCTTCATGTCGTATGAAAAGCCGTCTACGCTCATTCCGAATTTCTTGGCTTCGTTTATTGTCTTGTAGACTTCCGCCGATTTAAGGAGGGCCTTTGTAGGTATGCATCCCCTGTTTATGCAGGTCCCGCCTATTCCGTCTTTCTTTCGGTACTCGATAAGCGCCACTTTCTTGCCAAGGTCTGTCGACCTTATCGCAGATGCGCAGCCTCCCGATCCTCCTCCGAGCACCAGCACGTCATACTCTCTCAATTCTCTTCTCCCCTTTCTATTTGTGGTATTCCTTGTGGGCTCTTATTTTGCCTCCAGCATCTGCTCTGCAGATGCAAGCTCTCCCGTTACCGTTTCCTCGTCTATGTACTGGGCTCCGCATACCGGACATCTCAAGCCTTCGGCTTCCGGTAATTCCATGTCTCCATACATTAGCGCTATGTCATATACCTCTTCCATCTTTACTTTGTCTTTTGCGCAATACCATTCCTTCATTACTTATCCCCCTATCCCTCGTATTCCATGATTGTAACTCTGTGTCCGTATGCGTTGTCTACCACAAGCGAATCGCCCGATTCTTTGTATCCGGCATATACCGTATAATTTCCAACCATAGCCTTGGCCAAAAAATCCCCGCTTTCGGTATACAATTTGTCGCCTCCGTTTTCGGCTGTTTCCACTGCCCTGGCTACGTCTTCTTCTTTTATTCCGCGCTCTTCCATCATCTCGAGCGCTGCTTGACTAAATCCTATTTTTTTTGCCATCGCTTATCTCCTTCCTTTTTTTCGTACACTGTACATTTATAATAACATCTTTATTCTCTTCACGCAATGATTTTGATAAATAATTACCAAACAAAAAAAAGGAAAACCTCTTTTTTCGAGATTTTCCTCTGTTAAAATTTATTGTAATTTTTTTAAACCTGCTATTTTTCTTTTATAACCTTCTTGAAGTGCACTCCCTGCTTGAGGCTTCCCTGAGGCATCAGTTTTACCTCTATATCCATATTTCCTGTGCAATCAGCCTTTGCAATGAGGCTTTTTATTTCGGCATCTTCTGCAGTCCCGCTTGCCTTTGTTTCAACCTCAAAAATTAGCACTTGATTTTTCCTGTCCAAAGAAATATCAAAGTCTATTATGTCTCCGTTTTGAAAGAGATAGTCGTCAAACATTGACGGATAAATTTTGTTTCCGTTTGGAAGAACTACTATCGATTCTCTTCTTTTGTGCACATGTCCTATGCTTGAGAGAAAGGAACCGCAGGCGCATCCAGCCAAAGGCATAGTTGCCAGGTCATGGCTTCTGTATCTTATGAGTGGCATTCCGTTTCTCATTAGGGTTGTAAATACCAGCTCGCCCTCTTCTCCATCTATCGCAGGCTCACCCGTTTCCGGATTTATAAGTTCCCCATAGGTGTCAAGCTCATTGAAGTGGTACAGCCCGCTTTCGGGACATTCCACCGCCAAGCCGAGTCCCATTTCCGATAATCCGTAATGGGTGCTTACCCTGCATCCATAGCTTTCCTCAAGGTATTTGCGCATAACATCAGGAAGGTAGCTGGTTGTTACAAAAACACACTCCAGGCCAAGAGCCTTGAGGTCGCATGCATCTTCCATTTCCTTGGTTATTCTGTAAATCAGGCGGGTCTCGCCAAAGATGACCTTGGAACTGTTGTCTCTTATTGCCTTGACCTGTTCATCAGAAGGCTCGAAGAGTCCAGACATAACCGGAACTCCACCCATCTTTTCAACCCCTCTCTTCAAGAGGTCTGACTGGCCCATCACCGGTCCATCCGGCAAAAGAATCTGCACGGTTGAATCCTTGCCGGTTGCAGTATTCATACCTACTGCAAGAAAATCGGTTATGTGGTCAATATCCTTTGTCGTAAAGCATACCCTCTTCTGGGGTCCTATTGTTCCCGAGCTTGTGAATGTTATTATACGCTCTATGTCGCCTTGTGATACACATAGGAAACCGTAGGGCTTGGCCGCAAGGTCCGAAGGCTCGGTGAATGGAATTTTCCTCAGGTCCCCGAAGCTTTGTATGTCATGCGGCGTTATGCCCGCATCATCGAAAAGGCGCTTGTAGAATGTGCTCTTTTCGTATGCGACGCTTATTGTCTTTTTCAGTTTATGCAGCCTGAAAGCCTGAAATTTTTCTTCGTCAGTCCATTTTGGGTTTATCTCAAATTCCGAAAAAAGCGGAATCTGCTTTTCCATGAGGTCGAGGAGACCCTTTTGAAGTGATACCGGTCTGTTCATTTCTAACTCCTTTTCTATGCTATTCCGGGGTACAGCTTTTCCCCCGATTGACTAGTAAGATATTTTGCGCAGAGAGGAACTATTCCCTTTTCCCCGGAAATAATTCCTATTGTGCATTTTTCGAGCCTTTCAAGATCTATATTCCAAACGTCCTGGAAGGCCATCCCCCCTATTGTGAGATATTCCTGCTCGTTGTATGTCCAGTTTCGCTTTGTTATTATTCTTGTTCTCTCGGCGGCATTTTCAACGGGCTTTCTTTGTGCAAACTTGGTCATGGGATAAAGCCTGCCCTTTTTCATTAGGAAGAAGGCGTTGAAAGAGCATACAGGATGCTCGCATACGGGCGGCAGAAAATTCTTTCTTTTGACTTCGCCGCCTGTCTGCTCTTCTATTCGGTCGAGGACTTCTGGTATTGTTATTCTGTCATCGTCTGTCGGTATTTTGGGTATGTGTCCGAAATAACTGATGGGTTGGAAGAATACGCCCTTTACAGCCGGAGTATTTGCCTTTGCATAGTCAATTATTTTGCCCAATTCGTTTTCGTTTTGACCCGGTATGACCACAGGAACCAACACGACTGCAATTTTTACTTTTTTGCAGTTGTCTACCGCCTTCATTTTGTACTTTAGAAGACTTTCCCCCGATGTATAGTGGTAGGTTTCGTCATTGAAGCCGTCAAAGCCCAAGTATACGGTAGTTATTCCGGATTCCTTGAGTTCTCTCAAATAATCCATATCTTCAGCAATCCTTATTCCGTTTGTGTTGAGCTGTATATAGTCGTAGCCAAGGTTTCTTGCATATTCAGCAAGCAGAGGCAGATCGTCCCTTACTGTAGGTTCGCCGCCACAGAATTCAAGCGGATACGGGGAACCCGTCTGGCTTAGATATGCGTCAAGTTGCTTCTTGAGCTCATCCAAATCCGGATGGTATGGCTCTCTGGACAATGTGCGGGTGAAGCATACTGGACAGTTGAGATTGCATCGCTCGGTAACCATAAGGGCGGCGCTGCAGACGTCCTGCTTGTGGGCCTGGCAATATCCGCAGTCGTATGGGCATCCCTTTGATACTCTTTTGGCTTTTGCAAAAGAACCTCTCGGCTGGCTTCCCGCGGCCTTTGTCCACTCTAGATATTTCTCCGAATTTTCCCGCCATACTACTGTCTTAAAGGGTCCGTGGTCGGGGCAGGTCTTTGCCATGTACATGTTTCCGCCTTCTTCGATTATGTCCGCATCAATAATTTTGAGGCAGACCGGGCAGAGGCTTTTTGTTTTTCTTGCCGCTTCCATTTGCCTCACTCTCCCTTTGTGCCGTAGATTCTGCTTCCGTCGGCAGCTGTCAGGTGGTATGCACAGAGAGGTATCAGCCTGTTTTCGGTTCCAACAACATGGACGCAGCATCCCTTCAATCTGTCTATATCAATGTTCCAGACATCCTGAAAAGGCATTCCCGAAATCGAGAGCCTGTAGTCCCTTATCCTGTCTATTATTTCCGAATTGCCTGTTTTGTCCCTTTCACCAATTCTCCAGTGCTTGTCTGTGAAGGTGTTGGCTCCGGATGTGAAATAGTCGCTGTTGTCCTTGTCTTTTTTTGCCGATTTGTATGCATCCATTCTTTCCTTGATAAGTTCTTTGGATTCTGTACCGATTTTTGTGGCGGCGTGCAGGCGATTTTCGTAGTCCAAAAGAAACAGGCTGCTGAATGCGCAGTGGGAGTCGAACCGTTTTCGCGGTATGAAGTGGTCCATTTGAAAACCGTCGTCAGTCTGATCTATCAGTCCCTTTAAAACATCGGGTAGGGTCATGCGCTTTTCATCCGATGGCTGCTCGTAGGGAAAACGTCCGAACCAGCTTGCGGGCTGAAAGTGGATTCCCTTTACAACCGGCATTTTGTCTTTGGCAAAACGCAGTATGTCCCCGATATTGTCATCATTGAGACCTCTTACTATCACAGGAACAAGAAGAACCCCCATGCCGGCCTTTTCGCAATTGGCAATTGCATTCTCTTTTATATTCAGCATTTTTCGGCCCCGAGTGAACATGTGTATGTCTTCTCTTGTTCCGTCAAACTGCAGGTATATGAGGTCTGCTCCCGCTGCCTTCAATGCATTCAGGTATTCAAGGTCCTCGGATATGCGGATTCCATTGGTGTTCACCTGTATATGCCTAAAGCCCATCGATTTTCCGATTTTTATTATTTCCGGCAGGTCATCCCTGACCGTAGGCTCTCCTCCGCTAAGCTGCACTGAACAGATTCCTCCGGAGTCTATAATTGCCTGATACATTGCCCTTATTTCTTCCATGCCGGGGTTGAATGGCTCAATCTGCCCCGCTTGGGCAAAGCATATGGGACATGCCATGTTGCAGGAATTGGTTATCTCCATTACCGCAGTGCAGGTTCCACCCTCGTGGTCGGGGCAGAGTCCGCAGTCGAATGGACAACCGCGTTCTCTTTGAACCATGCTTTTCTCGACCGGGTCGGCATGAACGCATGCCTTTTCCCATTCTTTATAAAGCTTGGAATCTCTCCACAAAAGCACCTTCCAAGAGCCGTGCTCTTTGCAGCTTTTGCTCATGTATACATCGCCGCCCTCGCTGGTCAAGACCGCATCTATCTTTTTCAGGCAAATCGGACAAAGGCTTTCGGTTTTCCTGATGACTTCATTCATTATTGTTCTCCTTTGCTTTCTTCAGAACACCCCGAGCAACTTGACTTGCATCCAAAACCGCAGGTCTTCTTTGTAAGCTTTTTTGCTATGGAGTCTTTGTCTTCCTTGTGCCATTTCTCAAACATTTCGCTGCTTTCATCTACTTGATCCTTGAACGCTCCGTGCTCTCCGCACTGCCTCATCATAAACATGTCGCCATTTTCAATTATAACTACAGCATCTATTTTTTCTCCGCATAGCGGACAATTGCTTTCTTCTCTTCCAAGCACTTTAATCATCTTTTTTCTCCTTTCCAAACAATTTTTCTATAGCCGCCTCTGTGTGTTCAAAAAGCAGCTCTCTCTCAAGTTTTCCACCTGTACTTATTCTGTCGTTTATGAGTCCCTTTATGATTAGCTCAAACAGATAAAAGGATTCCTTAAGTCGCTTTTTCTCCTCTGCGTCCATCTTGATTTTGTATGTAAGCTTCTTGAAAAAATTATAAAAGGGCTGAACCTCGGGATCTTTGCGTATGTCCGCTTGAGCCAGATAATACATCATAAGATATATTCCTTCATAGTTTTGGGCAAAATCAATCATGTTTTCAGCCATAAGAAGACACATGGTCTCTATGCCGCTGGTTTTCATTTTGTCCTTGTTGGCCACAAGATCTTCGAACACATTCCTGTAGAGTATATTGAAGCCCTTGATTATTATTTCCTTTTCGATTTCCCTGATGTTCTTGACGTAATTGTAAAGAGTCATGGGAGAAACTCCCAAGGCTTTCGCTATATTTCTCGCTGTGAGCGCTTCAACTCCCTGACTTTGAACAATCTCGAACGCTTTGTCTATTATTACGCTTTTGTCGTATATAGCCTTGCATCGGGCCATTTTTCTCCCCCTTTTCAATGGGATTTTCTTTCTTTATCTCTTTATTATTCTACAGAGCGATTCCAGCCTGTCGGCAGCCGCAAATGTGTTCATCGAATCCGGATTCCAGAAATCTCCGCTGATGAGCCATGCCGGAATTTGGCACTCATCCATGGTTTTTGCCACGAGCATTTTTCCATGAGTTCCCATTCGCCTGTCAAAATCCAAAAACCCAAAAATCATTGCGGAAGGCTCAAGCCTCTTTATTGTCTTTATCAGAGCATCAGACTCCGTTCTGAATCCTGCCGCCATTGGAAGATGCATCCAAAGTTTGGCCAATGACTCAATTCCGTCACTTGCCTCGACTCCAGACTCATCCGCAACAAGCGATGTGAAAACACCGCTGAATACGGTTGCCACATTGTTTTTTCTGAAAACCGCTTCTATTTCGGGATAAAGGTAAGGCATGAAATAAAAACCCACCTTGGGAGAACCTTCAGGCAATATCCCCCTATTCTCTTTTACGGCAATCTTCAATTCGCGCAAAAGCTTTTTCAAAACACCCTCCAAGCAGTCCGATCCTGTGTCCATATACATTACAAGGCTGCTTGATACGAGAGCAAGAGCCGCTCCTCCCATTGGCTGGAGCGGCGCCTTGCTGACATACGAATTGAGGCCATACACCCTCAAAGACAATTTCCTCCACCAAGCCAGGGAGTCTTCGATGGCTTTCCCGTCAACGCTGATTCCCCATTTATCAGCCACTTCAAACACTTCGCTTATTCCCGCCTTTAAATAGGCCATTGAATTTTCATATGAGCCGGGGCTTTCAAAATCGCCCGGCAGTTTAAGAAGCACGCTTTTCCAGTCAAGTCCGGTTTGCATTTTGATCATTTCGTCCATCTTGCCGGCTTCATCGCAAACTGCGCTTGCACCTATATACAGATCCGGGGCTTGCAATATTCCGCGCTTCAAATAAACAAAACGGCTTCCGTTCAGAAGACAATGCCTGCATGAAGGATTCCATCCGACATCGTAGTTGTAGGCCCTGGCATTTTCCGAAAAAAGAACCATCCTTTCGAATGTGGCAAGCACCATGTCAGGAGTGCTGACAAATATTTTCCCCTTACCGGCGCTGCGAAGCGCATGAAGAATCGGCAGGGGAAGAGGTACAGATGCATAGACTATTTTTACGCCTTTTTCCCTTAGCTCAGCAAGACCTGCAAGAGCAACCGCCTCTCGTATAACGAGCCCAAGGAAACGCCTCATTTCCTTGAAATGAATATCGTAGGGTATCTCTTTCCATTTTTTCATGCTTTCGTCAAGAGCTCTTTCTTTGATTTCCAAAAGACCAAGCAGCTTTTCAAAATCATTTGCAATTATTTTAGCCTCTTCCTCCGCAATTCCAAAAAACTCCAGAAATCTCAAAACCCTATTCATCATCGCCTACACCGTCAAGCATCTTATTCATTTTGACATAATTGCTTATGCTTTCTATTCTTGTTGCAAGATCGTCAATTCCGTAATTCCTGTCGTCCCAAAAATTGCCCTCTATATAAAAATGAGGAACGCTTGTTTTCTCCTCCACCTTTGTCACCATCATCTTCTGGTGGCCGCCCATCCATCTGTCGAAATTGAAGAATCCGAAAAGCATTGCATCGGGCTTGTACTTTTCGATTTTTTCACAGACCATTTCCATTTCATAGTTTGCATTTACAGCCAAGGGCATGCCTAGCCATTGCTCGGCAATAACCATGAAGGGGTCGTCATAGGCTGAATCCTCCAGCTGTCTGTCGACAAAGCTCATTATTGTGCTGAAGGAAAGATCGACACCGTTTTCCAAAAAAAGCCTGCTTATCCAAGGGACACTGTAAGAAGCAAAGTAGCAGCCTATCTTGGGCCTTGGAGGCCCGTCCGCCTCTTGACCTTTTGCCTCTATTTCTGCAATCAATGTGTCGAGAGCAGCCTCGATGTATTGGAGTCCCGTGTTGAATGGAATATGAATCGGCTGGGCTATGAGAGACATCTCGTTTCCGCTTACCAGTTGCCGGGGAAGTTTGCAGTTCAGCTCGTTGAGCTTGTGAACCTTCTTGAAATATCTGCTTACATCTTCAATAGCTTTCCACATGTCTTGATCCGAAACTTCAAAACCCAAGGTTTTCTCAATTTGCTTTTGCCCGTCCCTTATAGATTCTGCTACATATTTGACCCTGTCGTAATTTTCGTTGCCTCTTTCCCCCAGGTTGGTGTCATGCGGAAGCCTTGTGACGATGTAGTTCCAATTCTTGTTCAAGCTGCATTTTATGAACTCGTCCGTCTTGGGCGCCTCGTCGCAAGTATATCCCCAGCTCCAAACCGCATCCGGTCCCGGGAAAAGTCCCGCGCTTTCGATGCCTATCCTCGTCTTGTTGAGTGCGCAATGCTTGCAGCCTTGGGTCATGCCAAGCTCCTCAGCCCTGTCAATATATTTGTTTTCCTTGTGGAACATCGCGCCAAGCATTGTAATCAGCTGATAGTGGGGATAGCCTACATATATTTTGCCTCCACCGTATTTCATTGCGTAATAGTTGGTTGGAACAGAAGGCAATACGCCGTATATTATACCATATCCGTCTTTTCTGTAGGCCTCAATCTTGAATATGTCAATAGCTTCCCTTATGTTGGCACACAGCATTTGCCGTATGCCTTTCAATTTCATGTTCCAGTGCTTTGGAATCCATTCTCCCATTGCAAAAGCAATATCATTCTCATCCAAGTCCAGCAAATTGGCAGCTTTTTCCCAGTCTTCAAGCATGCTCTCCGCTTGAGAATCGGAAAAACCGACATATTTCAAAAACTCTTCATGAACATTTTTCATAATAAGTCGCCCCGCTTGTGTTTGTGTATTAAAGACCGTTTACAACTATTATAAACACATTCTGAATATTTTGCACCTTTTTATGAAAAGGGCCCGGCATCAGCCGAGCCCCCAGACAAAACTACATTTCCATTTCTTTTCTCATTTTCACAACCTGGCATACGCTTTCAATCCTGGTTCTGAGCGCTTCGGGACTGTAATCCCTGTCCTCCCAGAAGTCTGACTCCATGTAGAATGTCGGCACACCTGTCGCATCCTGGATAATCTTGGAACACATTTTCTGGTGGGCTCCAAGCCATCTGTCGAAGTCGAAGAATCCCATGAGAAGACCGTCTACAGGCTTGTTGGCCTCGACCTTTTCGATCATGTTCTTTGACTCGTATCCGATGTTTTGCCCGAATGCCATTTTGAGCCACTGCTCTGCGGCCTGCATGTAGGGGTCTTCATACTTTGTAGGCTCAAGCTGCTTCTTTGTGACGGTAAAGGTAAGGCTGAATGTTGTTCCTACGCCATTTTCCTTGAAAATTCCATCCACCCACGGCACGCAGAAAGGCACGAAGTAGCTGGCAACCTTTGGAGCGTCCTTGGGAAGGATTCCTGTTCCCGCTTTCTTTGCTTGTCTGCACTCCCTGATCATTATATCAAGAGCTTCCTCGATATACTGCAGTCCCGAGTTGAAGGGGCATGTCATACCTTGTCCGAAGTTTGTAAGCGCGCTTCCGGAAAGGGGCTGAGGATTTCCATTGCTTACCAGCTGCGTAAGAGTCGAGAACTTGAAGGCGTATCTTCCCTGCTCTTTTACTGCTTGAAGCATATTCTCTTTTGTAACCTTGATACCGGTCATTTCCTCTATTTCCCTCTGACCGTCCCGCATTTGCTCGGCCATGTATACAACCCTATCCTCATCCTCATCGTCGATGGTTCCAAAATGAGTGTCATGCGGTATCCTTGAGATTACATATTTCCAGTCCTCATCAAGAAGACAGTTGATGTACTCGTCGGTCTTGGGTCCCTCGTCGCAGTTGAAGCCCCAGCTCCAAATTACATCCGGCGCTGCAATTACCTTGTTCTGGAATGCCCCGATTCTAGTCTTGTTGAGCGCGCAGTGGCGGCATCCGTATGTCATTCCGGTTTCCTCTGCAGACTCGAGATAGTCGTCCACCTTGTGGAAGAATGAATTGAGTATTGTTACAAGCTGCATGTCAGGAAAGCTTACGAATATGTCGTCTCCACCGGCAATCTTCATTGCCTGGTAGTTTGTCAGTATTGCAGGAAGAATTCCATATACGATTTTTACTCCCTGCTCCTTGTATTCGGGTGTCTTTGCGATTTCTATTGCCTCTCTGATATAAGCCCCAATCATTTTTCTTACGCCCAGATACTGTATGTCCCAATACTTTGGAATCCACTCGTCAAGCGCGAATCTTACATCTTCCTCGGACAAACCGAGAAGGGCTGAATACTTTTCCCAAACGGGAACCATTTCTTCGAGCTCTTGGCCTTCGAATGCGCAAAGCTCAAGAAATTCCCTGTAAATGTTTCTTGCCATTTTACATACCTCCCTTAACGGCTTCAATGAAGCTCTCTACTCTTGTTGCGAGCGGTCCCATGGCCTCTCTTGAATATTCGTAGGACGATTCGAGTTTCAGGAAGGGCATGTTTATTTCTTTCATCCATTTTGCAAGGCATGTGCATTCCATGTCGTATATCTCGTCGAATGAAAGCTGGTACCAGACCACTCCGTCTATCTTGTTTTCGTCAATGAGCTGCTTGATGTATGCGAATCTCTCTCTCCATGCGGGTTGGAAGATGTTCACCGGAACCTTGTCCAGGTATTTTGTCTTCCAGATGTTTCTCATCATGTCTCCCTCTGTGGGGATATCCCAGTTGTACCATCTAAGTCCTTCGTCAAGCATGTCCGATACTATCATGGCTCCGTTTTCTTCGATCATTCTGGGTACTACGTAGTCGCCTATTGCAACTGCGTGGCCTGCAAGAAGGATTCTCGGTGAGCCTTCTTTGAATTTTCCGGGCGCGTCTTTCAAGCCTTCATATATTTCTTCGAGTTTTCCGGCTGTCTCTTTTGGATCTGTGTAGAAGGAGTAGTGGTTGAGTCTGATGAATTCGTATCCGCCTATTGGAGGATTGTCTTTTTTTCTCAGGTCGCTTATTTTTCTTAAGGACTCGTTTATTGCGTTTGAGTATTCAACCTGCTCTTTTAGTCCTTCTTCTGTTATTTCGTTTCCTGTCACTTCTTCGAGTTTGGCTTTTAGTTTCATTAGAGCCTTGTAGTAATATTCTCCCGCAAACTCTTTTTTCCAGTCAGGGGGTACTCCAACTTTGTATACGGGAAGTTCGTTGAATTCCATCAGCTCTGTGATTCTTCCTATGTGGCAGTCGGCTTGTTGGGCCACGATAAGGTCTGCCATTGGCGTTACGGGGTCGAGTCCCATGAGATGGTATCCCATCATTGAGCGCGCAAGCGGATTCATGAATCTGAGCATGTATTCGAGTACTGCGTCGGGCGGCTCGGGTTCTCCTCCTCTGCACATGAAGTAGGGCTCGGCTCCCGCCGCGCGGATCATTTCCTCGGGTACGAAGTGGCCTATGTACTCGATTACTTTTTTGCCGTCTTTTTTCGCCTGTTTGAGTTCAACAGGCCTTTTTTTGTATGCTTCTGCAAGGCTCTGAATCTTTTTGTCCATTTCTTTCTCCTTTCGTCTTGTATTTTTATCCCTTTTGGGGATGAAAAGCTTTTCCAAGTCCGCCCTTTGCGGCTTCCATTACTCCCTCTGAAAGCGTCGGGTGGGCATGGATTGTGTCTCCTATGTCTTCGAGGGTGTTTCCGTTCTTTACTGCAAGGGCAAGTTCCGCTATGAGAAGCGATGCCTCGGGTCCAAATATTTTGCCGCCTATTATTTTGTGCGAATCCTTTTCGGCTATGATCTTGATCATGCCTGTTGTTTCCTGCATGGTGTTGGCTTTTTCGTTTGCAAGGAAGGGGAGCTTGCCTTCTATTGCCTCTATTCCTCTTTCTTCGGCTTCCGCTTTGCTTATCCCGACAGACGCTATTTCGGGTTGTGAGAATATTACCCACGGCACTATGTCAAGATCCATCTCCGTATCCATTCCGCATATGTTTTCTCCTGCCACTACGCCCTCTCGCTGGGCCTTGTGGGAAAGCTGGGGACCGGCCACAATGTCTCCCACCGCATATATGTTGTCTACATTGGTTCTCATGTGGCTGTCTACTTTTATTCTTCCTCGTTCTCCCATTTCGATTCCGGCGGCTTCAAGGCCCAAGCCGTCTGTGTTTAGTTTTCTTCCAATGGAGACCAGCACTTTTTCTGTTTCTATTCTTTCTCCGTTTCCAAGCACTGATGTCACTTTTCCGTCTTCTGCTATTATTTCTTTTATTGCGACTCCGAGCTTGAGGTCCACTCCATTTTTTGCTAAATATTTTTCCACTGCCAGCGAAAGTTCTTGGTCTTTCAGAAGGGGGGCTGCATGGTCAACCATTTCAACCAGTGTTACTTTGCTTCCAAAGGATGAGAATACTGTTCCGAATTCTATTCCTACGGCTCCTGCCCCTATTATGAGGAGGCTTTCGGGAACTTCGGTCATGCAGAGGCAGTCGTCGCTTGTTATGACCTGTTTTCCGTCAATCTTGAATGCCGGTATCATGGCAGGCTCGGAGCCTGTCGCGATGACGATGTTCTCCGCCCTCAGGGTTTCTTTCTCACCGTTTTCGTATGTAACCTCGACTGTGTTTTTCGATGCAAGGGATGCCTTTCCGTTTATTATTTCTATACCTCTCGATTTAAGTATGAAGCTTGACAGTCCGAATCTCATGTTCTTTACTATGCTGTCTTTTTTCTTGACGATTTTCTTCATGTCGTATGAAAAGCCGTCTACGCTCATTCCGAATTTCTTGGCTTCGTTTATTGTCTTGTAGACTTCCGCCGATTTAAGGAGGGCCTTTGTAGGTATGCATCCCCTGTTTATGCAGGTCCCGCCTATTCCGTCTTTCTTTCGGTACTCGATAAGCGCCACTTTCTTGCCAAGGTCTGTCGACCTTATCGCAGATGCGCAGCCTCCCGATCCTCCTCCGAGCACCAGCACGTCATACACTCTCAATTCTCTTCTCCCCTTTCTATTTGTGGTATTCCTTGTGGGCCGTCAGAGCCGCTCCAAGCGCTCCCGTTATTTGAGGATTATCCAAACCCATGGGCCTTTTCTTCAGAACCTTCTCGAAGGCCTTGAAGGCTCCTATGTTTCCTCCGACTCCGCCCGAAAAGACTATTGGTTCTTCAAAGGTTATCTGCCCGGCTCTGCCCATTGCCACTATCCTTCTTGCTATTGAAAGCACCATTCCATAGACAATGTCTTCCTTAGGGACTCCCTCCGAAAGAAATGATATTATCTCGGATTCTGCAAATATGGTGCACATGCTGCTTATGACGCTGGGATTGTCCGATTTCATTGCCATTTCCCCAAGCTCGTCCATATCCACGTTAAGAAGTCTTCCCGTAAGCACCTCAAAGAACCGTCCCGTCCCCGCTGCGCATTTGTCGTTCATTTCAAACTTGAGAATCATCCCGTTTTCGTCAAGGCTTATGACCTTGCTGTCTTGTCCTCCAATGTCGATTATTGTCCTGACACCGGGGACAAGATGGCAGGTCCCAAGAGCGTGGCAGATTATTTCTGGTGATGCCTTGTCGTAAAAGGAAAGCGAACGCCTTCCGTAGCCTGTCGACACTATGTAGGCTATGTCTTCTCTCTTTATTCCTATCTCGTCCATTGCCTTCTCAAGCACTTCCCTGCCGCTGGCGTCCCTGTCGAACTTGGTATGGATGAGTGAAAAATTCGCTATGTTCTTGTCTTCGTCGATTAATACCGTTTTGCTTGTTGTGGATCCTATGTCTATTCCGCAGTAGTACATGTCATTTTCCGCCCTTTCTGAAAATCAGTTGCACATATCCCAGCTTAGCCGATCGAAAAAAGCATTCGCAGCTTCCGCTGTCCTTCCCAGGATCGCTCTTGCTCAGGAAGCCTGAAAACAATCCACTCAATTCGCTTAAGGGGGTATTATATGCTTTCGCTATCCACATAGCCGTTTTGACAATTTCCTTAGACTCGTCAGATTCATAAGCCAGTTCGAAGCCCTGTTCCTCAAAATATTTTATGTATCCTTCCTTGGTTTCAACTCCCGCAAAGCAAGGAATGAAGCCCATGTCCCCTCGAAGACTTTCATCTATTCTGTTTCTCAATGTAAAATCGTTTATCAAGACGCATCCGTTTTCCTTTAAGACCCTTCTGTATTCGGAAACTGACTTTTCCTTTTCTTTGAGAAGCGAAAAAGCTGCTTCGCTGAAAACCACATCGAATTTTTCATCTTCAAAAGGAATTGCCTCGGCTCTCGCCGTTTCATATCTGACATTTGGATGCCCATTTAATCTTTTGGCTTTTTCAATGTCTTTTGAAGAGATGTCTATAGCAGAAACTAAGCATCCGTATTTGTTGGCCGCATGGGCCGATGCCTCTCCCACCGAGCAGCCTATTTCAAGAACTACGCTATTTTCCGCGCCCAGCCTTGCAAGACCAGAATCCAAAAGTCCCATTCTACCCGGCCTTTTTCCGAAAACCTCAACAAGCGAAGGCATTGTTTCCGCTTTGGGAAGGCTTATCATTTTGCCTCCAGCATCTGCTCGGCGGATGCAAGCTCTCCAGTTACCGTTTCCTCATCTATGTACTGAGCTCCGCATACCGGACATCTGAGTCCCTCCGCCTCGGGAAGCTCCATATCTCCATACATCAGGGCTATGTCATAAACCTCTTCCATCTTGACCTTGTCCTTTGCGCAATACCATTCTTTCATCTGTTTTTCCTCCTATTCCTCATAGTCCATGATTGCGACTCTGTGCCCGTATGCATTATCCACCAAAAGCGAATCGCCCGATTCTTTGTATCCGGCATAAACCGTGTAATTTCCAACTTTCGCCTTTGCCAAAAACTCCCCGCTTTCGGTATACAATTTATCGCCTCCGTTTTCGGCTGTTTCCACCGCTTCGACTACATCTTCTTTCCTTATTCCGCGCTCTTCCATAAGTTCAAGCGCTTGGTCGCTGAATTTGATCTCTTTCGCCATTGGATTTTTCCTCCTGTTTAAATTCAACAATATTTACTTCGTATATTTACTTAGTATATTATCATGCATCCTATCATTCTGCAAGATGGTTTGTTAAATTTTTTTCAATTACACACAAAAAAGCGCCGCTTTTTTGCGGCACTTTTTTGTGTATGCATATTATTCGATTTTGAACGCCAGTTTCTAGGCGTACCTGAAAATATTGAAGCTCTGTCCCGGAAGGAATCCGTGGCTTTCTTCAAATATGTATCCGTTGTCCATCATTGTCTCGATTAGTTCGTCCTGGTCTGTGAAATGCCCCATAAGCCCCGTAAATGTCCAAGGCCTTCCCGGCTTGTAGTCTATCACGGCAACTCTTCCATCTTCAAAGAGCCTGTCTTTCAGTTCACCGAAAAACTTCTTTTTGTCTCCTATGTGGTGGCAGACATTTCTCATGAACACGAGATCGAACTTCTTTTGGGGATAAGTGTCCGGAAATTCTCCCACCTTGTGGCAGAATATGTTGTCCCATCCTTCGGATTCGGTCTGGTTCCTCAGCATTTCTATCCATTCGGAGTTGATGTCGAGGGCATGTACAGCACCCGCCTTGAATGCAAGCCTTCTGGTAAAATATCCTCCGCCCGGTCCTATGTCGGCGACTATGCTTCCGCTTTCGATATTAAGTGTGTCTATTATCTCGTCCGGTTTGCTTTTTCTGGAAGCCGCCCTTCTGTTAAGCATTTCAGCTCTTATCATAATTTTCATGGTGTCATCTCCCTTGTTTTTTTGATGTTCCTTATGATTATGAGTATAGAGCCGTAAAATTAAATTATTATTAGCCTTTTCTTAGAGTTTGATTAGAATATTCATTTTTCAAGCGGGAGCTTCAAGGTAAATAGGGACCCTTCTTCCGCTTTGCTTTCGACTGCCACTTTCCCTCCCTGGGCCTCGACTATGCTTTTCACAAGTGAAAGTCCCAAGCCCGATCCCGACGGATTTGTTTTTCTTGAATTTTCGGTCCTGCTGAACCTGTCGAATATTCCGTCCAGATCTTTTTCGGATATTCCCATTCCGTCGTCCTCAACCGAAATGCATCCATATCCATTCTTTGTTTCGGCGGAAAATGTTATGTTTCCGTTTTCTGCCGTATAGTTTACCGCGTTTTCAAAAAGAGCCCTCAGGCATTCAAGTATGAGGTCCTTGTCGGCAACCACTTTGAAATTTTCTATTTTTGAGGTTTTTACGTTTCTTCCTTTCCTTGTGTTTTCGGAGTCATCAATCATCTTTCCTATAAGAGCTCCGGAACCCACCGGCCCCGCATTTATGCCAAGCGCATCCCTGTCCATACGGGCAAGCCTGAGAAGCCCTTCTATGAGGCGGCTCATCCTGTCCGTTTCTTCGGACATTGCCTCCATGGATTCATCCATAAGCTTGGGGTCGTCCCTTCCCCATCCGCGCAATATGTCCAGATACCCCTTCATTACGGCAACCGGGGTCCTGAGTTCGTGTGAGGCGTCTGAAACGAACCGCCTCTCCCTTTCAAAAGACTCCTCGAGTTTTCCAAGCATTTCGTTTAGGGCCGTTTCAAGGCTCGACAACTCGTCGGGATGCGAAGATACGGCAATCCGCCTGTCAAGATTTTGGGAAGAGGCTATGGCTTTTGCCTCGTTTATGATTTTTTCTATCTGGCTTACATATTTGCGGCTGAGAGCTATTGCGGCAAGATATGCCAGCAGGTATGAAACTGATACATAGGCAATGATTGAAACAAATGTACCCGCCACCGAGTCTCCGCTTAAAATGCCCATGATCCAAAGAGCCGCCCCTGCAAGCAGAAGTGATGCAAATACCGTTGCGGTGGTTTTGTGCCTTATGGTTTCTTTTTTGCCTTTCCGCCTTTTGCCTTCAGCGTATGACATATCCAACGCCCCTTACTGTTTCTATAAGCTTGTTTTCAAAATCCCTGTCTATTTTGTCCCTTACGTATTTTATGTAAACGTCAAGCACATTGTCTCCCCCGTAAAATCCGTATCCCCATACAGAATCGAGTATTTGGGACCTTTTAAGCACGATGCCCCTGTTGACTGCAAGGTATGCGAGCAGGTCGAATTCGGTTTTCGAAAGGCTTATGGCTTTTCCGCCCCTCTGCACCGTATGGCTTGAAATGTCTATTTCGAGATTATCTATGACCATTTTTCCCTTTGCGGCGTCGCTTGCTTGCCCGGATCTCATCCGAGCCCTTATCCTCGCAAGGAGCTCTTCTATTTCAAACGGCTTTGTCATGTAGTCGTCCGCCCCGAAATCGAGTCCTATGACCTTGTCGCTTACCGAATCCTTGGCGGTAAGCATGATTACGGGAATGGAAGACCGCTCCTTTATTCGGCGGCAAAGTTCCAGGCCGTTGACCTGGGGAAGCATTATGTCCAGCAACGCCAGGTCGAAGGTTTTTTCCCTCAGCTTTTCATCGGCCGCAAGTCCGTCCGTTTCGACTTCGACTTGGTAGCCTGCATGTTCAAGCTGAAGCTTGAGTATCCTTCCTATGTTCTTGTCGTCTTCAGCTACCAGAATTTTCTTTTCCATAAAAAACCTCCAGTATATGTCATATCCATATTTATATAATATCACCGGGATTTCAAATCTTCAATGGACTGAAAAAAGCGCCTTAAATGGCGCTCTTTTGTATTGCTATTTCATTCCGAATTCGTCAAAATACTCGAGAGACGCTTTTTTTAGGGCCCTTTCGCAAGGTGCGGCATCCTCGGAATGTTCCAGCTTTATGCCCTTGTCGAGCAGGATTCTCACGAAAGGCTTGAGCTGCTTTCCATAGACTCCCATTGCCTCTACCGGATAGACTCCGGGCCACGCGTTGCAGCTGACAACGGTCCGCTTGTTGTCCTTGTCGACTCCTTCAGGCACTTTGCCGTAATCGGAATCACCGGGCTCTATTATGCAATGAGCCAGCGAACCTGTCGGAATGCCCTCTATGCCCTTTATCTGCATGGGCTTGATTTTTGTATCATAGGGGTCTGCAGTCAAATCGAGTATGACCGCGTGTTCCGGCAAAAAACCTATAAGCCTGTTTGATACAATCGCCTTGGAAGGATCGCTCCTCCATGTGGCGTCAACCAGAATGTCCGTGTCGGGAAGAACTTTCTCAAGCTGCTTTTCATCCCCGGTTATGCTTCTGGTAAGCATCCTTATAATCAGGCCGGGAAGCTTTTCCTCTTTGCATAAAAACTCGCGGTTGCTCAGGTTCTTGAAGGCTTTTGCAGCATTTAGCCCTATGGCTCCGAACCCCATTATGCTTACCACAATCGGCTCCCTGTTGAGTGCGAAAAAATCAAGCCTGTTTTTCTTGAGCGCGCCGAAGGCAATGCTTGCACCCGAATAGGCCGTCCCGTAATAGTTTACAACCATTCTTACGCCCTCGTCGTTCTTTATGGAATCCATCGAGTAGCAGTAGATTCCTTTTTCTTTGAGGTATCCGTTTCTGAACTCCCTCGTATCGAAATGAAGCATGGACAAAAGAATCGCGCCCCTCTTCATCCAATCTATTTCATACATTTCGGGCGCCCTGAGCACAATCACCAAATCGCTTTTGTAAGATTCCTCATGGCTGACGAAGGAAATTTTCGGGTTGGCAGCGATATAATCGTCATGCGAATATCCCATAGCCGAACCGTAGCCTTCTTCGAGAAATATTTTGCTTTCTTCATAAGCTGTGAACAAACCGAAAAATTTCGGCAGGAAATCCCTCTTTTCCCCAGCGTCCTTGTGCATTCTTGGAAAACCTATGCTTTTTATGTACATTTAATCCTCCTTGATGGAATTATGGAAAAGGGGACTGTCCCCTTTTCCATGTATTGTCCCCTTTTCCTTATGATATACCATGTTTGTTCATCCTGTAAAGAAGGGCTGAACGCGTTATGGAAAGAAGCTTTGCCGCCTTGGTTCGGTTGCCGCAGGCTTTGTCGAGCGCCGCTCTTATAAGCTCTTTTTCCGTTTCCTCAAGGTCTATTCCGCCGTCCGGAAAATCCAAAACCGGCAAGATCGGAATATCTAGTTTTTCAGAAAAACTGAAGGGCAGGTGCTTGGGTAGTATTTCTCCCCCGCCTGAGACTATGAGTGCCCTCTCCATGCAGTTTTCGAGCTCTCTTATGTTGCCCGGCCAGTCATGCGACACGAGAACTCTTTGAGCTTCTTCGGACACAGACACCTCTCCCGATGTCCTGTTCTTCTGTGTCAAAAGATGCTTTGCCAAGGACGGTATGTCGCTCTTTCTTTCCCTCAAGGGGGGGATTTCAATATTTACGACATTGAGCCTGTAGTAGAGGTCTTCCCTGAACTGCCCCGACTTCATGGCCTCCTTTATGTTTATATTTGTTGCCGTTATAAGCCTGACATCGGTTTTAATTGTTCTTATTCCTCCGACACGCTCGACGCTTTTTTCCTGTATGGCTCTAAGCAGTTTCACTTGCACTGCAGGGCTGATTTCACCTATTTCGTCCAGAAACAGCGTTCCTCCTGCAGCCAATTCGAATTTGCCCGGCTTTGCCTTGACTGCACCTGTGAATGATCCCTTCTCGTGTCCGAAGAGTTCGCTTTCTATAAGTGTTTCGGGAATTGCGGCGCAGTTTACAACCACCATGGGCTTGTGCCTTCTGGGGCTTTTTTCATGGACCATCCTTGCAATCACTTCTTTGCCTGTCCCGCTTTCGCCTGTTATGAGTATGTTTGCATTTGTTTTCGATGCCATTTCAACAAGCTGGTATGCATCTTCCATTTTTTTGCATTCTGTTTCCGTGAAGTAGCCGTCCATTGCCTTGCTTATTTCATCCCTGTGGTAGGATACTTCTCTTATCAGACTCTTCATTCTTATGGCTCGGTATATTTTTATTTTGAGCTCGTCTATGTCAAAGGGCTTTGTTATGAAATCGTAGGCTCCGAGCTTCATGGCCTCTATTGCAGTCTCAATTGTGCCATGGGCAGTTATCATTATCACCGGGAAATCTGGGTCTTTTTCATGTATTGCTTTCAGCACCTCGAGCCCGTCCATTCCCGGCATTCTAAGATCGAGAACCACAAGATCCGGCTCTTCGCTCTCGAATTTTTTCAGACATTGCCTTCCGTTTTCCGCTTCTATGACATCGCAGTTTTCTTTTATGGTTTCGGAAATTATCCATCTGATGTATTTTTCATCATCGGCTACAATCACTCTGTTCATTAGGGCCTCCTATGCTTTGCAAGAGGAATAAGAACAGTGAATACGGCTCCACCGTCCGGCGAATTTTCAGCCGACAGGTCCCCTCCATGCAATTTTACCAATTGATAGCTTATTGAAAGACCCAATCCTGTGCCTTTTTCTTTTGTTGTATAATACGGATTGAATATTTCACTGATTTCTTTTTGGGATATTCCTTTTCCATTGTCAGTAAAACGGATTGCCGCGTTCCCGCCTTCGACGGCTTCCGTTTCCAGAATAAGCGCTCCGCCGTCGGGCATTGCCTGGGCCGCATTGAGTATGAGGTTCAGGAATACCTGCTTGAGTTTTTCGAAGTCCCCCATAACAATCGCCGGGACGGGGCTTTTCCTTCTGGTGAGTTCAATATCGGAGTCCCTCAGATAGGTTCCGGCAAATTTTATCATGCTGTCTATGACGTCCTCGACATCTATCAATTCAAAATTGGATTTTGCCGGTTTCGCAAACCTGAGCAGGTCTTCTATGACCGAATTCTGCCTTTCTATCTGTTCCTTTATTATCTCTATGAACTCGGAATCCTCTTCGGTCAGAGTGCCCCTCTTCTCCATCAGCTGCAGTGAGCCTTTCATTATTCCAAGAGGGTTCCTGAGTTCATGCGCTATGCCGGAAACGAATTGACCCAATGCAGCCAATTTGTCAGCCTGATGAAGCCTTTCTTCAAGCTCTTTCTGCTCCTCAAGCTTTTCTGCCATGCGGTTTATTTCCCCCGCTATCTGGCCAAGCTCGTCTGACGATACTTCTATTCGGTGGCTGAGATCGCTCTTCATTTTCTCCACGCCCTCGTTTATGCTTTCGACATCTTTCATGATTTTTCGCATGATGTAAACCACGCCGAAGATTCCCGCAAGCAAACTGAAAATGATTGTAATTGCTGTGAGGATTCTTACTGTGGCGAATATTCTTGCGTCTGAAATTATGGAATCCTCAATCCAGACGACTCCAATTATCCTGTCTTCCTCGACAATCGGTTTTATTGCCCTTATTTTGTCCTTGTCCCTTAAAATTCCAAGTTTTCTTGCATTGTAGCCTTCTTTTGGCAAGTCATTTTTGAAAATTTCTCCGAGTTCGCGCGACTGCGAACTCTCCGTTTCCTTGTTCCAGTCCACTGCTATTTCAAGTTTGTTTTCCGAATTTGCATACCCGGCAATTATGTCTCTGTCATTTTCCACAATCGGATAGAGTATGGCTTCAACTTTTTCACGAGAAATTTCGGCATCGGGGATACTG
>Ga0209943_1000577_pt1 | contig 25273 bp, 21 predicted proteins | sample SalPonR1_B_D2_MG_FD_185698 | JGI IMG/M metagenome (GOLD analysis project Ga0209943, IMG submission 185698) | Salt pond soil microbial communities from South San Francisco under conditions of wetland restoration - Salt Pond MetaG R1_B_D2_MG... ... | reverse complement strand
CACCGCCTCGCGCACCGCCTCCAGCGCGGTGACGGAATGCTCCCGGATCTGCCGCAGTGCCCGGTCCACGATCAGGATGGGGTTGTTCACCACCGTGCCCATCAGGATCAGGAAGCCCAGCATGGAGATCATGTCGAAGGGCTGGCGGATGGGGTTCAGGCCGATCAGCGGCAGCGCGGCGCCCACCAGGTTCAGCAGCACCAGGCCGACGATACCGCCGGCAATCCCGAGCGGAATGGTGGTCATGATGAGCAGCGGATAGCCCCAGTGGCGGAAGATCGCGACCAGCAGCAGGAAGACGATGACGAGTGCAACCGGGTAGTTGTCCGCCAGCGCGGCCTGGGTGGCGGCCAGCTGATCACTGGCGCCGGAGATGTCCACGTTCACGCCGGCGGGCAGCGCGCCGGTATCCCGCAGGTTGCCGATGACCTCGGCGCGCATCATGTCCACACCGGTCTCCAGTGCGATGCTCTCCGGAGGGATGACGTTCAGCGTCACGGTACGCTGGCCGTTCACCCGCCGCACCGTGCTGGTGTCCACGGTCTCCTCGATACGCACCAGGGCCGATAACGGCAGTATCGTGCCTTGCGGCGTCCACACCGGCAGGTCGCCGATATCGTCGAGTCGTGCCTCGGTGCCCCGGCGGCCGAACAGGTAGATGTCGATCTTGTCGTCGTTCTGGAAGAACTCGTCGACGAACGCGCCGTCGGTGAGCGCCGCCACCGTCAGCCCCACGTCCTCGGCGCTCATCCCGAGTTCCGCCGCACGATCCCAGTCCGGTCGTACCTCGACCAGCGGCTGGGACAGCGCGAGCGAGGAGGGGTTGGACTGGATGCGCGGATTGCCGAACACTTCCTCGGAGCGCCGGTAGGCGGCCAGCGCGGCCTCGTAGATCACCGCCAGGCCGGGGCCCGAGATATCGAGATTGATCGAGCGGGTGCCGCCGTCGTTGCTGGTAATGATGGAGCCCCGGGAGGCGAATGCCCGCATGCCCGGGTAGGTCTCGTACTTCTCGGTGAGGACTTCCATCAGCGCGTCGACGTGGTCCGGGTCGATGGGCTCGGTGATGATGCGCATGCCGTCCGCCTCGATGGCGAGGTTGAGATAGCGCAGCGCGGGCACCGGCGCCTCGCCGGCGTCGAAGCGCGCCGGATCGTCGCCGACGAAGTCGAGGAAGTAGTCCTGTATCTCGAGACCGATGTCCGCCATGGTCTCCAGGTTGTAGCCGGGCGGCGCGCTCATGCGGGCGAAGATCTTCGGCTCCTCGCCCTCGGGCAGGTATTCCGCCGGCGGGGTCAGGATGAAGATGACTGCCAGGCTCGCGGCCACCGTCGCGCCGATGGTGGCCAGCCGCCGCCCGCGCGTGGCGATCAGGCTCTCCACGCCGGCCAGCAGGCCCTTGCGCAGCTGCTCGCCGCTGCCGCTGCGCCCGCCGCCGCCGAATTCCAGCCGCGCGCTGGCCGTGGGGATGAGCGTGATGGCCACCAGCATGGAGGCCAGGATGGAGGCCGAGATGGCGATGGCGATGTCGGAGTAGAGCTGGCCCGCTTCCTCTTCGATGAAGACGATGGGCGTGAAGACCAGGATGGTGGTCAGCGTGGAGGCGAGCACGGCGGGCCAGACGCCGCGCACGCCGGCGATGGCCGCCTTGAAGCGGTCCATGCCCCGGCGGCGCTCGAGCTCGATGCTCTCGATGACCACGATGCTGTTGTCGAGCGTCATGCCGATGGCGAAGGCGACGCCGGCCAGCGAGATGACGTTGATGGTGCGCCCGGTCAGGAGCAGGCCGATGAACGCGGCGACAGTGCAGATGGGGATGCCGATCACGCCGACCAGCGTGGCGCGGCCGGAACGCAGGAACAGATACATCACCAGGGTGGCGAACAGCGCGCCGAGCCCGAGATTGACCCAGACGTTGGCCACGGAGGACTCCACGTAGCCGGCGTCCTCGGCGGTGAGTTCGAGCTCCATGCCGGCCGGGTTCAACAGGTCGGCGTTGATGTCTTCCACCGCATCGAGCATCGCGTATTTGATGTCGATGACGTTGGAGCCGGTCTCCCGGCGCACGAACAGGCTGATGACCGGGTCGCCGTCCACGAAGGACAGGTCGCGGATCTCGAAGTGGTCCAGCTCCACGCGGGCGATGTCCTCCAGCCGGACGATGGTGTCGCCGCGCCGCTCCACGATCAGCCGCTCCAGGTCGGCCACGTCGCCGAAGCGCCCCACCGTGCGCAGCAGGTAGCGGCGCTTGCCGCTCTCGACCTCGCCGGCGGAAATGTCCTGATTGCGGCTGCGCACCGCGTTGCGCACGTCGCTGATGGTGATGCCCCGGTCGGCCAGCCGCGAGGGGTCCAGCAGGATGCGGATCTGGCGCTCGGCGCCGCCGCCGACGCCGACCTGGGCCACGCCCGCCACACTGGACATACGCGGGCGCACGTTGTCCTCGATGAAGTCGCGCATCATGTCCATGTCCAGCGAGCGGGGGTTGCCCGGCAGCGGTGAGACGCGGAAGAACATGAAGGCGTTGGAGGAGAACGAGGTGGCGTCCACGCGGGGCTCGTCCACGTTCAGGGGGTAGGAGGGTACCTGGTTCAGTGCGTTGTTCACCCGGATGAGCGTCTGGGTGATGTCCACGCCGAAGGGGAAATCCAGCTCGATGCGAGCCTGTCCGCTGGACGCGGTCGCCTCCAGGCGCTGCAGGTTCGGGATGTTGCGCAGATACTCCTCCTGCTCGATCAGGATCTCCTTCTCGATGTCCTGGGGCGTCGCCCCCGGCCACGCCGTGCGTACCGAGATGGTCCGCACCTCCAGGTCCGGGATCATCTGTACGGGGATGCGCAGGGCGGCGACGATGCCGATGACCGCGATGATGAGCGCGGCAACGGTGGTCAGGATGCCGTTGCGGACGATCGCTTCGAACACGGGAGCCTAGTCCCCGCGCACGGTGACGCTCTGACCGTTCTGCAGCGCCTCGTTGCCCCGGGTGACCACGCGGGTGCCGGCCTCGATGCCGCTCACGATCTCCACCAGGCCGTCGAACTCGAGGCCGGTCTGCACGCGTCGCTCGGCGACGGTGGGTCCGTTGGTGCCGGTCTCGAGGGTCCACACCGTGATGCGCCCGTCCGGATAGCGGATGAGCGCATCGCGGGGCACCACGACGGCCTCCCGGCCGGTGTCGAGGTGCAGTGCGCCGCGGGCGGACATGCCGGGGGTCACGGGCAGGCTGTGGCCTCCGGCGGCCACGGCACGCAGCAGGAAGGTACGCGCGGCGGGGTCGTTCACCGGCACGATGGCCACGATGTCGCCGGGAATGGTCTCCTCCGGCGCCGCATCGGGGCTGATGTCGATGGCGGTATCCGCGGAGATGTCCGGGTAGTAGTTCTGGGGCACGCGGAAGTCGTAGCGCAGGCCCTCGGTGGCCACCAGTTCGAGCAGGCCGTCGCCCGGGCTGACCCACTCGCCCACCTCCGCCGCCCGGCGCGCCACGGCACCGGCGAAGGGTGCACGGATCTCGTGGCGCCGCACCACCGCCTGCTGCTGCCGGAACTCCGCGCTCGCCGCCTGCAGCGCGGCCTCGTCGGCAGCCACCTCCGCCCGGCGCGACTCGATCTCGGACTCCGGGATACCGCGCTCGCTGCCGAGGCGCTCGGCCTCGGCGAGCCGCCGGCGGGCGTCGGCCAGCGCCGCCTCTGCCTCGGCCAGCGCCGCCCGGGCGCGCTCCAGTGCCAGCCCCTCGAGTTCGTCGTCCAGGGTCACCAGGACGTCGCCCGCGGCCACGACGCTCCCGGCATCGACGGTGAAGCCGTCGATGAGGCCGCCGACGGAGGGGGAGAGGAGCGCCGAGCGGGGAGAGGTGACGGTGCCGCTCACCGGCAGTATGCGGACCACGGGCTGCCGGTTCGCTTCGCTCACCGCGACCGGCGGTCCCTCGGCGGCCACGGCAGGGGAAGGCGCCAGGGCCGCCGACGTGATGACCAGCGTGATTACTCTGCTGACCGCGGTCGTGACAACCCTGAGCGGGGCGCCGGCCAAGATGACGGCGATCGTTTTCGGTACCGGTCCGCGGGGCGCGGAGGAGGGAATCATCGCCGCCTCCTGCCCGTCAGGAACGGCGGTTGACGGCGAATTCTGCGACCGCGATCAGTGCTTCTTTGTAATCGGACGGCGGCAGGTCGTCGAGGGCCGCGATGGCTTCGTCGGCCGCCCGCTGTGCCCGCCCGGCGGTGTATTCCAGCGCGCCGGTGGACTCGATGGCTGCCTGCACCGGGACCAGGCTATCCAGCCCGCCGTTCTCGATGGCCGTCCGGATCAGGCGGCGCTGCTCGGGCGTGCCGGCGCTCATCGCATGGATGAGGGGCAGCGTGGGCTTGCCCTCGGCCAGGTCGTCGCCCAGGTCCTTGCCGAGCTCGTCCGGAGACGCCTGGTAGTCGAGCGCGTCGTCCACGAGCTGAAAGGCGGCGCCGAGGTTGCGCCCGTACGCGGCCATGCGCTCGCGCACCTCCGGCGGCTGGCCCGCCAGCACGGCGGCGATGGCGGCGCCGGCCTCGAACAGCTTGGCGGTCTTGCGGTGGATCACCTCGAGATAACGCTCTTCCGTCGTATCCGGGTCGTGCACGTTCATCAGCTGCATGACCTCACCGGCCGCGATGGTGTTGGTGGCGTCTGCCAGGATGTCCATTACCCGCATGTCGCCGATCTGCACCATCATCTGGAACGACCGCGAATAGAGGAAATCACCCACCAGTACGCTGGCCTGGTTGCCGAAGACGTGGTTGGCGGTATGGCGGCCGCGGCGGCGGTCCGACGCATCGACGACGTCGTCGTGGAGCAGCGTGGCCGTATGGATGAACTCGATGATGGCGGCGGCGCGGATGTGCTCGTCACCGTCGTAGGCGAGCGCACGCGCGCCGAGCAGTACCAGCAGAGGCCGCAGCCGTTTGCCGCCGCTGCCGATGATGTACTCCGCCACCTGGGAGACGAGCACCACGTCGCTCTGCAGCGACTCCCGGATCAGGGCGTCCACACGCCCCATATCGGCGCGGGTGAGGTGTTGCAGCGCGTCCAGCGTCGCGATGCGGCGGGTGTCTTCGGCGGCGTACATAACGGGAAAGGATAATGCCTGAATCGGCGCCGCTTGGCGAGCGGCGGCAGTTTGTCAGAGGGTGTCCAAGCCCCTGAATCCGGTGGTGATTCGGCCCCCGTTGGCGTTGACCGGGCGGCATGCAGGCCGTACAATGCCCGGTCTTTTGGGGACCCGCCGGCCGCACCGGCCTGCAGCGGGTCCGTTCTCTCCGTTCTCAACGGGTAACGTTTGACAGGTGACGGGGCGGCCCCCGGGTGGCCGATGCCCGCTTCCGGAGTTCGAGATGTACGCGGTTTTTCGTAGTGGCGGCAAGCAGTACCGGGCCAGCAAGGGCGACAAGCTCCGGCTCGAGCGCCTGCCCGCCGAGGAAGGGTCTTCGGTGGAGTTCGACGAGGTGCTGCTGATCGGCGCCGGCGGCGAGCTGAGCGTGGGCAAGCCCCTGGTCGACGGCGGCAAGGTCGAGGCGAAGGTGCTGGCCCAGGGCAAGGGTCGCAAGATCGGCGTGGTCAAGTTCAAGCGGCGCCAGAACTACAAGCGCCTCGGCGGCCATCGTCAGGCTTATACCGAGGTGGAGATCACGGGAATCAGCGCAGCCGGCATGACGGCCGGGGCGGCGGCAGACTCCGAAGCCGCGCCAACCAAGCAGGCCGCCGCAAAGAAGACGGCCGCGAAGAAGACGGCCGCGAAGAAAAAGACGGCGAACAAGGCGGCGGCCGGGAAGGAAGCGGCCGGCAGCGACGAGGATTGATGCGAGGCGCCCCGCGGCGCCTCCCGGACCAGCAGGTACCAGCAGGTAGACGACTATGGCACACAAGAAAGCAGGCGGCAGCAGCAAGAACGGCCGCGATTCCGAATCCAAACGACTGGGCGTCAAGCTGTTCGGCGGCCAGTCCGTGGTGGCGGGCAATATCCTGGTGCGCCAGCGCGGCACGCGCTTCCACCCCGGCACCAACGTGGGCATCGGCCGCGATCACACGCTCTTCGCCAAGGCGAACGGCAAGGTCCTGTTCGAGAAGAAGGGACCGCAGGGCCGCAAGTTCGTGAGCGTGGTCGACGCCTGATCCGCCGGCCGACCCTTGCACGGGCACGGTCGCCGGTTGCCGTGAGAAAACCCCGCCGCGGCGGGGTTTTTTCGTTTCCCGTCTGCCCATGAAATTTGTCGACGAAGCGACCATCCGGGTGCAGGCCGGCAACGGCGGCCACGGCTGTCTCAGTTTCCGCCGCGAGAAGTACGTCCCCCGCGGCGGGCCCGACGGCGGTGACGGCGGCCACGGCGGCAGCGTCTGGCTGCAGGCGGACCAGGGCGTGAACACGCTGGCCGACTTTCGCGTGCAGCGGAAATTCCGCGCCGAGAGCGGCGAGTCCGGTGCCGGCCGCAACAAGACCGGTCGTTCGGGTGACGATCTGACCGTGCCCGTGCCCGTGGGCACGATCGTCGCCGACGTCGACACCGGCGAGACGCTGGGCGACCTGGCCGAGGACGGTGCCCGGCTGAAGGCGGCCGCGGGGGGGCGAGGCGGGCTCGGCAATACGCGTTTCAAAAGCTCCACCAACCGGGCACCCCGGCAGACCACCAACGGCACACCCGGCGAGGCGCGGCATCTGAAGCTGGAGCTGAAGCTGCTCGCCGACGTGGGGTTGCTGGGCCTGCCGAACGCGGGCAAGTCCACGCTCATACGTGCCATGAGCGCGGCGAAACCGAAGGTGGCCGATTATCCGTTCACGACCCTGCATCCCAACCTCGGCGTCGTGCGCGTTGGTCCTTCCCAGAGCTTTGTCATGGCCGACATCCCCGGGCTGATCGAGGGGGCGGCCGAGGGCGCCGGCCTCGGCATCCGTTTCCTGCGCCACCTGGAGCGGACCCGGTTGCTGCTGCACGTGGTCGACGTGGCGCCCGTCGAGGGCCACGACGTGGCCGCGGCCGTCGCGGCCATCGAGGCGGAGATGCAGAAATTCGGTGCCGGCCTGGCCGCACGCCCCCGCTGGCTGGTGCTGAACAAGATCGACCTGCTCGATGAGACCGAATTCGTCCGGCTACGGGCCGGGTTGCTCGAGGCGATGGGCTGGGAAGGACCGGCTTTCGCGGTCAGTGCCGCGACGGGGACGGGTACCGGGGCGCTGGCCCGGGCCGTGATGGCCCATCTCGAGAGCGAACGCCGGGGCGAGCGGGCCGAAGATCCGCAGGCATAAAAAAACCGGCCGGCGGCCGGTTTTCTCACGGCTGCGAGGGCGCGTCAGCCGAGGGCGTTGATCCGCTTGTTCAGACGGCTCTTGTGCCGCGCCGCCTTGTTGCGGTGGATGATGCCCTTGCCGGTCATGGAGTCGATCACGGGGACCGCCTGCCGGTAGCTGGCCTGGGCCGCTTCCTTGTCGCCGGACTCGATCGCCTTGATGACCTGCTTGATCCGCGTGCGCATGCGTGAGCGCAGCGCCATGTTGTGCTTGCGCCGCTCTTCGCCCTGGCGGGCCCGCTTCTCTGCCGATTTGATGTTCGCCACTCGAATGTCTCTCTGCGGAGTGTGCCGGAAAGCCGAGCATTTTCGCACGCGTGGCGCTATTGTCAAGCGTGACAGCGGCTTGGCGCGGCGGCGGCCGGATGCGCGGAAACCGGCCCGGCTTCCGGCTACACTTGGCCGCGGTCGCCGGCTCATCCCGGGGAGATCGCCAGCGACCGATCCGGCAAGGGTCGGGCTACAGCCGTGCGCACCGCCATCGGGCGGGCGGCGTCAGGACGGGGAGGCAGCTTGGGTCAGACGGGCAATTCGCGGGAGGAAGCCGGCGACGGCGGCGCCGGGCACGGCGGAGCGGGCGCACTGCTTCGTTCCACGTCCACCGTCAGCGCGATGACCCTGCTCTCGCGCATCCTCGGCCTGGTGCGCGACATCGTCTTCGCCCGCTTCTTCGGCGCGGGCATGACGATGGACGCGTTCTTCGTCGCCAACAAGATTCCGAACATGCTCCGGCGCTTCTTCGCCGAGGGGGCGTTCTCCCAGGCCTTCGTGCCGGTGATCTCCGAGTACCGCTCCACCCGCAGCCACGAGGAGGTGCAGGCACTGGTGGACCGGGTTGCCGGCACCCTGGGCGCGCTGCTGTTCGTGATCACCGCCGTCGGTGTGCTGGCCTCGCCTGTGCTGGTGCTGGTCTTCGCCCCCGGCTTCATCGGCGACGACGGGCGTTTCGATCTCACCGCGGCCATGCTGCGGCTTACCTTCCCGTACCTGCTGTTCATTTCGCTGACGGCGCTGGCCGGCGGCATCCTGAATACCTTCGGCCGATTCGGTGTACCCGCCTTCACGCCGGTGCTCCTGAACGTCACGCTGATCGGATTCGCGGTGTTCGTCGCGCCGCGGGTGGCCGAGCCGGGCATGGCGCTGGCCGCCGGCGTGTTCGCGGCCGGGCTCGTCCAGCTCGTCTTCCAGCTGCCTTTCCTCGCCCGTATCCGCGCCCTGCCGCGGCCCCGCTGGGGGCGGCGCGACAAGGGCGTGCGCCGGGTCGGCCGGCTGATGCTGCCGGTGCTGTTCGGCTCGTCGGTGGCCCAGATCAATATCCTCATCGACAACCAGATCGCCTCGTTCCTGGGCGAGGGCAGGATCAGCTGGCTGTACTACTCGGACCGGCTGATGGAATTCCCACTGGGCGTGTTCGGCATCGCGCTGGCGACGGTCATCCTGCCCGGTCTGTCGACGCATCACGCCCGTAACGAGACCGGCGCCTTCTCGGCCACTGTGGACTGGGCTCTGCGGCTGGTGCTCCTCATCGGCCTGCCCGCGGCGCTGGGCCTGGCCGTGCTGGCGGGCCCGCTGATCGTCACCCTCTTTCTCGGCGGCGAGTTCACCGCCTTCGACGTGCGCATGGCGCGCCTGAGCCTGATCGCCTTCTCGTTCGGGCTGCTCGGCTTCATTCTCGTGAAGGTGCTGGCGCCGGCCTATTTCTCCCGCCAGGATACGAAGACGCCGGTGCGCATCGCGGTGGTGGCGCTCGCCTGCAACCTGGTGCTGAACCTGGTGTTCGTCGTCACGCTGGTCCGGCTCGGCGCCGAAGGCACCCACGCGGGCCTGGCGCTGGCCACCTCCATCGCCGCCTTCGTCAATGCGGCACTGCTCTACCGCGGCCTGATTGCCGGCGGCGTCCTGGTGCACGGTGCGGGCTGGCCCGCACTGATCGTCCGCATCATCCTCGGCTGCGCCGTCATGGTCGCCGTGGTGCTGTGGCTGGACCGTCCGGCCGACTGGTGGCTGGCGGCGGGAACCGGCTCCCGGGTGGCCTGGCTGGCCCTGCTGGTGACGGGCGGCGGCGGCGCGTATGCCCTCGCACTGGTGGCGAGCGGGCTGCGGCCACGGCACCTGCGCCTCGGCGACGCCGACCGGTCGCCGTCCTGACGGCCGCGACGGCCGCAGCCGGCAGAGAGGGGCTCGTCGTCGTGCTACCCTTCGGCCTGCACCGGCGCCCCATCGGCCTGCTCTCGGGCGCCCGGCGTTTGACCAGAGGAATCCATGAAGCTCAGCAGGACGAGAGATTCACTGCCCCGTCTCGCGGGGGCTGCGGGCAGCGTGCTGACCATCGGCGCCTACGACGGTCTGCATCTGGGCCACCGTCGGATACTCGACCGGGTGATGGCCGAGGCGTCTGCCCTGGGGGCCGACCCGGTGGTGATGAGCTTCGAGCCGACGCCGAAGGAGTTTTTCTCGGGCGAACGGCCGCCGGCTCGGCTCATGCGCTTCCGGGAGAAATTCCGCGCCCTGCGGGACTACGGTATCCGGGGTTTTTTCTGCCCGCGCTTCGATCGGCGCATGGCCGGGATCGGCGTCAGCGAGTTCGTGGATGGTCTGCTCGTCGAGGGCCTGCGTGTCCGCCACCTGGTGGTGGGCGACGACTTCCGCTTCGCCAGACGGCGCAGCGGGGGTGTGGAGGACCTGGTGCGCGCGGGCGAGCGGGCCGGCTTCAACGTGGAGCAGGTACCGAGCGTGGTGGTGGACGGGGTCCGTGTGAGCAGCAGCGCCGTGCGCGAGGCGCTCGCCGCCGGCAACATGGAGCAGGCGCGGCGGTTCCTGGGGCGTTACTACCGGATGTGCGGCCGGGTGATCCGCGGCCAGCGCCTGGGGCGTTCCCTGGGCTATCCCACCGCCAACGTCGATCTCTGCCGGCGCCAGAGTCCGGTCATGGGCATCTTCGCCGTCCGTGTCGCCGGCCTCGGTGACGGCACGCTGGACGGTGTCGCCAGCGTGGGCACCCGGCCGACGGTGGACGGGACGAAGCCGCTGCTGGAGGTCCACCTGTTCGATTTCGACGAAGAGATCTACGGCCGCTACATCGGCGTGGAGTTCATCGCCAAGCTGCGCGACGAGGCCCGGTTCCCGGACCTCGACGCCCTGACCGAGCAGATGCACGTTGACGCGGCCCAGGCACGGGAGATACTGGCAGCATGACGGAAGAAGCCGGAGCGAGAGAGGCCGGGCCGGAGCCCGGGAAGAACGGTGCCGGTGCCGCAGACGGGGGCACGGCAACGGTCTGGCTGTGGCTGTCGCTGGCCGTGCTGGCCGCCGACCAGGCGACGAAGTGGGTGGTGACACGGCAGTTCGAGCTGTTCGAGTCGGTGCCGGTGAACCCCTATCTGGACCTCACCCTGCTGCACAATACCGGTGCGGCCTTCAGCTTCCTGGCCGACGCCGGCGGCTGGCAGCGCTGGTTCTTCATTGCGCTGGGCATCGTCGTCAGCGTCGTCATCCTGTTCTGGCTGCGGCGTCTGCCCGCCAGGGGCCAGTCGTGGCTCGCCATCGGGTTGTCGCTGGTGATGGGCGGTGCGCTGGGTAACGTCATCGACCGGGTGCACTACGGGTACGTGATCGACTTCATCCACGTGCACTACGAGGATGCCTACTTCCCGGCCTTCAACGTGGCCGATTCGGCCATCACGGTGGGAGCGGTCTGCCTGATCATCGACGCGCTGTTCTTCTCCGGGCGTGCCGGCGGCGGGGAACCGGACGAGCGCGGCGCGAGCTGAGCAGTCGGGCGAGCCGCCGGTGGCGGGCGGCTGCCCGCACCGGCACGCTCTAGCGGGCCCAGCACTCCTCGGGCCCCATCGGCCCGGACGAGCGGGTGCCCCGGGCGTCCACCTCGAACCAGCCGCACCGCCCCGCCTCGGAATCGGCACCCTGATAGTCGGCGCGTACGGTGAAACCGGCCGCGTCGCCGTCGGTGATGGAGACTTCGTACTTGCCGGTATCCGTAGGCTCTGCATTGCTGCCAAAGCCGAAGTCGGTCAATGTGTTCGCGTAGGTGGAGTTCTGCAGGTAGAACTTCTCCTGGTCCGCGGCGATGCGCAGCAGCATGGCACGCGCCTCGGTGCGCTGCGACCGGGCAACGTACTCCCGGTAGTTCGGGTATGCCAGCACCGCCAGCGTGCCCACGATGGCGACGACGATCATCAGCTCCAGCAGCGTGATGCCTTGCATGGTCTTGCGCATGTTTTCTCTCTCGTACGGGACGGGGGAGGGCCGGCGCCGATTACTCGACGCCGTCCTCCGTCCAGAAGGTCCTCACGGGCACGTTCTCGAAGCCCGGGTCGAAGCACTCGACGCCCACGCAGCCGACCGGATCCGGCGAGCATTCCTTGCCCACGCAGTTCTGCGGATCGTCGGGGCTCGGGAACAGGAACACCGTCTCGGGAGCGATGCCCTCCTGCTTGAGTTCCTCCGAGCGGGGGTCGGGATCGGAGATCACCCCGTCCTCCGGCGGCGGCGGATCGCCGTTGGCGACACTCACTTCGTACAGCCGGTTGACGCCGCCGCCCGGGTTACAGGCGGCCAGGTCGGCGATCTTCGGCTGGAAGCTCACCACGAACAGCTTGTCGTTGAAGGTGCGGGACTCGGAGAGGATCTTCTCGCCGTCACGCAGCGTCAGCATCCAGCCGTCGTCGGTGGGGCCGATCACGGTGCCCGTCGGCTCGTTGGTCACGTCCACCAGCGTGGCCTCGGTGACGATCTGCCCGGCGCCCAGGCCGTCGTACCAGGCCTGGGGTTGCTGCTGGAAGATGTACGGGTCGCGGATGGAGTAGAAACGCTCGTCCGTATCGGTATCCAATGGATGCGAGCGGTAACCCGTGCCGAGGCTGATGGAAAGAAAACGCTTGTCCTGTACCGCATCGCGGAAGATCGCGATGTCCGGCGCCACGAAGAAGCGGCGTTCGTTGGCGAGCCCGGTCAGGCCGCTCTCGGCGCCGAAGGTGCCGATGACGCCGCCGGCCACCAGGTCGGCGGGCGCCTGGCCGTCGAAGATGTCGAAGCGCCACAGCTGGCCGCCCATGTCGCCCACGTACATGCGGTCGGCGCGGCCGTTGCCGTTCATGTCGGCCACCGTCACGTCCGACGGGATGGCGCGGGTCATCTTCGGCAGCTCGAGATCGTGGGACGCGTCGCGGCCGGCCGACCAGAGCAGTTCGCCGTCGTCCACGTCCACCATGAAGATGGCGTTGCCGAAGGAGTCCTCGGTACCGGAGAAGGCGCCGGGCTCGTCGTGGGCCACGTCGTAGCCGCCGGCGAAGATCAGGACGGTCTTGTGGTCTTCCTGACTGGCACCGTCGACGGCCACCCTTGCCGCGACCGGCGTCGACCAGCTCTGCCCGATGACCGGGTTGGAGAACTTCCACGCCAGCTCAGGAGACTCCGGATCGGTGATGTCGATGGCGTAGTAGCTGCCGCCGCCACGGCGCATGCCGAATACCAGATAGACGTTGTCCGTGCCGGTATCGATCAGACCGTTGTTGTTCTGGTCGATGATGACGGTCTGCATGTTGCCGTCCACGCCGTAGTGCTTGTTCGAGGACTTCGGGTTCTCGAACAGGCGGGCGAGGTCGGAGAGCTTCTCCCGCGGGATGAAGGCCCACAGCTCGCTGCCGTCCTCGGCATCGACCGCATGCACGTAGCCCTCGTTGGTGCCGACGAAGACGATGCTGCGCACGGTCGCCTCCGAGGTGCCGTAGACGACGACTGCCGGGCGCGAATGCAGCGGGTCGCCCATCTGGCTGCGCTGGGTCGTCAGCGGGTCACCATCCTCGTCCTGGACGTCCTCCCCCAGGGCCCAGGCGATCAGGTCGGACTTCGACGGCTCGCCGCTGGCGCCGGTCAGGCCGAGGTCGGCCAGCGAGAAATTGCCGGCATTGCCCAGCGAGACTGCGTTGGCGCCGGCCGTCAGGTCGATGCCGCTGTTGCCGGTCAGGTTGGTGTAGAGGTTGCGGTCAGCGGGAGACGGCAGCTCGTTGGCGGCGCCGCCCAGCTGCACCACGCGGCCGTCGTCCACGTCGGACCAGAAGCTGCGGGCCGTCTCGGTCTGCCCGGTATTCGGATCCGCCTGCTTGAAGAAGCCGGTGGCGGGGTCCACGGCCTCGATGCCGTTGGCGTCTACGATCTTGCCGCCCACCAGCTTGTACTTCTTCAGGTTGCCGGGCCAGCGCAGCTTGCGGTCGGCGCGGAATACCGTCACGTACAGCTCGTTCAGGTTCTGCGCCCGGTTGAACGCATTCACCGGCACCGCCGGCGCCGTGAAGGTGACCTCCTGCTGGCTGATGGTGTTCAGGATCTGGGTCAGCGCCTCGGTCAGGCCCTGGGTGTTGTCGGCCGTATAGTACTGGCCGCCGCCGGCCTCCGCCGTCTCCTTCAGGAGCGGGAAGTCGGTGCGGAAGCCGATGGTGTAGGTATTCACATGAGGCGTGCCGAGTTCACCGCCGTTGATGTCGCCCTTGAACAGATATTCGGCGATGTCGTCCAGGCAGGCGCCGCCGCCGGAGCCGGTGCAGCCGGTACGGCCGGTCACCACGGAGTAGTCCGGCAGCCAGCTGGTCAGGTTGTAGTTCTGCACGTCCCAGTCGCTGACCGGCAGACCGTCGGTGAGCAGGACGATGAAGTTGCGCGAGCAGGAAAAGCTGACCGGGTTTACGTAAGTGTCAGGATCCGTCGACGTGTCTACCGCGTCGAGATCCTGATCCGTGCGCCAGTGCCAGTAGTGGTACTCCGGGCTCATGCCGCGGTAGTAGCGGGCCGCCTCCCACATAGTTTCGGCGAGTGGCGTCACACCGCTGGCGGGGAGGTTGTCGATCGCGGCAAAGAGTTCCGCCCGGCTGTCCTCGATGCGTTCCATGGCCTTGATCACCTGACCGCCGTCGTCGAAGTTGAAGCGCATCATGCCGACGTTGACGTCGTTGACCGTGCCGAGCACGTTCTTGGCCACTTCCTTCAGGATGTCGGTGCGTCGCTTAAAGACGGTGGGCGGGTTGGCGGCCCAGTTCATGTAGTTGCCGTCCACTATTTTGTAGGTGGTATCGGCGAGGCCGGCGCCCCAGACCAGGGACTGGTCCGGATCCGAGGTCCAGGGTAAGTTATCCAGGCCCCGCTGCGCGAATACCGCGCTGCTGGTGTCGGTCTCGCCGTGCAGGCCCGAGTCACGCGCGCACTCGACGGGACTCGAATTGTCGCTGGAGTCCAGCCGCGCCCACTGGTCCGTGTCGTCCTCGTCCGGGTACTCGCGGTACTGGGCGAACTTGTCCGTATAGGCGCCGGTGGCCCGCAGCTCCGCCGTGGCCCGGTCGCAGAAGAACGAATCCTTGTCGACCTGGGCGAGGGAGACGGAGCAGTCCGGCGTTGCCGAGATATTCGTGGTCCAGTACAGCTTCGAGTTGTCGCAGTCGCCGCTGTAGTCCCGGTCCGGATCGTAGTCTTCCTGCACCAGTTCCTGGGTCTGCATACTGCCGGAGGAGTCCATGATGAACAGGATGTTCGGCCGGTCCTCCGGCAGTGTGGTCGGGTTCAACACCAGCAGTTCGGTGTCGTCCGCGATGACGCTGCCGGCTGCCAGAGAGAGCAGGGCACCCGCCGCCAGCGCTCGTACGTTCTGCATGTTGCGAGTCATATCCCTATCCTCGTGTCTCGAACGACCGCTCGCCGGAAGTCTCCGGCGGCGTGCTCACATTGATCTGCCGCACACGGTTGTCCTTTAACCGGTACACGACCGTGCCGACGGCCTCGTCCCGGCCGGCCATGTTCAGGACCGCCGCCCGGAAGGCCTTCAGCGTCATGGCCTGGCCGTCGAAGACGTAGCGCGTGTCGCCCTCGACCCGCAGAGTCACCGGGTCGCAGTTGTCGCACTCGCGCAGGATCACGCTGCCGAACTCGTTCGCCGGCAGGGTCAGGCGCTCGACCCAGACCTCATAGGCCTCTTCGACCGCCGGCGGTGCTGCCGCCGCCACCTGGGCGAGGCCGGCCAGCGCCAGCAATGTCAGTTTCATCCGTAATCTCATGTCGCTGTCTCCCTCGGTGATCCTTCCGCCTCAGGGGCAGACGTCGGTAATGCCCTTCGGCCCGACGATGTAGAAGTTCTGGGTGTGCTCGGCGGTTGCGCCCCGGGTCGACTCCGCGGTCGCGACTGCCTGGAAATGGAAAGCGGCGATGCCCTTACCCGCGCCGATACTGAAGGCGGCGTCGGGCACCAGCGTGTTGCATTGGTACGTGGTGGTGGACTCGACCGTGTCCGTGCCGTTGATGGCGTGGGGCGCGATCACGTTCGGCGCCGCGGTCTGGAACATCCCCTGGGCCAGCGCCTCGTCCACGCCGGACTCGGCGGCCTGAAAGGCGCTCTCCAGGTACTGGTTGTTCCCGGCCATGGTGAGTTCGGTCGTCGCCGTATTCATGCCGGAGATGGCCAGCAATGTCAGGACCATCAGGAGGACCAGGCCGACCACCAGGGCGGCGCCGCCCTGCCGTGACCGCATCGCGTTGAATCTGTCGCTCGTCTGCCTCATGTGCGCACGTTCCTCAGCAGTATCGTTTTGGTCTTGACCATGCGGCGGAAGTCGTCGTCGAAGGTGCCCAGATCGACGTCGGCGAGCTGGTAATTGGTGTTGTCGGGTATGCCCGGCTCGCGCTCCACCGAACGAACCAGCAGCCAGAGGCGCACGGCCACGACCCGCACGTCCGGATCGAAGGCCGGGTCGGCCGGGTCGATGATGCCGCTGTCCGGGTTCACGTAGCGGTCCACCGTGGCGTTGCCGTCCATGTCCAGGCCGAACTGCACCTGCATGTTCTCGACGCCCGGGACCACTTCCTCGTCGCGGATCACCGGCGCGCCGCCGACGCTGGCCAGCGAGCGCCGGCGCAGGGACGGCACGTCCGGGAAGATGTCCGAGCTGGGCGACACGTAGTAGCCGTTGACCACCAGGTTGTTGGTCTGGGTGCCGCCGCCCACGAAACCGCCCGGGGCGACGCCGTCCGCGTACAGCTGGCCCTGCAGCCGGGTAGTCTCCACCTGGATGACCCCGGCGGTGGGTGCGCTCGGCGTGATCCGGGCGTGGCGGACCACGAAGCTGTCGGAATCGGGCATGAAATCGCCGGCGCCGACGCAGGCCCAGTCGGTGGTGTTGTTCGCGCCCTCGATGGGCCGCAGCAGATCGGTCACGAAATCGGCGCCGCAGGCGTTGGGCGGATTGATGTTCAGCGGGTCCGGGTCGCCGCCGGTGGCGCGTCCCTCGACGAGGTCCGGGCGGCTCAGCAGGCCCCAGTAGCTCGCCATTCGCAGATCGGGCTCGATCACGTCGAAGGCGAACTCCCCGTTCTCCTGCACCCGCGCGATGTTCTCGTTGACGATGTAGGCGCTGCGGCTCTGCACGTACACCTGCACCGCACCGATGATCAGGAACGAGCCGATGACCAGCGCGACCATCAGTTCGATCAGCGTGACGCCTCGCTGGCGTTTGCCCGGAGCGGCATCATTGCGACGATAGTGATTTGCGTTCATGGCATCCATCAGTTCATCGCCTGTACCTGGATGGTGTAGGAGGGCGCCGTCGGCTGGCCCGCCTCGTCCCAGTTCACCGTGACCGTGTAGGTCCACGGTACCGTGGTCTGATCGAGCGCCACCGCCACGTCGCCGTCCGGCAGCGTCTGCTGGGCCTGCTCGCTCCAGCGGAAGATGTCGTGCTGGGCCATCTGGTCGGCGTCGCAGTCCACCAGTCCGGTGTCGCAATTGTTGTTGGCGCCGGCCCCGGTGTAGGTCACGCCCGCCGTGCGGTTGGCACGGATGCGGTCGGCGACGTCGCCGGCCAGTGTGACGGCCTGGGTGCGGAACTGGGAGGTGCGGCCCGCCTGCAGCGTCTGCAGGTACAGCCCCGCGATGCCGAGCATGCCTACCGACATCACCACCATGGCGATCAGTGCCTCGATCAGGGTGAAGCCCCTTATCTTCTGCATCAGGTTCTTCTGCATCAGGCTCGCGTCCATCCTCTCGCTCGTCCGTTCTCGTTCCGGTTTCAGGGGCAGCCGGCGCCGACCAGTATGTCGGCGACGTTCTGGACCAGGCCGACCTCGCGCACGACCTGGGGCCGGCCGGGGCCGTCCATGCGCAGCGCACGCGCCGCCGAGAGCCCGCCGGCGGCAGGCACGTTGCCCCGGGCGTCGCACAGCAGCGCCCCGCGCAGCGCCGGGGCGCCGCCCACGTCGCCGCGGCCGAAGCCCGTGGCCGCGTAGGAGAAGTAACTGGCGCCGCCGTTGGTCTGCAGCGTGATACCGTCCGGGACGGCGTCCACGCTGCGGATCACCTCTTCGCCGCCGTCGATGGCGATATCGCCGTCGTCGTCCGCGAACACCACCCAGCCGTCGGCGAAGGTGCCGCCGCAGGCCGGCGGATCGGCCAGCGGGTTCGGGCTGGAGCAGACGGTGACCGGCGACTTGCGCTTGACCGCCTCCGTGCGGGCCAGGCTGAACGCCGCCAGCAGGTCGTTGGAGGTTGCCGCCATGCGATTGTTGCGGGTGAACTCGAGGAAGTTGGGCACACCCAGGGACAGGATGATGCCCATGACCATCACGGTGACCAGCAGCTCGTACAGCGTGAAGCCGCGTTGTGCGATTCTTTCCATGGGGCGGACACTACCCCCCGCATCCGGACCGGGGGAAATAATCCCGACGAACGGTCGCCGAGCCGGGACGAACGGTCGTGAGGCCGCTGTGTCTCACGCACCCGGGCAGCCCAGGCTGGCCGGTGCGGCGGTGCCCGGCGCGCTCCGCGGGCGCCCGGTATAGCTCACGATCAGCGCCCGGGAGGCGGCCCGGCCGGCAGCGTCGCAGACCAGGAAGGTGCCGTTGGTATTGCGCCGCCTCACGCCGCGCAGGGTGTAGCGCTGCCGATTGGTGATGATGTCAACCCGGGCTGCGGGCCGGTGGCGGCGGAGCACCGCCTCGCCGGGGGCGGCCCGGCCATCGTCGTCGTCGTCCACGAACAGCATCCAGCCGGCGTCCCAGCGGGCGCCGCCCGTGCATTGCCGGCCGTCGGCGGAGGGGCACAGCACCAGGTGCAGCCGGCGCTTGATGGCCTCCTGGCGGCCGAGATGCAGCGCATGGTGCAGGGCGTTCACCTCGGTCGTCAGACGATTGCGCGCGATCAGGTTGCCCAGCGGCGGCGCCCCGATCACGACCAGCAGGGTGGCCACGCTCAGGGTGACCAGCAATTCGTACAGCGAATAGCCGCGTTTTCCGGTCATGGCCCAGTTCCCTCCGGTGCCGTTGGCCGCAGGGTGTATGGTGGACCGGTGCCGGTGCGCCAGCGAGCTCCATTACCGGCCGGGGGCGGCCGAAATCCGGCTTGTGCGGCATTTTGAGAATCATTACCATCTTTTCCCGAACATTGGACCCGGACCAAGTCTATACTGGGTCCAGAACCGAACAGCGGGTGTCCCGGTGAACAGACAGGAAGTCGAAAAGCGGCTCGAATCCCACGGCGTCATGCCGACGCCCCAGCGTGTGGACGTGGCGAACATACTGCTGGAGCGTCCCCAGCACCTGTCCGCGGAGCAGATCCTGGAGCGCCTGCGCGAACGGGGCAGCCGGGTGTCGAAGGCCACCATCTACAACACGCTGAAGCTGTTCAGCGACAAGGGGCTCGCCCGTGAGGTCAACGTGGATCCGAGCCGGCTGTTCTACGACTCGACCACCCATCCCCACCACCATTTCTACAACGTGGACACGGGGCAGCTGTCGGACATCCCTCCCGGGCGGGTCGCCATCATGGAGGTGCCCGAGCTGCCGGCCGGCACCGAGCAGGAGAGCGTCGAGCTCATCATCCGGGTGCGGAACAAGGGCTGATACCCGTCCGGCGCGGCGCAATTGCCTGCCCCTGCCGCTTTATCTATACTCGCCGCCCTCAAACGGAGCCGAAGTAGCTCAGTCGGTAGAGCAACGCATTCGTAATGCGTAGGTCGTCAGTTCGAGTCTGACCTTCGGCACCAGTTTTCGGTCGCGTGCGAAGGCTCTCCTGCACGAGAAAAAATGCCCCCGCGCCTTCCCTGGCACGGGGGCGGGCAGATGGTCCGCCTGGCGCTTGCCGGGTTTCTGCCTACTCGCCGGCAGTCACGACGAGGCCGATCTTGCTGGCGACGAACTCACCGGCGGCGCTGTCGAAGCGGCCGTGCGCGTGCAGCCCGCGGGCGACGCTCGCACCGTCCAGCGCCCGGGCGAGGGCGTCGGCGAACTCGGCGAAATCCCGGTACAGGGCGATTCTGTCGCCCGTGCGTATCGAGTACAGGGTCCGGCCTTCCTCGGCCGGCACGATGCTGATGCCGCCCTCGATATCCAGGATGTCGACGAAGCGAGGACCGATGCGGATGTAGTGGCGCTGGTCCTCGCCGAGGATAGCGGTATCGGGCACCAGCGTATCCGGACCGATCACCGTGAACGGCGCCGTCGCGCCCTCCGCGCCCCAGCCGATGGCGAGCTTCGCGCGCAGGCCGCCGAGGTCGACGACGGTACGCGCCTCGAAGTCCGGCGGTGCGAAGCCGAAGGCGGCGGGGAAACCGAAGGCCCGCGCGGCCGTCCCCGGCAGCAGGTCAGCACCGAGCGGGAGGGCGCCGGTGGCGATCTCGTAGTCGGCGGGATCGGCGTCGCTGTCCGGTCCGGTGCCGGTGCCGGCGAAGTCGAACAGTCGTATCGGCCGGCCGCCGATGGTGGCGAGGTCGAGATCGACCTGGCCGGTGACGACTTCGTTGACGGTGCCGGCGAGGCGCGTGACGGCGAGGCGCACGGCGCCTTCGGTGGCGTCCATCGCGAGCCCGTCACCGCCGTTGTCGGCGGTGACGGTGCCGCGGGCCGTGACCTTCTGACCGACCGAGATGTCGCCGATGTCGAGGGCCTCCTCCGGCGCGCCGTTTCTGAACACCTTCGTATCCGGCCCGACCGTGATCCGTACCCGGTCGCGGAAATAGGCCTCACGGGCGGTGGGAATGACGGTCGCGCCGAGCACGGTGATCGCGTCACCACTGCGCGCGATCACGTGACCCTGCACCGCGTCGGTATCGATCCCCGGCACGCTGGAGCCGGCCAGCACGCGGGCGGCGGTGAACTCACGGGCCGAGGTGTCCAGCGTACCGAACGCCGCCGTCGCCGTGCCGGCGCCTGCGGACTCGAGTGCGCGGAGCCCCTCCGCGCCGTCGAAGGCCTCGCCGTCCACCTCGTACTCGGTATCGCCCGACACGAGGACGGGAACCTCGCCGAAGTCGCCGTCGCGGAGGTGAAACGGCCGCAGGTCGATGGTGTAGCGACCCGCATCCGCATAGACGGACACCAGGGGGCCGCGCACCCGGATCTCTTTTTCGTCCACCGGCTCGATCTCGGCCACGATGAACGGCTCCACGGTGACCTCGGCCGGCGTCGGCAGCAGATCCACCGTGTGCGAGGCCTCGAGATCGAAGTCCACCGTCAGCAGGGAGGGCACGCCGCGCCGCACGACCAGCCGGTCGCGCTCGGCCAGCTCGATGCGCAGTTCGCTCCGCTCGAGCGGGTTGCCGCCGGCGTCCGCGGCGGTCGCGGCCACCGCCTCGCCGGCGGATTCCACGAAGATCTCCGCGTCGCCATAGTCGATCGTGATGGTGCCGGCGACGTAGGTGCCCGGCGGCACGTTGGCGGCGCTGACCAGTTCGGTCAGTTCCACGTAGTCGGCGAAATCCAGCCGCGCCTCGCCCGGCAGCGTCTCGACGACCGCGCCGCTGGCCTTCTCGAGGGACAGCGAGACCACGTCGACCGTGTAGCTGACGAAGTCGCCGTCGGCGTCGGTCATGGCGACGTAGACGATGCCGCACTCGTCGGCCGTCGCGGGCTCCCCCGGCACGCAGCCGGGTGAAGCATCTCCGGTTGAGGCGGAGCCGCCGCCCGAACCACCGCAGCCGGCGAGCGCCAGCAGGAACGGGGCGAGCAGTGCGAGCCGCCGGGTCCCGTCGATGAATGACTCTGTCCTTGTCATGATCCTCTCCTGTAGGGGAACGATGCATTCGTGGCCATCAACGGGCAGCGAGGCTTGCGGTTGACAACGGAGATTCCGCGACCGGCACGGGAAAGTCGTCGAAGAGCCTGACCGGTAGGGATAAAGCAAGCTATTTCGGCTACTTAGCTTGTATTCTTCGAATATCGTGTCAGAATGCGTCCCTAACGCGTCGGAAGCGGGGGATACCGGAAGTGAGAACACTGTCAATCCAACGGTCCACGCGGGCTTCCTAGAATGTCCCGACGGACGGCCGACGGTGGCATGAGCGCGAGATGATCAGCGAGAAGGACCTGCGGGCCGGCATCGCCGGCGACACACTGGCCTCACGGCGTGGCTCCGGCCAGCACGCCGCGGTCGCTGTGGACGCGGTCTATACCAAACTCGCGATCAATCTGCTCACCCTCGAGAAAGACACGGCCGATGCCGTCATCGAGTCCGTGGTCGACGATCTCCGCGATGCGGCGGCCGTCGACGTCGCCTTCGCCTGCCTGGTCGACGAGCACGCCGAGCGCGTTGAGACCGTCATCGCGGCGAGCTCTCCCTTCAGCATCTGCCGGCCCCAGGTCCTCCAGGACCAGGACCTCACCGAATGGCGCTGGCTCGCCCGCGGCATGACCGGCCAGCGCCTGCTGGAAATCGGCGACTGCGCGCAGCCGCCGGCGGGCGCGGAGGCCGAAGCCGCCCGCCTCGCCCGGATCGGCCTGGGCGCCTGTCTGCTGATCGGCGTCGGCACCAACGAAGGACCGGCAGGCTTCATCGCCCTGGCCAACGAGACGCCCGTGGACGGGTGGGATGCCAACCTGAAGCTGCTCCTGAAGCTGCTCGGGTCGAGTTTCGGCGCCGGTGTCGAGCGGGTGCGCACCCGCGCCGAGATCGCCTACATCCGCGAGCGCGACGAACTGCTCTCCGAGACGGCCAACGACGGCATCTGGGACTTCGACGGCCGGCAGAAGGCGGTGTGGTTCTCCCGCCGCTGGAAGACCATGCTCGGCTACGACGAGGACGAGGAAGACCTCGCCCCCGACTGGTACCGCCTGGTGCACCCGGATGACATGTCCCGGGTCCAGGCCAAGATGCGTGAGCACCTGGAGGGCAGGGCGGATTACTTCGAGAGCGTCCATCGCATGCGCCACTCCGGCGGCGACTGGCGCTGGATGATCAGCCGGGCGAAGGCGCTGCAGGACGGCAACGGCCGGCTGCGCCGCCTGGTGGGCGTCGAGGTGGATATCACCGAGCGCAAGCTCTACGAGGAGGCGCTGTTCCGGGAGAAGGAGAGTGCGCAGATCACCCTGCAGTCCATCGGCGACGGCGTCGTTACCACCGATGCCGACTGCAACGTGGAGTACGTCAACCCGGTGGCGGAGGAACTCACGGGCTGGAAGGTGGACAGCGCCACCGGCCGGGCCGTGGACGAGATCTTCAGGGCCTATCACGAGGAGACCTGCGAGCCGCTGGAGAATCCCGTGGCGGTCGCCATCCGCCGCAACCGCTCCATCAAGTCCGTGCGCCCGACCCTGCTGATCACCAGGGACGGCAACGAGCTGTACGTGGAGTCGACGGCCTCGCCGATCCGGGACGGCTCGGGCAACGTGACCGGCGGCGTGCTGATCTTCCACGACGTCAGCGAGGCCCGCGAGCTCAACCGCAAGCTGGCCTACCATGCCAGCCACGACATGCTGACCCAGCTGGTGAACCGGCGCGAGTTCGAGAGCCGGCTGGAGCGCGCGCTCAAGAGCGCCAAGGCCCGGGAGACCTCCTACGCGCTGTGCTACATGGACCTCGACCAGTTCAAGATCGTCAACGACAGCTGCGGCCACAGCGCGGGTGATGCGCTGCTGGCCCAGCTGGGCGCATTGCTGAAGTCCAAGATCCGCTGGCGCGACACGCTGGCACGCCTCGGCGGCGACGAGTTCGGGGTGCTGCTGGAGAGCTGCACGCTGGACGAGGCCATGCGCACGGCGGAGGAGCTGCGCGAGGTGGTGGCCGACTACAAGTTCGTGTGGGACGAGCGCAGCTTCCGCCTCGGCGCGAGCGTAGGCGTGGTCCCCATCACCTCCGACAACGACGACGTGGCGGCGCTGCTGTCAGCGGCGGACAGCGCCTGCGCGGCGGCCAAGGAGGCGGGCCGCAACCGCATCCACAGCTATCACGAGAACGACATCGACCTCATGCGCCGCCGGCGCGAGATGCAGTGGGCCGCGCGCATCAACAACGCGCTGGAGGAGTCCCGCTTCGAGCTGTTCCGCCAGACCATCCTGCCGCTGCAGACCGAGGACCGGGGCGCCCATTACGAACTGCTGCTGCGCATGCGCGACGAGGCGGGCGCCATGGTGTCGCCGGAGCTGTTCATCAACGCTGCCGAGCGCTACGGCATCACGCCCAACATCGACCGCTGGGTGATCTCCAATGCCTTCCGCTGGCTGGTGTCCGAGGCCGACGAGCGCGAACGCCTGGATTTGTGCTCCATCAATCTGTCGGGGCAGAGCCTCGGTGACGAGAAGTTCCTGCCGTTCGTGATCGAGCAGTTCCAGGTGAGCGGCCTGGATGCCACCAAGATCTGTTTCGAGATCACGGAGACGGCGGCGATTGCGAGCTACTCACAGGCCAATCGGTTCATCAACGCGCTGAAGGAACTCGGCTGCAAGTTCGCCCTCGACGACTTCGGCACCGGCCTCTCGTCCTTCGGCTACCTGAAGCACTTCCCGGTGGACTTCCTGAAAATCGACGGCAGCTTCGTGAAGGAGATCCTGCACGATCCCATCGACCGGGAGATGGTGCGCTCGATCAACGAGATCGGCCATCTGACCGGCAAGCAGACCATTGCCGAGTTCGCCGAGAACGAGGAGATCATCACCATGCTGCGCGGGATGGGCATCGACTATGCCCAGGGCTACGGCGTCTCCGAGCCGAAGCGCGTGCAGCAGAACTTCGCCGTGGAGTCCCGCTAGCCGTCGGCATCCGCGCGGAAGCGCATCGAGAAATCCACCGCGCGCAGGTGCTTGGTGAGCGCGCCCACGGAGACGAAGTCGACGCCGGTCTCGGCTACCGCGACGATCTGGTCCAGCTCCAGTCCGCCCGAGGCCTCCAGGGTGGCGCCGGTGGCGGCCTCCCGGGTGAGGCTCACGGCCTCGCGCAGGGCGTCCAGCGGGAAGTTGTCCAGCAGCAGGCGGTCCGCGCCGGCGGCGAGCGCCTCGCGCACCTCGTCGGGATTCTCCACTTCCACCTCCACCGGCAGGGATGGATTGTCGGTCTGCGCCCGGGAGACGGCGGCCGCGATGCCGCCGCAGGCGATCACGTGGTTCTCCTTGATCAGGATGGCGTCGAACAGGCCGATACGGTGGTTTACCGCGCCGCCGCAGCGCACCGCGTATTTCTGGGCGAGGCGCAGACCCGGGATGGTCTTGCGCGTATCCAGGATGCGGCAGGAGGTATGGGCCACCGCGGCCGCGTGGCGGGCCGCGGCCGTCGCGGTGCCGGACAGCGTCTGCAGGAAATTCAGTGCGGTGCGCTCGCCGGTCAGGATGGGGCGGGCAGGGCCCTGCACGGTGCAGACGGCCGCGCCGGGGGCGAGCCGGTCGCCGTCGCCGGCCTCCCAGTCGATGCGGATGCTCTCGTCCAGCGCGGCGAAAACCTGCTCGAACCAGGCACGACCGCAGAGTACGGCGTCTTCCCGGCAGAGCACGACGGCCCGCGCCCCGGCGTCGGTGCCGATCAGTCCGGCCGTCATGTCGCCGCCGCCCACGTCCTCGCGCAGCGCCGCCTCGACGCTGGCCGTGATGTGTGCCGAGAGACCGTCTTCCTGCATGTCCGCTGCCTCCGCGCTGCGCGGGGGACGATACGTCAGGGCGTCTCTGGCCACAAGCGTCAACATACGTATAATCCACGATACGATGCATCGCC